>Ga0315284_10003038_pt1 | contig 23895 bp, 20 predicted proteins | sample YL17G09_16_MG_FD_203696 | JGI IMG/M metagenome (GOLD analysis project Ga0315284, IMG submission 203696) | Sediment microbial communities from Yellowstone Lake, YNP, Wyoming, USA - YL17G09_16 | ecosystem: Environmental > Aquatic > Freshwater > Lake > Sediment | place: USA: Wyoming | collected...
CGGCGGAAATAAAATCGGGGAAAAAATCGTTTGTGTGGGCTGGGATGGCAGCGTTTATGCCGACCAGTTCTGGAGGAATTATTCGCTGGGCAATATCAGGGACAAGACGTTTGGGCAGATATGGAATAATGCGGACGAGCCTATACTGAACAAGCTGCGCAACAAAGACGAATTTGCTGATGTAAGATGCAAAAGATGCAGGTGGTTTGAATTGTGCAAAGGCAATTTCAGGTTTTTGGGTGATAAGACGGATTACGAATATTGGTTCAATGAGCCGGCTTGTTATCTTGTGGATGATGAAATATTGTGATGGAGATTTTTTATGAATTTTCCTGAAATCAGGATGCGGCGGCTGCGGAGCAGCGATGCTATGCGCAGACTGGTGCGTGAAACGACCTTAAGCGTGAACAACCTGGTTTACCCGCTTTTTGTCAAAGAAGGCAAAAAAATCAAAGAGCCGATTGGGTCGATGACGGGGTGTTATCATTTTTCGCCGGACGTGATTGCCGAGGAGGCGGCAGAGGTTTTTTCGCTGGGGATACCTGCGGTGCTGCTTTTCGGGGTGCCGGGGAGGAAAGATGAGAAGGGTTCAGGGGCGTGGGCGGAAGAAGGTGTTGTGCAGCGAGCGGTGAGGGAAATCAAAAAGGCTGTGGGTGAACTGTTGGTTATTACAGATGTTTGTCTTTGCGGGTATACGGAAAGCGGCCATTGCGGCATACTGAAAGACGGCAAAATAGATAACGACTCGACCTGCGAATTGCTGGCGAAGGTTGCGTTGTCACACGCACAGGCTGGTGCTGATATTGTTGCGCCATCGGATATGATGGATGGCAGGGTAAAGTATATCCGTGAAGCATTGGAGCAAAACGGTTTTTACGAGACTGCGATTATGGCTTACTCGGCAAAATATGCTTCAGCTTTTTATGGGCCTTTCAGAGACGCCGCTGATTCGGCACCGGCGTTCGGTGATAGGAAAGGCTACCAGATGGACCCTGCGAACGGCAACCAGGCGATGCAGGAGATTGCTCTGGATATAGAGGAAGGCGCTGATATTGTGATGGTTAAGCCGGCACTTTGCTTTCTGGATGTTATATATCGTGCGAAACAGCGTTTTGATTGCCCGATAGCAGCATATAATGTCAGCGGGGAGTATATGATGGTGTATACGGCGGCACAGGCAGGTTTGCTGGACAAGGATGCGGCGATGATGGAAATGCTGTATTCTATCAAGCGAGCCGGTGCGGATATTATCATCACATATTTTGCCAAAGACGCAGCGAAGCAGATGAATCGTTAATAAAAATTGCGGGACGGAAAAACCCCCGAATAAATTCGGGGGCTAAATATGGGAAGGTGAAATGGCGAAGACGCTTGGGTATATGATTACGTGGACAACCTACGGTACGTGGCTGCAAGGTGATGAACGCGGGTTTGTTAAGGACGGGGAAATCCTGCCGGCAAACCGGTTGCTCGTTGATTCGAATAAGCGCAGTCTCAAAAAAGAACCTGTGAAACTCTCGGGCGTACAGCGACAAATTGCTCAAATTACTATCATAGAAAAGGCTCGCAAGCTAAACCAAAGAATCTACGCTCTGTCTGTGTGTTCCAATCATATACATATTGTCGCTGAATATATTCCCAAGCCAATTGGGCTTGTAGTGCGGCACTACAAAAACTCAGCGCAGGTTGCGCTTCGGAAAATGGGTTTATCGGGCGAAGTTTGGACAAAAGGGTTCGATAAAGGTTATTGTTTTGACCCACAGACGTTGGAGAGCAGAATTAAATACGTCAATCGGCACAACGAAAATTTGAAAAGATAATTAGCCCCTCAATTTATTGAGGGGTTTGAACCCCCCGAATAAATTCTGGGGCTAAATATTTTGGTATATCGTTTGTATGTGAGAAAATGGTTATTAAGGTTCTCAAACCCCGCCTTATAGCTTTTGAGGTTACGCGGCGGTGCAGGTTCAATTGCAGGCACTGCAGGGCAGTCGCATCCTTGAATTTTGCCGACAAGGAGTTGACTACTCTGCAATGCAAAAAAATACTTGCTGCGATAGCCAGATTCAGCAGATGCACGATAATCCTGACCGGCGGAGAGCCGATGGAGCGCAGCGACATATATGAGCTAATCCGGCATGGAAAGAGTTTGAAGCTGCGGATGGTGATGGCTACGTGCGGCTATCTGATTGATGATGAGTCCATCGTTAAATTAAAAGAATCGGGCATTTCAGCGTTGTCTTTTTCTCTGGATGGCTCTTCCGCCGAGACAAATGACGAATTCAGGCAGGCTGAAGGTGCCTTTGATATTGCTGTAAGGGCAGCCGGGATAGCTCGGCAGGCAGGCATTCCTTTTCAAATCAATACCACAATCAGCAAGGTCAATGTCAACGAGATACTTGGCATAGCGGAATTGGCCAGGAGGCTGGGTGCCAATTGCTTCAATCCGTTTATACTTGTGCCGACCGGCCGGGGTAAGGATATTGCCGACAAAATTCTCGACCCGGTGCAGTATGAAGTGCTGCTGAATGAACTGCTGCGGATAAAACTTCAATCGCAAATACAGGTTCGCGTTACCTGCGGCCCTCAGTTTGCAATGGTCTGCCGACAGGCAAAAGCCAGGAAACTTACCGGAGAAACCACTGGCTGTATGGGCGGCAGAGGGTTTGGGTTTATAAGTTATCGCGGCGATGTCCAGACCTGCGGTTTTCTCGATGTATCGGCGGGCAACCTGGTTAGGAACAGATTCGATTTCGACAGGATTTGGACGAAGGCGAAGTTGTTAGAAGAGGTTCGCAATGTGTCGGGCTACAGAGGTAACTGTGCGGTTTGTGATTTTGCCGGTCTTTGCGGGGGATGCAGGGCCAGGGCTTATGTTATGACCGGTGATTATTTGGGTTCAGACCCCGTGTGTAATTTATGGCGAGCAAAGTCGAGCCATTATCAGCCGAGAGGCAAAAAATGATGCCTGCATTGACCAAACTGCAAAAAAAACTGTGTGATTCACTTCAGGACGGCCTGCCGATATGCCGCAGACCTTATGCCGAGATAGCAAAATCATTGAATAGCAGCGAGCAGACAGTTCTGCAGTCGGTCAAATGTTTGCGGGATATGCAGATTATCAGGCGGATTGGTGCGCTGATAAATTATAATGCACTCGGCAAAACAGGCACGCTGGTTACTGCACATATTGCTCAGGAAAATCTGCGGGGGGTTGTTGAAGCTGTTAATTCCCTTGCGGGCGTGTCTCACAATTATCTAAGAGACCATTACTACAATTTGTGGTTCACGCTGCAGGCTGATTCACACAGAGAGATTAAGGTTTTATTGTCGGACCTTTCGAGGCGTTTCGGAATTAAGTTTTACAGTCTGCCTGCGGAGCGTGCCTTCAAACTTGATGTTCGCTTTGATACCGAGCGTAATGGCCGATTGGTTAAAAATGCCTGTGATATTCCCAAAAATAAGGTTGTTAAGCTCACCTGTGACGAGAAATATATAATTTTGAAATTACAGGGTAATCTTAAGTGTGTAGCGCAGCCTTTCAATTTCTTGTGCAGCGAGAGTTTTAAAATAGATGATGTTTTGAATATTATAAAGAATCTGATTAGTAAAGGTGTTATTCGGCGGATTGCAGCTATTGTCGACCATCACAGGCTGGGATTTGTCGCAAACGTGCTGTTTGCCGCCGAGGTTAAAAGCGAACGGATTGAACGGGTCGGCAGAAAACTGGCTCGGCTGGGGATGGTAAGTCACTGCTATCGCAGGAAGACATTTGAAGGTTGGCCGTATAGTCTGTTGGCGATGATGCATAGTCAAAGTATGAGGCAGCTTCGGCAGGTCGTAAATAACTTTACGAAAACGGAAAATATAACGTTATTTGAGTTACTACCTACCGTGGCTGAGTTGAAAAAGCAGCCTGTTAATCATCAGTTTGGGTAGTTCCTGTTTGAGATAAACCTAAAAAGGGCCGTGAGCGGTTTTGCTCACAGCCCTTTTTTGCACAAATATCCTGTAGGCTGCGATTACGGACAAACGCCGAGCCACTGGCTAACAAATATTTCAACGTCCTTCCAGTTGATATTGCCATCGCAGTTCAGGTCGGAGTTGTTGTAGCCGCCCGGCGGTACACTATTGAGCCAATTGTCGGCGAAATCTGCATAATCGACAAAGTTAACAATACTGTCGCAGTTGTAATTGGCACAAGTTGAGCATTCGGCAGGGTCGGTGAACAGCATAAACGACATATCCTCACTGCTGCCTGGTTGATATTCGAGCTTCTGCCAGTTCCAGGTGCTGCCGCTCAGCGTCCCCGCAACGGCATCGTCATTGAACGTATGAGCGTGATTTGTCCAGCCCCATCTATCATACATCGGCACTGTATCATACACGGCAACTACGCTGAGCCAGAAGACCTCGTTATAATCAGGCTGGTGGAACCATTTGTCTTCAGGCAGGCGGACTGAATAGCGAAAGACCGGCTCATTGGGGTCGCCCTGCGGGTTTTTATCATAGCCGACCAGCACCTCATCGTAATTGCTTGCCTTATACTCCCAAATCTTATGGTCGGGGTGACTGTATGAGTTGGGGTCGGACGGGTTGGCAGGTACGTCTGTCCACATATTCAGCAGGAAGTAATCCGGCTTTTCCGGAACGGTCGGCAGACTGCTGCCGCACGCCTCATAGGCAAAACCAATGTAGGAACCCCACCAAACAATGGCCGTTATCGGAGTTCTTTTTACACAACGCCAATCGTCGGCAACCAGCCGCCATATATTCAGGTTGCCGGGCGCATTCTCTATCCCCATAGAGTTCGAATCCTCATAATACGACCAGTTGCGGATGCCCGTAAATGACTGCTCCCACTTTATGTAATTGGGGTCGGTATCAAGCTCAAACGACATATCGAAGCTTTCATTAAATACGGGGTCTTTTATCGGCGTGATTTGGTACGGGTTGAGGGTTCCGCTGCCCGCAGGGAATGATGGAAGATTAAAGGTTACGGAATCGTCCATCCAGTGCCAGGGCCGGCTTTTCCAGCCCCACGGATAATACGGCTCAGGATTGTTCTGGTCGTAGACAGCAACGATGCTCAGCCAGTAGATTTTGTCCCTGGTTATATCGTTGAAGTCGTTCTGATGGAACACTTCGTTGGGTTCGAGGTTGAGAGAGTATTTGAAGCAGGTGTCGGGAGGATACTGGCTGTAATATTGGTCCTGGGCGACTCTTGTTGACGTAACCCGCGCAGCAGGTACCTGGAAGCTGTGCAGCAAAACATACGGATAGCTGTAAGGCAAATTGGGTTCGGGCGGCGGAGAAAAAGCCGGCACGTTGCTCCAGAAAGCGAATCGCCAGGCTATCGGCAGATTTTGCGGCGGAGGCGGATTTGGACTCTCCCAGCCAAAATGCGAACCCCACCAGTGTATGCTTGTTATTGGCATCGTGCCGAGGCAACGGAAATCATCAGCGACTATCTTCCACGGCCCGCAGGGGTCTGTGTCCATATTAAAAGATTTTTCATCCCAACCGCAGAAAGTAACGGTGGTTCCCAGCGGGTTAATCTCGACCGGCGGTTGAGACCATTTCAGATACGATAGTGCCTGAGGCTGATTTGGTTCGTTGGATTCGCCGGTATAAATGGCAAATGCCAAATCAATGGATTGATAATATTTGGGATGTGGATTGGGATATCGTAAATCGTCCCACTCGCCTGTTATATTGTCCCACCGCACGCTGTCGTCGTTCCAGTGGTTTGCCGATGTCTTCCAGCCGAACTGAATTGTTGGGAAACAGGGGTCACAGGGGTCCAGCTCCACATAGGCATCGAGCCAATAGACGAGCGGGTTGACGGAATTGCCCTCCTGTATATATGCCTGGTCAGCGGGAATATGAATATCATACTGCCATATCTGATGGTCGCCGGGCCACATTGCAGAGAACATTGTGTATGGGTCCCACCAGTATTCGATGACGTTGGGGTTAAAAAGCGTTTCATTGAAGTCGGCGGGATAGAAATCCTTCGACCAGAGCAGGGTATTTGGTTCACTGTAGTCGGGACCGCTGCCGTCCGAGTCTGGTTTGTCATCGTGGATGCTCAGGTGAATCTTTTTGACAGTGCCTTTTATGTCATTTTTCCAGGAACCCCACAATGTAACTTTTGTGATTGGGTCGGTGCTGCCGCATTGGAAGTCATCCGCAAGAATCCGGTTTATTCCATCGCTGTGGTCACAGCGGACATCCATTCCGTCTTCAGTGGCATCGGGGTCCTGTTTCCACTTCAGTCCGCCGCCAGGCAAATCCAGTGACAGCGATGGGTCGCCGTATATATTGAAGCACAGCATATTCATCCAGGATTGTCCTGCCCAGCCGGTGCCGAAATTAGACCGGCAATATACGAGCGCCTTTCCGACACTCTCGCCGGAGTTTGCCATTCGGTCAAAGCAGTAATATCCATAAGAGGCATTGTCGCCATTAGCGGCCCCAATACCTGTATTCCAGGAGCCGATTGAATACCAGGTAACTCTGGTACCAGAAATTGTGCCAATGGCACCTCGTTTCAGAAGTCTGTAGCCCAGATTTATGACATTTTCAGGCCAGCCGTTGTCGCACGAGACCTGCACAACAAAAGATGGATAATTATTGTCCAGCGCGGCACAGTCGGACCACTGAATAAGAGTAAACCAGCTTGTTTCATTGTGACACCCCCCGTAGCAGCATACATTCGGGTGACCGGGGTCGCTTGTCCAGCAAAATCTGGATGCACTTGTTTGGTTTCCGTGTGCCCACCAGGTGACGAAGCCGTACTGATTTTTCCACTCGTTAGTAAAGTTTGTGTTATTCACATCGGCATCACAGGCTGTGAGAGGATATGCTGAGCCATCGTTGTAAACTCCCTGTTTTTCGTAGAGCGTATATGGGCTGAATGAAATTGAAGATGCGAGGGATTTTATGGCTTCTCCCCAGTCTGCCCCGAAGGTGCGTTTGGTCGAGTTCTCAAATGGGGGGTCCCCAACTCCGTCGCCGTCGGTACACTCCGGGCCAAAGTTTGATATAGTGCCGGGTATTAAAACTTTGCTTCGCCAGGCTTTATTGCCGGGTGCGCCTTCATAATCGATGCACTTTTGCAAAATCGAATCGAGGTCGGCATACTGACCGTAGAATGGAATCCTTCCTACCTTAACTTCACAAATTTTATCTGCCCCCCCCGCGCGATAATCGCCGTTGTATTCACCATAAAAACCGTCTCCATCGAAGTCCCAGGTGTTGCTTAGCTCGGCAAAGAACATATCGCTTGGTGCCTTTATCTCCTCCGGCGGACCTGCTTGGCCGTTTCTCGGCCAGCACCACTTCATTGGTATGGACTGGTTGGCAGTCCAGGTATCAGGATTCGGGTCGCCTATCAGCAGCACATATTCGGTACCGTCACCTACATAATGGTTTTTGAGCCAGGTGCGGATATAATTGGCCCGCTCGTTGCAGTTGTTTCCATCAACATAACATAAATCACCCTCTGCGGGCGCTCCTGTGACGGTTTTGACGGTATAGCCGGCATTCTGCTTGGCTGTGACGAAGTTAGCCAGTTTAGTGCTGTTGCTTACAATCGTGCTGGTTGTAATAATAACAAAATCCGCTTGTGTCAATGGAGCCGGAGGACCGCTCGGAGCGGCGGCGTTTTCCTGCTGACCGTAAAATGTATCGATGTCCTGCGGATTTGATATTTTCGACCGCAGTTCAGGCACAAACTTTTCCGTTTTTGGCAATTTAGGCAGCTTTGGTGAATCCAGACCAACCGCCTGACCGGCAGGCAGTTTCTCAACGGTAAGTGTGATTTGCGGATTATTAACCACGCGTACCTTTTTCTGAACCGGGTTATATACCGCCAGCCAGACTTTAACTTCTACTATCTTCCACTGACGGAAGTTTCCAACAGATTCAATCTGCACTGGCTCCGAAGGGAAATAAGCATTTTTGCCGTAAATTGTAGAGTCACGCCCATTGACGATATGGGATGGGTCTTTTCCGCCCCAGCCAATTATGAACTTTCCTTCGTTCCACGTTGCGGCAGGCGGTGCCGGTGCGATTTCATATTCGCCGGGCAGTTCTTCCCATTTGCCCGCTGCCAGTTTGACCTTAACCTTTTTCAGGTCTGTGTCAGGCGGCACCAAAAGAGAAATTGATTTATAAGGCAGCATCGGGTCGCCGGGGCTGCCGCCCTGAGGGAATTCCCCAACGTTTACCTCCGCCAGGTTGCCGGTAACCGTTTTAATTTTGGCGGGTTTCAAATCCGATACGGCCGCCGATATGTCGACCGCTGTTTTGGGGGCAGCCGTCAATATCACAGCCGACAGCAATACAATAATTGCCGTCATCATCAACCACTTTGATTTCAATTTTGGTATTTTCATAATTCAGGTCCTCCTGTCTATAGATTAGTTATTTATTTATCCGGAACACGACAATCCGGTAACTTTCAGGTACGGCGCAAAAAAAACACACCTTATTAGGTGTGAAGAATAATCAGAGTATTTTTAGTGATTGAAGCAAGGCAAAATATAGACAGAAACTGAACTGCAAGCGAAATAACCCTGCGCATTGTTTCTTCTCCTCCAAAGTTAATTCATCACAGCAAAAAGGCATTATACCACAACAGGAAATCAATATCAAGAAGATAGACTGAATTTAATTTGTTTGCCGAAGGTTCATAACTCTTTTATTGGTAAGCAAATATACTTGTTACTTGTAAACGTTTTTGGGGTCGTAGACTTTTTTGGCGACAAATTCCAGGGTTTTTCCGTTGCCTTTTTTCAGCGCACGATAGAAGCAGGACTGATAGCCTGTGTGGCATTGGCCGGCATCAACGGTTACTTTCAAAAGCAGGCAATCCTGGTCGCAGTCTACAAGTATTTGTTCGACCTTTTGGAAATGGCCGCTTTCCTCGCCCTTTTTCCATAGTTTCCGGCGAGACCTGCTGAAATATGTGGCATAACCGGTTTTGATTGTAAGTTCGAGCGCCTCACGGTTCATATAAGCAACCATCAAGACCTGGCCGGTTTTTGAATCCTGGGCTATGGCCGGTATCAGGCTGTTGCTGTCAAATTTGGGTGTAAATTCCAAACTGTCTTCGATAACTTTTTCTGCTGACATTTGCTGGGTCTCCTGCTATTGTTAATTTCTTGCCAAAAGCATTTTTACCTGTTATTATCTGCAAAAACAAGTTTTTTTAAGGAAAAGCTTTTTTGATGCTTAAAGCGAAGATTAAGAAGTATCTTTCATATTTGTTTCGTTTTCTCATAGCTGCCGGAGCATTATATCTGGCTTTTAGGGGGGAAGATGTTAGGGAGGTGACCAAGATACTGCTGAGGATAAATTTGTGGATTTTTGCGGCCGCATTGGGTCTCTATATCATCAGCCAGTTAATTTTTGTCGCACGCTGGTCTTTGCTGCTCAGAGTTCAGTCGGTTGACATAGGGTATTGGCCGGCTGTCAGGCTTCATTTTCTGGGATTGTTCTACAACAATTGTCTGCCCAGTTCGGTAGGGGGGGATTTGCTGCGGGCCTGGTATGTTACAAAGCACACCGACAGAAAATTACAGGCGGCACTGAGCGTGTTTGTCGACAGGGTCATCGGTCTTACGGGAATGCTGATTATGGCCTTTTTTTTCTATTGGTTTATCCCTGCAGAAAAACGCAAAGGAATATTCGACTTTCCTTTTGAAATAAGTTTTGCAAAACGACTGGTTGAATATAGAGGGGTAATTGCGGGAATCGCGGCTGCTTTCGTGGTTGTTATTTTGGTTTTTCTGTTGAGAGAGAAAGGGCGTTTGCTTTTGCGACGGGCCGCTAAATTTATTATCGAAATCAGCGTCAAAATAATAAGCAAGACCGCTGTTGCGATTAAACTATACTGCACCAAAGGTTTGGCTATCATTGCCGCTTTTCTGCTGACTTTTTGCTGCCAGGGAGTGTTTATCATCGGCGTGTGGCTGATGGGCAGAGAAATCGGTGTAACTGCCAGCGTGAAATATTACTTTATTTTTTTCTCGCTGTCGTGGCTTTTGAGCAGTCTGCCGATAAGTGTAGGCGGTGCCGGTATAACAGAATGGTGGCTCAAAGTAATGTTTGTGCAGACCTGCGGATTGCCGGGTGAATATGCCCTTGCGCTGGCATTGTGCCAGAGGATTCTCTGGCTTGTCGGCTCTTTGCCGGGTGTGGTTATACATTTGATGGGCGCACATCTCCCGAAAGACTTTTTTGTTGACTATGAGAAACCAGTAAATTAAGCTGTAAGTTCCGGACCGCTAACAGCTAATGATGTATTGTTAAGAGGATATGAGTTTTACAAAACACCTCAGAAGCTATTTTTTTCGGGGGCTGGCGGTGCTATTGCCAACAGTTCTTACAATCTGGGTAGTTATTTTGTGTTACAAGTTTATCCAGGGCAATATCAGTGTTTATATAAATCGTGGCCTGGTTTGGCTGATAATGTATGCCAGTGGCGACCGCCAGGGTGTTACAAGAGAGGTGCTGAGTAAATTTTGGGTCAGTGGCGCCGGCTCGCTGGCTGGTTTTTTGATAGCACTTATTATAGTTTTAGCGGTCGGGACGATGTTGGCCAGCGTGGTGGGCAGAGCATTGTGGCGGGTAGTTGAAAGATTCATATTGAGTACCCCGCTTCTCAAACAGGTCTATCCTTATATAAAACAAATCACCGATTTCCTGTTTCTGCCGGAAAGCAAGAAAAAGATGTTTTCAAAAGTTGTTCTGGTCGAATATCCAAGTAAAGGAATCTGGTCGATTGGTTTCGTTACCGGCTCCGGCGTCCGAAAGCTGGTGGATGAAAAAGAAAAGGAATTTTTGACCGTTTTTATAGCTACTTCGCCTTCGCCTTTTACTGGTTTTACGATTATGGTTGCAAGGGATGATATTATAGATGCTGATATGACAGTGGAGGAAGCTGTTAAATTCATCATCAGCGGCGGAGTTGTGGCGCCGGGCGGCGAACAAAAACCAGAAGTTGTTGAAAGCACATTATGATTTAGGGAAGGAGGCCGATTTTGCTTTTTACTATTACTGGCAAGCACGTTGATATAACAGAGGCCGTTAAAAGGTACGCCGAAAAGAAGGTTTCAAACCTGCCGAAGTACTACAATAGTATCAACCAGGTGGAGGTAGTTATTGATGCCGGGCGAGGGGGGAATGTCAGTGTGGAAATAATTGCCAGAGGCGAGCACGGCAAGATTTTTGTTGTTAATGAGACTGATAAGGAAGTTTACCGCTGTATTGATACAGCGGCGCATAAACTTGAAGGGCAGATTAGGAAGAAAAAGGCCAAAGAACGTGATAATAAGCGCGCCGGTGGTGCAAAATCGGTATAAATTTGTGTTTTTTTGTTAAAAATGTGTAATGATTTGAATGGATAAGATAGTAATTTTGGTAAGGTTAAGATGAAATTTTCAGAATTTGTTTGTTTTGAGGCAGTAGTTCCTGAACTGAAGTCTGACGACCGTGACGATGTGATAGCTGAGCTTGTTTCGGCACTTGACAAGGCCGGCAAACTCGGAAGAGGAAATCGTGAAGAAATTACCAAAGCGATAATAAAGAGGGAAAGGGAAGCCAGCACAGGGATGGGCAAGGGAGTGGCAGTACCCCATGTGAAGCATCCCGCGGTTAAAAATGTGGTTGCTGCTGTCGGGCAGAGCAGCATGGGCATCGATTTCTCCGCTCTTGATAAGCAGCCTGTTTATTCGGTTATACTTTTGCTTAGCCCGGTGGACAATCCTGACAAGCATTTGCAGGCTATGGAGAGCATTTTTCGGCATTTGCAGCAGGAAAAATTCCGCAAATTTCTCAGACAATCGCAGAATGTCGAGCAGATTAAAGATCTTCTCATAGAGGCTGATGAGAACCCGCTTTTATGAATCGGATTCGTTCCGATGTGACGGGGTCTGAAAGTTTGGACAGGAGAAGATGTAATTGGAGAAAGTGATTTGCGAGACAGAGGTTGAGATAAAGAATGCGGAAGGACTTCATATGCGTCCGGCAATGCAATTTGTTGATATAGCAAACCAGTTTGAGTGTGATATTACCGTTAGTAATGACAAAAACAGTGTCGACGGCAAGAGTATTATGCAGATGAGTATGCTTGCTGCGACTTGCGGCACAAGGTTGAAAGTCAAAGCCGAGGGCAACGGCGCCAAAGAGGCTGTCGATGCACTGCGGGTGCTTGTCGAAGAGAAGCATTTTGACGAGCCGCTGCCGGGTGGTAAAGTTAAAGAAAACGTTTGAGTTTGGTAGTAGCGTGCGATGGAAATAAAGAAAGGTATAGCTGCCTCGCCGGGTATCTCTATCGGCAAATCTCTGGTTATCGATTCGGAAGATTACCGGATTCCCCGACGTGAAATAAACCCTTCACAGCGGATGATAGAAATTCAGCGTGTGAGGAATGCCTTTAGGGATGCAATAGGGGAATTGACAAAACTAAGGGCTTCCAAAGAAGGCATCGGGCAGCAGGAAATAAAGGACATTTTTGCTGTCCATTTAAGATTCCTGCATGACAGAAGTCTGCGGAAAAAAATAACCGACCTGATTCATTCGGAATCAGTGGCGGCAGAATATGCTGTCTCCACAATTCTGCGGCAGGTTGCGTCACATTTTTCTTCGGTAAAGGATGCATATATCAGTGAACGCGCAGCGGACATTTATGATGTCGAGAAGCGTCTGCTTAAGCAGCTTCTTGGCCGCAGGCGAGAGGACGTCGCCCATCTTACTGAAGAAGTTTTAATAGTTGCCCGGGAGTTAAGCCCCACGCAAACAGCGTCGTTCAACAAGGAATTTGTCAAGGGACTTGCCACCGATGCAGGCGGCCGGACAAGCCATACGGCTATTGTGGCCCGCTCTTTGGGCATTCCTGCTGTTGTGGCGCTGGAAGACCTTACGGAAATTGTCAGCGGCGGTGATACCGTCATTATTGACGGCAACCGCGGTATCGTAATTGTAAATCCGGATGAAGCGACAATTAAGCAGTATGAGGGGTATTCGCAGGAATTTGCAAAGCTTGAACACAAGCTCGATGCGATAAGGGCAAAGCCTGCGGTAACACGTGATGGTGTAAGGATAACATTGCTCGGTAATATTGAATTCCCCGACGAGGCCGAATTGGTTCTTCAAAAAGGCGGGGAGGGGATAGGTTTATACCGCACGGAATTTTTATATTTAAACAAACCGGACGAACCTACGGAGCAGGAGCATTATCAGGCTTATGCCGAGACTATCAAAGTGTTGAAAGACCGGCCTGTAATAATAAGGACAATGGACCTCGGGGCGGACAAGTATACTCAGAGCAGACGATTTGTTCCTGAGCCTAATCCATTCCTGGGACTTAGGTCTATAAGATTTTGTCTGCAGAACCTTACACTGTTCAAAATACAGCTTCGTGCTGTTCTGCGGGCATCTGTTCTCGGTAATGTCAAGGTGATGTTTCCCTTGATAACCAATATTCAGGAGTTGATGCAGACCAGGATGATTTTTCACGATGTTATGGAAGACCTCGACGATGAATCCATAGAATATAATAAGAATGTGAGGGTCGGGATTATGATTGAGACGCCGTCGGCTGCGCTGATGGCCTCTTCACTGGCAAGGGATGTTGATTTTTTCAGTATCGGCAGCAATGACCTTACTCAATATACCCTTGCTGTTGACAGAGGCAATGAGCTGGTTTCAAATTTGTACTCATCTGTTGACCCTGCGGTATTGCAGCTTATCAAAATGGTGATACAGGATGCAAACAGGGCGCAGATAGACGTTAGTATTTGCGGGGAGATGGCTTCAGAGCCGGAATATATTATGCTGGTGCTGGGAATGGGATTCAGAACTATTTCGCTCGCTCCGCCGATGATACCGGAAGTAAAGCAGATTATTCGCTCTGTCACTATAGAAGATTGCAATAACATAGCCAGGAAAGTGCTTGGAATGAGTTCTGAAAGACAGATTTCCAGCTTTCTTCGCGATGCCACCAGAAAGATTTTGCCCGAGGCTTTTTAATGAATTTGCTCAAGGGGGTCACACACCGGCATTTTGATTTATCTGTCTTCAAAAAAGATTAAAAAATATTTAAAAAAGTTCTTGACTTTTTCAGTAATGTTGAGTAGAAATACCTCTTGAGAGCCTGGCAGTAGAAAGTGGGGCCAGGGATTGGGGGCGGGAGGCTTCGGCTAAACGCCCAGGGAAAGGGATGTGCTGTATTTGGAAGGAGGGAATATGGGCCAACCGAAGTTGTTCTTATAAGCCAAATCGTATATTAAATTCATTTTTTTAACACAGCCTCGGCTGATACTTATTTGATATTGCAAGTCTAAACCGAGGGCAAAGAGAGTCTTTTTATAATTTCTCGAATGCAGGAGAAAAAGGAGTGATAAAATGAACAAAGCAAAAGCGCCCTGAAAAATGGGGATATCAAATAATGCAAGAAAGGATAAAAGGGACTTTTTCAACAGCCCCAAAGTACCAAAACTCACAAATTTTTAATTTTGAAGGAGGTGTAATATGGTTAATTCAAGGGTAGGTCTGTTTACATTTATTGTTCTCTTTGTTGCAAGTACAAATTTAGTTTTTGCGACCGACGTGCCGAAAGGCGGTACGGATGTCGACGTTTCAAACTTGGGTAATCTACTCACTCTGTCCCTAACAAATAAGACTTGTAACCCTGCTCGGGACATCACAGTGACAATTTACAATAAGGGCGGCCAAGCGGTCCCAAACATAAACGAGATGGACATAATAGGCAAACATGATGCAGTTGATGATAATCTCAGTGGTAGCCTCTATAAAGATAAAAGCGAATCGAATCGTGACGACAACGAGGGCGATGAGAACCATGTTGATTCCACACCGGACAAAACATGCAGGACCATATTAGAGAACTATGAAACAGCTTTTATCGCGTGCAATGATACTGTCACTTTGAACATCGTTCTTTCTGGAAACGCTCCTTCGAACAGCTTCGTAAAAGTATCATTTTCACACAAAAACGCAGATGATAAAAGGCACTACACTAAGTGTGTAGAACCAAATATCCCTGATCCCAATGGGAAAACTCCGGTTCCTATTCCAATTCCACGTGGAACGAAACTAGATCTTTCGGGGGCGGTCAACCACACTGGTGGCCAAATAACCTACTTATACCTGTTGTCTCCAACTGGCAACCCGTTTGTCTCCGCGCTGGTAGAGCCACCTTATGATGCAAGTACTGTAGAGATAAACGGCAGAAATATCAAGTTCACTTTGAATCCGCCAGTTCCTGATTCGTGTGATGTAGAATACGTATTCGAACTAACGTATCCACCTGCCGATGACAGCACCAAGGTACTGATGGACATTAGGGAGATCTACATCCCCACGCTTTCCGAATGGGGTCTGATTATTATGACGGGGCTTCTGTTGACGGTGGGAGCGGTTGTGATTGTCCGGCGGCGATTGGTAGCGGCGTAGGATGAGACGGACATTAGTAGATTGTAAAAAAGTGTTGAAGGTGAAACTAACAGAGGACAAGCCAGGGAGGGCTTGCTCCCTATCGACCAATGAAACATAAAGACGCGGAAATGCCGGCCAAAAACTTGCAAAAGGAGTATTGATATTGTGAGTCAGAGGAAAAGACAGTGGTCCAAACGACCCGGCGTGAACGGTCGCAAAAGAACAAAGATTCAACAGGCGAGAAAGTCCCTTGTTGGTATGGCAGCGGATTGGTTCTCTCAACATCGTCCCGTTTTTCTGTTTCTGTTCATTTTCGGCGTTCTGATAGGTTTGTTTTATGTGGTTACTCTCTCTAAACTGTTTTATGCATATTTTTTCCCCTGGTATCTTCAGTTAAACGCTAATCTGTCAGGGGCGATATTGACATATCTGCGCCAGGATATAACAGTTGCGGGTGAGTGCATTTTTTCATCAGGTTTCTCTATCAGAATTGCGCGGGGATGCGATGCTGTTGAGCCGATAGCTCTATTTATCTGTGCTGTCCTGGCATTTCCCGCACCTTTCACCAGGAAGATTCCGGGTATTATTGCAGGTTCAGTGCTTATGGCGATTCTTAATTCTATCAGAATCGTCAGTCTCTTTTTGATAGGTGTTCATTTTCCGCAGCTTTTCAATATCATGCATCTCGATGTATGGCAGGGGTTGTTCATATTTTTGGCTATTGTATTTTGGGTTGTGTGGTTGTTATGGGTGAAGCAAAGTGGAATAGAAAGACAGCATGCTTGAAGCCGGTTGGGGCAGGGCAGGTTTTAAGATTTTTTTGTCTATTTATGCTTGTTTTTGTGCTGCTGATGGCTCCCTGGCCGGGGTTACGTGCTTTTTATTCAAAAGTTTACAGGGCAGGCGGGGCATTTCTTTTTGGGTCATCTTGTTCCAACGGTATTGTGCAGTTTTGTAAATCAAACGACCTCGAATACGATGTAGAAATTTATATTTTTAATCGGGATGAGGCGCGTAAAACGGGGAAGGTGGTCCATTATAGCACCCGTTACGGTGAATATATGAACATAGCCTTCATGAGTGCTTTGATTCTGGCTACCCCTATCTCCTGCAAACGAAGGACAAAGGCACTATTTTGGGGACTTATTTTGATAAACTTTTTTTTCGTTTTCAAACTGGCGGTTTTGGTTATTTTTCATTTCAGCACCGAACCGGTTTTTATATTTGTATTGACTCCCTTTTGGGAGCAAGTGTGGTCAATTATTTACAGAGAGTTAGTAGTTAACCGGACTTTTGGTTTCATCGCTTCCGTCTTTATTTGGGTTTTAGTTTCGTTCCGGCGGGAGGACTGGGGCAGGATTTTGATGCGGGGAAACGATTTATCGAATAAAATGCAGTAAATAATTGCCGAATCGTGGCGGTTGGGACTGCTGAGCAGCATAAAAATAAACGTCAGTCGAAACAAACCTTCAGCAAAACTCCAGCGGCGTTCATAAAAAATACTTGTTATCATAGTGCAAATGGGCATAATGCTTATTTAAACTTTGAATTTGCCGTGAATTTTTGCCAAAAAAAATAAGGAGATGCATACATAGCCGTTTTGAGCGAAACTATATTAGTGCTGGTTAAGTTCAATGTCCGGGGTAATATAAGATTCCTTTCGCACGCTGAGACGGTCAGGGTTTTTCAGCGGGCCTTTGTCCGGGCCGGTATAAAAATGGTGTATAGTCAGGGTTTTAATCCGCATCCGAGACTGTCTTTGCCTCTGCCGAGAAGCGTAGGCGTTGAAGCTGATGGCGATTTATTGTGCCTTTTGGTGCAGTGCGAAAAACCGGATTATAGTGAATTGGAAACCTCCTCGCCAATTTTTGATGTTGAAGGATTCAAGGCAGCTCTTGCCGGCCAACTGCCTGAAGGTTTTAAGTTGGTTTCAGTCAGCGTTGCAAAGGCAAAAACGTCGGTTCAGCCGCAGTCGGCCAATTATGTTTTTAGGATTCGGCCAGAGTTTGTCAGTGAAGAGCTAAAGATTGTGATTAAATCTTTGCCGGCGGATAAAACGCTTAATATTGAGCGGCAGATGGACGAAAATGGTAAAATACGTAGTATAGATGTCAGGCCTTTCTTGAACTCGATTAAGTTGGATGGTGAAGACGTGGTTGTTGAATGTAAGGTCGGTTCAACAGGCTCAATACGTGTTGAGGAGATTTTGAAGCTGTTGGAACTGGATGAAGAGAAGCTGGCATCACCGGTAAGACGCACAAATGTGCAGTGGCAAATAAAAGAACGCCAAGCACGGATTATGAACAACTAAATATGAGGGCAGGATAATGGCAAGAGAGATGATTATAAATGTAGCTGAAACTGAAGAATGCAGAATAGCGGTGGTGGATGAGGGTGTGCTTGAGGAGCTGTATTTGGAAAGAGCGAGTATGGGCAGCAGGGTGGGCAGCATTTACAAGGGAAAAGTGGTAAATGTCGAGTCCGGCATACAGGCGGCTTTTATAGACTTTGGTATGGGGAAGAACGGTTTTCTGCACGTTAGCGACCTGCATCCGAAATATTTTCCCGGCGATAGGAGCAGTGACACTGAAAGTGTCGGGCGGAGAAAGGCATTGAAGGAGCGGGTGCCTATCCAGAGTTGTCTTCATAAAGGCGGTGAAATTGTGGTCCAGGTGACTAAAGAGGGTATGAATACAAAAGGCCCGACACTCAGCACGTACCTTTCTTTGCCGGGCAAATACCTGGTGATGATGCCATGGATGCGAAAGCACGGAGTTTCGCATAAGATTGAAGATGAAAATGAGCGGATGAGACTGCGGCAGATTCTTGAGGAAATCAATCCTCCCAAAATAGCAGGCTTTATTATCAGAACAGCAGGAGAAGGATGCTCGAAAAGAGACGTCCAAAATGATTTAGGGTATCTTAAACGATTATGGGGGGTTATCGAAAGACGAATGGAGAAAGGCAAAGCGCCCTGTGAGCTTTATCAGGAGTCAGACTTGGTTATCCGAACGGTAAGGGATGTTTTCAACAGCAAAATAAGCAGAATAATATGTGATTCGGAATCTGTGGTGGGCAAAATCAGGGATTTTCTTGCAATAGCTACGCCGCGTTTTAAACAGAACGTGATGTATTATGACGGCAAAATACCTTTGTTTCATAAATACCGTATTGAGGATGAAATTACCAAGATTCAGTCCAGGACAGTTGAGCTTAAAAGCGGCGGCTCGATTGTCGTAGAGCAGACCGAGGCATTAGTGGCGATAGATGTCAACAGCGGGCGGTATCGCAGCCAGCAAAACGCCGAGCAGACTGCTTATAAAATCAATATGGAAGCGGCGCCGGAAATTGCCCGGCAGCTCAGGCTGCGAGACCTCGGCGGGTTGATAATTTGTGATTTTATCGATATGCGAAACGAAAGACACCGCAGGGAAGTCGAAAAGGTCTTTCGCAATGCTGTGGCGTCCGACCGTGCGCGTTCGAAAATATTGAAGATAAGCAGGTTCGGTGTAATAGAAATGACTCGCCAGAGGATGCGACCTTCGCTGCAGTCCAGCACTTATCTGAAGTGTCAGTATTGCGGAGGCACCGGCGTTATCAAGAGCCATGAATCATTGGCTATTGAAATTATCCGGCTGTTGAATCTCTCGGCATCAAAAGACCAGGCCAAACGTATCGAAATATTCGTTTCACCGGAGGTTGCTGAATATCTGCAAAATGAGAAAAGAACCACAATCGCACATATAGAACAGCAAAATGACAAGCGTGTCATCATTCGTTCTGCCCCGGATTATACCGGCGAAAAGCACGATGTGCTCTGTTACAATGAGCGCGGAAATCTGGTGAAATAACCGGCTGGGTTTGTGAGGCAGCAGGCAAATCGAAATTGTCTTGACTGGCTATTGTGCTTTAATAATACTATTGAAAACTGATAAACCCTGACCCAAATAACCGAGGAGTTGATAACAGGTGGAATTTGACCTCGAATATGCACGAGACGTCATCCGCAGTGAAGCTGATGCGATAAGGTCGGTTGTGCCGATTGTAAATGACTCTTTTGCCAAAGCTGTGGAAATGATTTACAACTGCGGCGGTTCGGTAATTGTCAGCGGCATCGGAAAAGCAGGCATTATTGGTCGCAAAATAAGTGCGACCCTTGCCTCGACCGGCACGCCGAGTCACTTTCTTCATCCTGCTGAGGCGGTTCACGGTGACCTGGGCAGATTGCGCAAGGATGATATAGTAATTGTCCTAAGCTATGGCGGTGAAACCGATGAAATTGTAAGGCTGATAAATCTGGTCAAGCAGTTGGAGATTAAGTTGATAGCAATCACCGGCCAGCAGGATTCAACCTTGTGCAGGCACAGCAATGTGGTGCTTTGTATGGGCAGGATGTCTGAGGCTTGTCCGCTCGGTATTGCTCCGAGCGTTTCCACCGCCTGTATGCTGGCTGTCGGTGATGCTCTTGCTTTCACAGTTATGAAGGCGCGTAATTTTGGCGTTGAGGACTACGTCAGGTTTCATCCGGCTGGTTCGCTTGGCGCAAGATTGATGACAGTTGAGCAGTCGATGATGTTTAAACGAGGTGAGAAACTGCCGATTGCCGAAGCTGATGACACGATTAGGCAAATGCTCAAAAAGACCAACGACATAAAACGGCACGGCGCCGTAATGATTGTCGATAGGGACGGCAGATTAACAGGGGTGATTACTGACGCCGACCTTCGGCGCCTTATGACAAGAGAGGGGCAGCGAGCCTTTGATTTCAAGGTTGGTGATGTTATGACGACCAACTGCAAAAAGATAAGAGCCGATGCCCTTGCTGCGGAAGCTACCGCTGTTTTCCATAAATACAGAATTGATGAATTACCGGTTGTTGATGGCGATGACAGACCTGTTGGTTTGATTGATGTGCAGGATATAGTAACAATAAAAATTGTGGGTTAGGCGGTTCATATCTGACTGCCCTTCAGATGATTTTATGAACCAGGATGAGCGATGACAGGAAAACGAAAGGCAAATCTCGGGGATATAAAAATACTTATTCTGGATGTTGATGGTGTTTTGACGGACGGGACTTTGATAATTAACGGCGACGGCAGCGAAAGCAAGGCTTTTAGTGCACTGGATGGCCACGGTATTAAGATGTGGCGGCGGGCGGGATTGAAGGTCGCTTTTTTAAGCGGCAGGGCATCAGAGCCTACTAAGCATCGAGCCAGGCAGCTCGATGTAGATTATGTTTTTGAGGATTGCCACGACAAGCTGAATGTGCTTAAGGAGTTCTTCAGTCAGGTTGGTTTTTCACCGGACCAGGCAGCCTATATAGGAGATGATTTGACGGATTTGCCGGTAATAAGATACGTTGGGTTTGGGGCGGCCGTTGCCAATGCGATTGATGAAGTTAAGCGGTATGCTGATTATGTAACTGCCGGCGGGGGAGGAAAAGGCGCTGTGCGGGAAGTTATAGAGTATATTTTGAAAAGTACCGGCAAATGGCAGGAACTTATGAAAAGGTATCTGCAGTAAGGCTTCAACAGATTTATTATGGAATCAGGGTCAAGAAAATTTGCTGTATGGTTTATCTCGCTGATGGTTTTGCTTGCGATATATCTGTTCTATAGCCGGCTAATCCGGACGCCTCGTATTGTTATTGATACCGGAACAGATTTCAATGAAACAGTTGCTGTCGGCGATATTAATCAGTCTCCGGACTCGCCGTTGGGGAAAATTGGCGATGTTGGAGTTGGGACCGTCCAGAAGGCCAGGTATGAGCATCTTAATGAGGATAAGCAGGTTGACCGTGAATTCGGTTTTGAGAGGCTTTTGCACGAGGCCGGTGATGAGTGGGAAATTGAGAAGCCCTTTATGAATATTTTTCGTCCTGCTTTTAAATGCCTTCTTACTGCCGATAAAGGGAAGGTTCGTGTTGAAAATATTGTCGGCAGGCCCAGCCCGCAGGATGCCACCCTTACCGGAAATGTGGTCATTCACATTTTGCCTGAGAACAATAGTAATATCGGCGAAAGTTTTATTTATCTCGATGATGTCACCTTTTTAAGTGAGAAATCGGAATTTTCAACTGCAGGACCGGTCAAATTCATCTCACAGAACGCTAATATGCTCGGGCAGGGGTTGCAACTTATATATAATGACCGGGCCAACAGGCTCGAATTCCTTAGAATAGCAAACCTGGACCGCCTTACCTTGAGAGTTTTATCAAAGCCGTCATCGACTTCATTGCGGAGAAAGGCCTCTGGTGGTGACAAATCACCTGACACCGGCAGCCAGGTGACAACTGAATCACCACAGGCAGCGACGTCTCCTGTGTCGAATACGCAGGCATCTCAGCAGGAGAAAGAGCAGTTATATAAATGTGTACTCAACAGAAATGTTGTTATAGATGCCCCGGAGCAGTTAATTTTTGCCGATAAGGTTTCCATCAGTAATATAGCATCAGGAGAAAAACCCGACAGAGATAAGAAAGTCGACACGGCTGACACAAAAGTGGTTGATGCAAATGTTGCAAAGAAAAACAAACCGGGCGAGCAAGGCGAACCAAACAGGCCTTCCGGACAATTTGCCGATATTCTTGTAACCTGTGACGGAGGTATCTTGGTTACACCTATGGATTCGCCTAAAGTGTCCGCTGACCTTAATATGTTTGAACCTGATAAGGCGGTTGGAATTTCTGAAAAGGGTTATAAGGATTTTAACGACCCGAATCGAATTACGTTTGTCGCACAGAAGATAGACTATGACATACTGACAGGTGATACTGTTGCTGCGGGGACATCGGAAATTAAATTTTATGTAAAAGAAGTTTTTGGCCCGGATGCTAATGGACCTCCTGTGCCGGTTAAAATAACTACTTATGAAAAGGTCGAGTTTTCGCCGTCAAAAAATCAGGTTGTCTTTACAGGAGGCTGTATATGTAAAATGCTTCGAAATTATTCGGACGTTCACCAGAAATACATACTTTCTGCCCCCAGTCTTGCCGTAAGTTTGTCCGGAGGAAAGAGTAACAATCAGTTTTTCGGTTTCTCTTCCGGATTAAAACATCTCTCTGCCACAGGTGGTAATGTAAAACTTGCGGTGGTAAAAACTGAAGGTGAAAAATTACTCGGCGGTGTCGAACTGAAATGCCGCAGGTGCGATTATGATACCGGTCAGCAAATGTTTACGGCTGTTGGTCCACCGAGCGTGATAAAAGTGGATAATTCCGGCATTTCGGAAACTCAGGCTGATACGAGCAGGATTAGTTTGCAGAGACGATGTTATGCGTTTGTGCGGGACTTTGAGACCTTGGAATATAATCTGAAAGCAAATCAGATTGTCGCTGATGCCAATTCGCAGGGCATACTTATTGATTACCTTCCTATCGTTCAGGGTCAACAGGGACAACAGGTGGCGGTTACTGCCAGCCATTTGGAGATTAATCTTGCAGAAACTTCCGGCGGCAAAACGGAACTGTCGGCTCTTAGCGTAACAGGCGGGGTCACTTATGAGGACCAGGACAAGCAATTTGTTGCAGCCAGGCTTCTTTATAATGCAGGCAAATCCATAATAACGGCTTATGGCGACGAGTTCCAGCCGTGCCTGTTAAATGGCGCTCTTGTTGATGCGATTGAATATGATTTGAATAACGACAGAATCAGAACCAGTATCACCGGCGCCGGTGCATTGCAGGTTGGAAGGTAAATTAGTTGCTAAGTGATGTCCGGCTGTTATGGTTGGCAGCTAATCATTCACAAAGTTTCAGTAAATCATCTACGGTCAGTTCCTTCAGATTTGTTACGATTTTCTCTGCCATAGCCAACTGTTTAGCATCATAAGAGTTTGTTACTGCTATGGTGTGCATCCCGGCCGCTCTTGCGGCTTCGAGTCCCCAGCGTGAATCTTCGATTACGATACACTGGCTGGCCGATATGGGATGCTGCTCTTTTTTGTTGAGTTTTTCCAAAGCCAGCAGTAATCCTTCCGGATGCGGTTTACCCTTTTTTACCTGGTTGGCGGAGACTATCACATGGAAAAACGACTGCAGACCGCCGTATTCCAGTATCAGTTTAATCTCTGACAACAAAGCGCCTGAACAGATAGCCGTTGATATGTTATTTTGTCGGAGCATCTGAAGAAATTCGGGCACACCTCCGATTATCCTGCCTTCTTTTTTTGCCAGTTCTTTAAATATCCGACTTTTTTGTTTCGCAAGGTTCCTGATTTGGCTGTCATCGAGCTTGAGCCGGTATTTGATGTTAACCAGCCCAAAACACTCAAGGTCATTTAGTCCGAGGTAGTCTTTATAGTAATCTTCCGTTGTTATTTCGGCACCGAATTGAGCCAATGCCTCATTGAAAGCACGAAAGTGCAGGGTTTCCGAATCTGTTATCACCCCGTCGAAATCAAATATAATCGCTCGGAGCATAAATT
>Ga0315284_10003040_pt1 | contig 23893 bp, 20 predicted proteins | sample YL17G09_16_MG_FD_203696 | JGI IMG/M metagenome (GOLD analysis project Ga0315284, IMG submission 203696) | Sediment microbial communities from Yellowstone Lake, YNP, Wyoming, USA - YL17G09_16 | ecosystem: Environmental > Aquatic > Freshwater > Lake > Sediment | place: USA: Wyoming | collected...
CGTTTAAATCTGATGCTGAAAAACAAGACATCTTACGTCGAAAAGTTGTTCCTATGGGACGAGCTTCACGTGAATCATTGTCTGTGTTTGTGCCATTGCACAAGATGCTTATTGAACACATGATCTGTAGTGATAGCGATGTGTACTACGGGTATGAAAAACGCAATGAATGGTTTTTAGCTGATAGTGAGAATTTTTTTCTCTATGATTTCTGTGTTCCAAAGCTCAAACTGATCATTGAGTACCAAGGGAAAGTGTGGCACCCAGATCATAGACTTGATGATAAAAAGTTATCATTGTGGAAAAATCCACACGGAGTCACAGCATTGTCTGTGAAGACGAATGATGACAAAAAACGTGCATTTGCTGAACGTCATGGGTACCGCGTTGTGTATCTTTGGGGAACTGATGATGCGTCAATCAACATGCGAACAGCATTTGACGCTATTACGCTAGCGGTGAATAATTCTACGTTGACAGTTCCAATTTCAAGCGTTAATAAATTGATGAATTGTTCATCTGTGTCAGTGTCTTCACCAGTTGGATTCAGCAACGTCACAGAATTTTACGTCAAGAACGATAAATCACTGTATGATATGCTGTTGATCGATGGCCGTCGCTTACGATGTTCTGATGATCACTATGTTCGTTTATCAACCGGTCAATGGGCGTCTATTCATGATCTTGTCGCAGCACGGGATATCACATATAGTTCGATCATGATTAATACTGACATGGGTCCTCGTCAGGTATTGTCAGTAACGTATGTAGGTGTTGGAACGGTGAATGATATGACCGTTGAACACCCAGAACATAGCTACTATGCGAATGGAATTGTTAGTCATAATACCGGCAAGACGCTCTTGGCAATCGGCGCCGCACTTGAACAATTGAATGGATTGGGAAATCCTTCTCGAGCAAGGTATGACAAGCTAATTGTCACAAGACCTGTTCAACCCGTAGGAAAAGACATTGGGTTTCTTCCTGGAACGCTTGAAGAAAAGATGGAACCTTGGATTGCTCCGATTCGAGATAACATCAATTTCTTGATGGGAAGCAAGAAGGGCTCTGCACGCCGCAAACCCAATGATCCCAACAAACAGCGTGTTGGTGACGAGTATTATCTTTCAATCATGCAAGACAAAGGTTTGATTGAGATTGAAGCGATTACGTTCATTCGAGGTCGTTCAATCCCAAATGCATTCATCATCATTGATGAAGCACAGAACCTTTCAATGCATGAATTGAAGACTATCATCACTCGAGTGGGAGATGGAACAAAGATTGTTCTGACGGGAGACATCGAACAGATCGATAACATTCATGTTGATCAATTCACAAATGGCCTCACATATGCAGTTGAAAGGTTTAAAGACTATTCAATTGCCGGTCACGTTACACTCGTGAAAGGCGAAAGATCGGCCCTCGCGACGCTAGCATCACAAATTCTCTAATATGAAATTTAAGGTTGTAAAGGTCGTATCCCGTGGAACAAAGGTATGAAAAAATCTCAAGTTGATGAATCTGAACAACTTGCCACGCTCGCTTTAAAGATTCTTTGAAGAAGAGTTGGACAGTCCTTACCGTTCTGCTGTATATTTGTCAATGCAATGTCAGGACTACTCGATTCGAAAGCGCGCATCCTCGATAGCATCATAACGTTTGAAGGACGTAAGCAGATCTCAACAGGTCAGCTAAAGATTGAGTACGTTTCATTCTCTGATGGCGCAACATTCTATAAGGCAGACATCGCTAGTGGTTCATCTGATGCCACAAGAAGACTATTTCTAGAAGCATGTAACCTACCGCAGGATGAAATAACATTTGAAGCAGACGATTCTGGCAGGTTGCAATCGTTCAAGAATGACAGTGCATTACAGTTACAAGCTGGTCAGTTGATCAGTTTTTCATTTACACCTCAAACAAAGGCCGTGATCACAGGATCGTCAGAAGGATTTACAACGCTTCGTGGACCACAATTTGCGTCACAAATTGAGGGAATCTTGACGTCATCAATTGATAACTTCCAGAAACTCCAATTGATCGGAACACGTGACAAGATTTTTGATGATGAAGGATTCGCTATTGGAAATCCTAACATTGAATTCGTTATTCACAATGATCGTCCAATAGCAAATCCAAACCAATGGGTCGCAAATGTGAATCATCTTGAAAGTTTATTCAGTGATCCTCGGTTGTCACGATTGCCAAATTTCTATTACATGCCACCTGTGAATAAAGTCAATGATAAATCTATCGACAAAAGTGACAGTCGAAATTTGTCGATTCAACAGCTTGGCAATTTTCCGCCATGGGGCAAGACACATGTTGAACCACTTACATACGATCAGATCAAAGGAGAACTTGATTTGTATGAAAAGCAAGGTTACATGAAGACAGTTTCATTCGAACCAACGTCAAGGAAAAACTCTATTATTGCACAGTTCTTTGAGACGTCTTACGACACTGTTCGAAAACTTGATGTCATTGATTTTGGTATGATTCAGAATTCAGACAGTCGCCAACCCGTGTCGCAGTTGTTCTTTGTTGGCAAAGTAATTGTTGATGATAACGACACTCATACTTTCATCCATTTGTTTACGATGCTTTTCGAGTGATAATCAATGTATTTTAATACCGAACGAAAACAAAATCTTCTACGCATTGATGACACATATGCTCATTTGGATGATATCCTTGCGAACAATGACATGATGTTTGATTTTACGTATTCTGTTTCACAGACACAGGTCATTCAGAGAAAGGCTCTCACTGTCAATGTGAGTGTTTTTACGAGAACAGTCACGCCACCATCGATCATGGGAACTAGCGCGACAGGAAAAATAGACACTCGTGGGCTCATACACGCCGTGTTGTCAGCAATGTCCGACACCAAGAGCGCGATCAAAAACCAAGAAGATTACGTAGTTGCTCGAAAGACGAGCGACATCACTGCAAAAATAAATAACGAAATTGTCGGAAAGCTTGTCGCTGGTGTCCCAGCGTCAAAGATTCAACCGATGTATAAGAGTTCACTCAAACTCGTTTCAGCGGGTCGATTGAAAAAAGACAATGACACAAAGCCTGTCCTTCACATGTTGGCACATCCGACGTTGACTGACACGTATAGCGTTGTTTCAGCATCAATCGTAGAAGATACTCGAAAATTGATGTTTGACATGACGACAAGACAAGGTGTCGATCCTTCATCGATCGTAGGAATGACGCACAGAAGTGTTCCAGCATCAGATTCATTTGCTGGAACACTACGTCCAACGAAGTCAACTGAAGTCATGCTCAGCCCTATGTCAAGGCTTTTGAATTCACGAATTATCGATGCTTCGAGCATTGACAAAGAACAGACAAATGTCGATGTCGTTGATGAACAACTTATGCACGTTGTTGTGACTGAACCGATTGATAACATCGACATGAATGTCAAACTCTTGATTCCATTTTCAAAGAAAACGTTGTCGTCAAAAGATCCGACGAGTGTCTTCGTAAAATTTGAATTGATCGATTCTCAGACACTCGCTGCAATTGACACTGTGATCAAACCACTCGACGTCATGAATCATGTGAAAATGTTTCATACCCCTGTGAAACCCCCAATTGTCAAGTTGACGAAGGGTGAAATATCGACCCATGCGAATCTCGAAATAAAACAAGTCGACCCAGGTGCCACCGCGGTAGATGTGTACAAAAGGACGATCTCTCGAGTTTCACCCGAACAAGATTCTTACTCTCTTATTGGAACATACGATGTAAAAGCAAATGAACAGTCACTGTTAGTTCAAGTTGATGTTTCGAAAAATTCAACGTTATTGTATCGTGTCGTTCCTGTAGGCCATGGTGTCCAGGGATTTGAATACACGAACGTCATTTCAACGGCTGAACGATATTCTCCGATCAAATCTATAGCTGTTTCTGCGTCTGCAACTGATACTGGCATTACGATTGAGGCCACAAACATTCCAACGTCTGCGTGTGCAATTCAATTTGTTGGTAGAAATTTGACAATAAATGAAAATGACTATCACAACGTGAGTGAACCAATGACAATAGATGATGCTATCAGACAAGCGGATCATGTGACATTTGTCGATAGTAATGCACGTTCAGGCTACATTTTTGAGTATGTAGTTCGATTGTTCTATTTGTCAGGAACAACCGAGATCTCAGGAAACTCTGTGATCGAATTTGTCCAACCAAGACAAGGAAAAGTCGACACTCGAATCACTGACCTTGTCGTCAGCCACGACACAGAACCTAATGTGACATTTAGCATAAGTACACAAACAGTCGATTCAAACATTGACGTTGTCAAAATGTTGCTCGAGAAACAGAACATGCTTGATCACTTTAAAGATGATGTGACACGAGAACGTGAGTTCTTGAAGAGCTTGATTGCTCATAGCATTCATCGTGTTGATTTGACATTTGGCACCCGCGAAGATTTTGGTGTCATCACAGGTGACAAGTTTTCCGACAGTGACCTGAGAAAAACCAACGCAGTTCAACCATTAAGGTATGGACATAAATATAGATATGAAATCTCAGCACTCTTGAGGGCCCCCGAGACCATGTTTGAGACGCTTCGAAAGGTCAGGACTGACCCAACCACCAAGAAATTGTACGAGTTCAATCCGGCAAAATTTTTGCATCCGCTTGCACTATCCCGAGGAATAATTGTCACGCCCATGGGACTAAAGACGCGGTATGCAAAGACGTCGATGGAACACGGATTTGTTGGAACGACAGAATTCATTGATGTCTCATTTGACGCTTCTCTTGCCCATGTTGTTGATGCAACTGCAAGCAAGTTTGACAGGTCTTTGAATATCATCACTTGGAAAATGCAAGGTTCGACTGACATAGTTGATCATTTTTTGATCATGAAAGATGTTCACAACGTCAGGACGCTCGTTGGAAAAGTTCATTCAGAATTTCAACATGGAAATTGTCAATTTTTACACAGAGTTTCAGCTCGAGATGCAGGTCCAATCACGTATGTGATCGTTCCAATTTTCAATGACTATCGTACTGGCAAATCTGTTAACACGAACGTTGTCATCATATGATCAAAACACTAACAAAGACTGGCAAAACTAAGGCAAAGATGGGAAGTGTTGAGACACAATCTCTTCCTTCATCTGCACTTGTTTCAACATCGGGCGTTAGAGAATCAACAGCACTTGCTGCATCGTCAAAGGGGCCCTTGCCGTCGTATGAAATGTCAACACCACCAGGAACCACTGCTGTCATGCATACGTCTGACTCCTCAACGTATATGGTCTCTCCTAGTCTATCAATCATTGCAACAAAACTAGCGACTGATCCCACGTTTAGTATGCCGATAACTGGTGATGGAATCAGTCGAATTCTTCCAAGTTACACTACTCGCATTGACTTGGGACAGTTTGGTCCAAAATCATCTGATGATATGTCAGTCACAACAAAGAAGATGTTGCCGTATGAGCAACTGACTGGGATATCTCAAGAGCGCCCGCAGATTGTCATGATGACAAATTTCAAACCACTTTATGACTTTGATCAGCGTGCTGCTTCTCAAGGTCGTGGAAGTGATATGGATTCAGCCAAACGGTATTTGAATTACATGACAGATGCAGGAATGTTTTTTGAGGCTCAAATGCATCTAAGAAGCCTTCGTCAATATGATGTAAAGGGTGTCATAGGAACGCTCAAGGCACAATATCCACACCTTGCTCAACAATTCACTTCAAGGCGATCTGATTTTGCAAAAACGTTGGATGAGTTGAATACTTCTGTGAACTTTTTGTGGAGCCTTGTTAACACGACTGAAAAGACGAAGAGCCAACTTGACATACGTAGTGATGTACACATTGTAGATCCGACAGAAGTGATAAGAGATCACGTTACACATTTCACGCCTGTTCGTTCTGAGGCGTTATTAGAGAATCTTACTACGACGATAGCTTCAACGTTGCCAACGTCATATACGATCGTTGACGTCATGACGCAATTGGGATACACGGCAGAAAATGTTCGCCAAACGTATTCATCAACAAAATTGTGGATGCAAATGTTGCTTGAATTGAAGGAAGTCTTACGTACACACTCACTGTCATTGATCGATATTGATCCTTCGAATCAAAGGAATGACACGAGTTCAATAAACTTGACGAAGAACACCGCAAAAAAGTTTGAGTTTAGCAATTTCTTGCCGACACTCCCAACAATTGACAAGTTGCGAAATGCAAAACCAGGAACAATTCCTGCAATCATTCAATCAATCACTGAGTCGTACAATTCAATCTATGAAGATGTGCATCTCAAGTCAGATGAGATGAAAATTGCCGCATTAACAAACACGATTTCACGTGAATTCAGATATTCAAAGGGACTTGCAAGCGAAGAACTAAAGAGAGTCTTGCTAGATTACTATGGTTACACCACTCAAGAGCGTGGAAATCCACTTGTTTTGGACTTCATTGTTGGTCGTTTTGGTGCGAATATTTCTGACATTCCAACGCTAAAAACAAATTCTCTTGTTAGTGTTGCACAACAACAGCCTGCGACAAACGTTGCAGTGTTGACGTTTGAATCAAAATATCTTGAGGGCGACACGGGAACGTTGACACCGGGCAGCACATATTATGTTGATTCAGCATTGATGACAGACGGTAAGAAGTTTGACACGACCAAGATGGAAGATCTCGCAAACCTTCTTGACAATACACACAACCAATTTAGCATCGTCGTAGATGCAATGAATTTGTTATCAGCTGACACAGTCGATGTGACGAATATTGCAGCTAGCAAATTTGTTCAAACATTGAGTAATCCTCGAACGTTGTTCTCTGAACTTTGGAAACAGTTTGTCACAACGACTGGAAATCCACTGCCATTGACTCGTGATGATAGGTTGACGCCTGTATTTTCTGCTGCAAAATCAGATCCAAAACTACGTGCTACACTCATGCTGTATCTTGTTAGTCGAATGACGCGAGCATATGATCCTAGCCTATTATTCTTTGGGTCGGATATAACAGAAGACAACACTCCTACGACAACAGCGTTGATCGACCAGATCATGAAGATCTTAGATGCTCAACCATTGTCGACCGTCACGAGCACTGTAGCTGTAAAGAAGACAAAAACAAAGTTCGGTGATGCGTCTAGTTCTGGCGTTGTGTCGTCTTCTTCAAATATTGTGACCCGCGAAGCGATAAGGGCATCACTAAAGTCGGGAACAAAACTCGTAACTACAATTCAGACACTCATGTCAAAGATGCTATCTGCGTTCCAGAAAGACAATGCCGCAATAAATGTAGACGTAACGCGTTTTGGTGGCCACCTCGACACGGTCGTCATGATGGCATTTTTTGATCTGATCGTTTCAATGGTGAGCAAGTATGGAAATCAGGAATTTGTAGGTCATCAAGTTGATAAGGGAGTTGCAACGTTCACACTCAAATACACTGCTACGAATAACACGAATTCTATACATGAGATTGACGGTCGATTGTTGCGTGAAATAACGTTGGCACAACACATCGTGTATAGCGTTTTGAACACTTCTCGCAAGCTTACAAACGTTGTTGGAAATGTTGTGAACATTCTAAAGAGTACCTCAACGGTCAAACAACTCAATGCTATTTCGTCATTGTTTGACGATCCAAATCTGATCCAAATGTTGTTCTCTGAACAACAGATCATGATGCTTGCGTCTGCAGTCGCAGACTTACAACATGCTCTTACGACAGATTCTTCAGCAGGGACAGCACAAGGTGATATTGATGGAAGTGGAAAATTTGACGCTGATGATGAAGTGAAGGCACTTGATGACTCAATTGTTACACCACAATTGCGTGATGCGTTGCTTGGACATGTTTCAACTGCTGAATTTGCTACAACGAAGGCATACAACAAAAAGATTCTTACTGTCGGAATTCCACTAGGTTTTGCGCGCCATCTCAAACAAAAGATAGATGTCAAGAAGCTTCAACGCTCGTCATTTGACAACAAACAAAATGACATGATCAAAATTAATGTCTACAAAGTCAACCTACAGAATCAAGACATCATCTATAAGCCACAGAAATTCCTGTTCGAATTATCACGATTTCCCGTGAGGAACAATGATTACATCAGGCCAGTCGACACGAATCAACCAGGCGGAATTTCGATAGATGACATCATGAACGCAATTCCAACAAGGGACGCATCAAAGTCATTCGGAGATGGAGCAAATGTTCAGTATCGTGTTGCATATGGAAATGCATCACACACACCTTTTGATGATAATTCATACTCATTTCTAACACAAGATGATCGTGAAGAACTTCTTCGAAATCACATCAACAGTTACCTTTGGGAAGTGTACATCAAGATCATGACCGGGATCAGTACCGCTGATCATAATTTTGATCTCGTTGAACCATCACGGTCAGTTGACCAGGATTTTATCAAGACGATGGTCGAACATGTAGTTCACCGAGCTGCAGCACTGACATTTTCAATGGCAAAATCAACGTCTTCACCCCCTCCCGCTGGCATCTTGTTTGCTGGGACGAGCAAAAAATCAAAATTTGGATCGACCCCACCCGATTTTTTAGTGGTGGGACCCATTGCTTCACGAGCACAGAAACCTGCGACAACGTTGACAACATCACTGTCAACAATGTCTCCAAAACAAACACCATTGTTGCTACACACTCTTACGACTGTAAGCAACTTTGCAAACATGATGACACCGCTTGCATCGGGATTGATCCTTTCAAAGAGATTGATCCAACCGAAACAATTTGATAGAGTGTTCAATATCGTGGTAGATCCTGATGATTTTGAAATCGATTACGTACGCACGGTCGCGACGCCGTATGGAAAACAAGCATTAGAACTCATGATCATGAAGGGTGACATAGTCGCTGCAACAAATCAAACGCCTTCACAGTTCTCATTTGCGAGCGCAAACCAAGGCAACGAGTTCAAGGGCCATGACCGTGACAAGGGTGAGGGTGACTTGATCTTTGAGAAGTATATCGTGAACGTTGAAACGTTTGGAGAAGAGGAAGTTTAACGTGAGCACCTCACTACCATCACACGAGATTTATGCCGTTGACGTGCCCGAAGTGAAGAACTTCGATGCAAAATTCAAGTACAATTTCTTTGTGCCAGATGAACAAGTGTCAGAGATCAGTGGCATTCCTCGAGCAATTTTAAGGGTTCCTGCGTCTGAAGTTGACACAGGATTCATTCAGTTCATCACCACACGTACACCCAGATTCACACTTTTTTCGTGGACGAGACCTTCACTTGCTGACGTGGGCAAGAAAGTGTCTGATGTCCAGATGCGAAATAACGTATTTGACACAGGCGACAATAGCACATTGATTGCTGACAACTTGAAAAAGATCATGTCAGAAGATAGTTTTTCATCGTATGATTTTGCGTCTGTGTCATTTCATGACGGTGAGATAGCAGAAAAGGTCTATAAGTTCGTTTCTGGAAGCCTTGAGTTGCACACACTCGATAACACGTACAATTCGAACGTCAGCACAAACAAAGCAGCGTCACAATTCTCAAATTTGCTCCCACAGAATATCAAACCACATTTCATCTTTGCTGCATTAGGAAATCCTGCTCGTTCAAATGGTTCACGATTTAGTTCAAATGGTTCACCAATAACAAAGAACTATTTTAGTCGACTGAAACATGTCATTGTGAATTCACAAATAAACAGCAAGTTATTCCATGACGTCGTCAATAGGAATATGAGCGATCCAAATTCGCCGTTTTCAGCAGACATGAATTCTCTGCACCAGTTTTCGAAACAATTAAACAGAACCGTCAAACAACGATTCAGCACCGCGATCAATGAAAATGAGTTCAAGACAGTTGTTCCATTCGTTGACTTGAAAGTACAGCGAACTGCCCATCACGCAGAACATCAGGCGGCTCAAATTGTAGGATATGTCATTGACAAGTTTGAAGTGTCTTCTGACGGAACGACTATCGAACATCCGCCCATAGTGATTGATAATCCCAAATCATCGACTTGTGTTGACATTCGTGTGAAGTACGGAAAGTCATATGCCTATTCGATGAGGACAATTGCACAGTTTACGCTCCCGGCAATAGACAATGACACAGGTGACATTGCAACTATCAAAGTTCTAATCAGTTCAAAACCATCGAGCAAAGTCTATGTCACTGCAACAGAATCTATCGCACCACCTGTTCCATCTGACATAAATTTTACGTGGAACTACGAGACAGACAAGTTGTTAGTACACTGGACGTTCCCGCCAAATTCACAAAGAGACATCAAACAGTTTCAGGTGTTCAGAAGAGATTCAACGAACGTGCCGTTTGAACTCATCAAGGCATACAATTTTGACGATTCAATAACGCCGATGGCATCTGGTGAGAGGCCTCGCTCTGATCTGTTAGAGTTCGTGACATCACCTGTGACATTCTATGTCGATGATGACTTTGATAGGTTCAAGGGCTCGAAGTATACGTACACCGTCTGTTCAATAGATGCGCACGGGATGACGTCAAACTATGGTGCACAGTATGAAGTCTGGTTTGACATGTTCAAGAATCGCCTTCAAAAGAAGCTCATAAGCCATTCCGGAGCTCCAAAACCATACCCAAATCTTTACCTTGAAGCAGATGCATTTGTTGACATGATAAACTTCTCTGGACAACACACAAAGAGGATGAAGCTATATTTCAATCCTCAGTACTATCAGGTAGAAGACGACCAGGGAAGTCAAACAAAAATCATTGAAACGAACCAAACGGGCGGAGCATACAAAGTCCAGTTCATTAATCTCGACAATCAAAAGAGCCAAATTTTGAACATAACGATCGATAACAGGCTTCAGGAAATTGTCCCAGAGGTTTCATATCCCGTCTCACGTCTTGGTCCAGCGCGCAAATCTAGGAAACGAACATGAGAGTTTGTTGTAGGATGGTGATGGCATGAATAAAAAGTTTTATGTATATGTTGATCTAACGTTAGATGGCGTGCCATTTTATGTTGGAAAAGGCGATGAAAAAAGAATAAAAGTAACAACACGAAATAAACATCACACAAACATAAAAAACAAACATGGAATGATGCGTGAAATTGTTGTAGAGACTTCAAGTGAATGGCTGTCTGGTGAGATTGAGAAGGATCTGATAGCAGATCATCATACGTTTGTTGGTGACAAGTGTTACAACAACGTCGGGTGTAATTATACGTTGGGCGGCGAAGGCGTTTCAGGTAGGGTAACGAGTGAAGCAACTCGTAAAAAGATGCAAAAACCAAAGAAACAATCAACACGTGACAAGATGAGCACGTATGCAAAAAACAGGCCACCTGAAGTTCGAAAGAAAATTGCCGATTCGTTACGCGGTAAATCGTTGTCTAGACAAACAAAAGACAAGATCAGACAAACGCTTACAGGAAGAACGTTGACGGAAGATCACAAAAACAATATCAAAAAAAGCATGTCTGCTGAAACAGTTCGTAACAAGATGGGCGTTCAGAACAAAAGAGAAAACCTTTCTGCAAAACGACTTCTTCGTCTGTCAGAAGTTTCATCAAAGGGCGTTATGAAGTGTGATCGTTCTGGAAACGTGCTCGAGACGTTTCCATCGATAAATGCCGCATCAAAGTCTATAGGCGTTTCTGGAAGTGCAATCTCGCATGTTTTGTGTGGTTGGACAAAGACGTGTCAGGGATACCTATGGAAATATGCTTCTGTTTCAGATTAGGTGTTATGACAATTTCAAATAAAAAGGTACATGGGACGGCTGATGGAAGTAGTGCTTTAACGGTCATCGAACTGAGAAAAAGATAAAGGAATCAAATACTTATGGGTTTTTTGGATGGATCGTCTAACAACATAATTCTTGACGCTGTGCTAACAGATGTTGGGCGCCAATTTCTTGCGCGCAATGACGGGAGCTTTTCGATTCATAAGTTTGGCCTCGGTGATGACGAGGTGAACTATACGATCATTTCAAAGTATGGAAGAACGGTCGGACGTGAAAAAATTGAAAAGAACACGCCAATCTTTGAGGCACTTACGAACCAAAACCTTGCACAAAAGTACAGGCTGGTGAGCGTTTCTAACCCAAACCTCTTGAGGCTCCCAGCACTATCATTGAGCGGTGATGCAAATGTCGATGGAACGACCGGCATTGTGACACTCGGCAGGAATGCCCAGAAGACGGCGACGGCAACGATCGAACAGACGATCAAAAATGAAACGACAATCGACGTTGAGCTCCGCGATCAAACGTTCATTGTAGAGGTCCCAAACCTCTTCATCCAGGTTCTTCGGAACACCCCAGAGAATATCGACGGTCAACAAAAGGCAACATACATTCTTACTCGTTCACCCTCTGAGAATGCATTTGGCGGCTCTTCAGTGCAGTTCACGTTGTCGGTCAAATCAATCACTGATGCACTGTTCACCGTCTATGGTACGACTGCCAACAAGGCAAAGATCAAGGCATACATCAAGGTCACAGGCGTTCAGTCAGGTGCAGTAAAAGACATCACTGTCATCATAGACAAGAACCTGTAAATGAGAAATCGTATTACATTGACATTTCACAGGGCATGAAACTAGTTAGAATAACTGACATGGAACTTAAAATGTGCGTAAAGAATAACGAATTAGTTACAATCACCTCAAGATTGGAGGGGTAATCCCACGGCAATCTTCAAAGAAATTCTACCAAGCGACATTAAGACAGCGCGCTCATTTTTGAATCAGCTTATTGATGTGCTTCAAGAGGATGTGAGCGGATCAACTTCACGTCGAAAGTATCAAGTCTTCGTCACCGGAGGAATCGGGCCCGGAGTTACGAGTTCGTTGTTTCAGACGATCTTTGATCAAGATTTTACGCTTCAGACTGCTAACCCAATCTTTGACATGACGATCGGCCTTCAACCGACTGGAAGCACTGTCATCTCAGCACAGACAGGGACTGATGCTGCAGGTAAGGAACTCTTTGCATCTTCATCGCTCATGATGCGTGAGAAGATGGACATCTACAGGCAGTTCTCAAAAAACCTTTTGGGTGATACGACTGCACTTTTTACAGCGCCGTTTGATTCGACCAGCGTTTCAGACATCATTGATGTCGGAATGTTCGTTGCTTTCAAGCGTCTGTTTGCTCGAGATCAGATCAAACGTGAGACCTTTGCAATGAGGTTCTATCAGACCGCATCAGCGATCGGTCCAAACGGTCAGACTGACAACCCAGGCGGGTTAGTGAGCGGTCCATGGCATGGAAATCTTGATAGCACCTCTATCTCTGGTTCAGCGATCTATACTGATATCGGCGCAGCGACAAACAAGCTTTCAACATTTGGTGGTCAGGTCGGAAATATCGTAGATTCAGCGAACACAGCACGAACAGTAGGTCTCATGTTCTACGATCGAGGCATCGCGGTGTTCGACTTGACGAAGATCACGTCAGCAAGTCAATTCATGTCTGGAAACATTGATGCGATGCATCCTCTCGGGCGCATTACACTGGGTGCCTCAGGAACGCAGACGATGTTCAAGTCGAAGTTTATCCCAGACTTTGTCGTCTCGGCGTCAATTGATAACGTCGTGGATCACGTCTGTGGTTGCAGGTTCGGTTCAGGTTCACAGACTGCAATGACGTTCCAGAACGTCACAAACATCAATAGCACGCTCATTTTCTGTCGAGCGCAGGCTGATGAATTCAACTATTCATCCAATCCAACTTTTACTGACGTTGATAGTAGGATTGTTGTGATTGATCCAGGACAAGAAGATACCCAACAGTCATTCACTTTTATTACTAGTGTTGGACTTTATGATGCGAACGACAACTTGTTGGCGGTTGCAAAGTTATCGCGCCCGGTTGAGAAGTCGCCCGAGCGCGATCTCACTCTACGTATACGTTTAGATTTTTGATCAATAAAATCAATTACTTACGCACACAATCGATATTAATCACGTTTGGTATAAATAAGGGTTGTTGATTTATTATCGTTGGGTTAGAATGATTCATGGTACTTAGCGTGTACATCATAACATGTAGTGTCAATGCAAAACGTTACGTTGGATTTACACATTTGTCAACTGATGAACGATTTAAGGGTCATGTGTCTGACTCTAGTTCTGGATCCTGTTTTGCGTTGCATTCTGCAATTAGAAAATATGGAGTTGAAAATTTCACATGTGAAACTCACTCGTGTTATGCAACGCGTGCGCTCGCCGCAGAAGCAGAAATAAATCTGATAGTTGAGCTATCAACACATGTTTCTGGCGGTCGGGGCTATAACATGACATGTGGTGGTGAGGGTGTTGTTGGGCTTTGTGCAGAGTCACTGGCCCGCATGGGACAAGCTCATAAGAAAGAAAATTTGAAACAAAGCACTCTAGACAAAATGTCTGTTGCAAAACGTGGAAAAAAGCTATCAGATGTTACAAAAATGAGAATGTCAGTTGCTCACATGGGCAAAATATTCTCAAACGAGCATCGCCAAAAAATTGGCGCCGCGAACGGCGGAATAAACTGTAAACAAGAAACACGAGAAAAGTTTAGCAAAGCAAAAAGCAAGCCAGTTCAACAATTAACGATGTCAGGTGAATTGTTGGCAACGTTTCCTTCAATGAAGGAAGCACAAAAATTAACGGGTGTACATTGGACAAATATCAGTAGGTGTTGTCTTGGAAGCGCCCGGACCGCGCGCGGATTTGTTTGGCGTTATGTATCTCAGATGTGACGTTCAATTTGAACATGATTGGATTTGTTAGTGGCAGACTATGCCTCACGTCTCAGCGTCTCTTTGACCGGTGATAGCACGACAAAGTTCTTTACCAAGTCACGTACACACGTTGCGACTGGATATACACGTATTGTCATCGGTGATCGTGGTCCATATGTTGAGTTTGCACCAGAGATGATCATCGAAAATGCAATGCGCGAAGCAGATGCAGTTCACACATACTATCTCGAGCTTCGGACGATACCGGATGACGTGAAAGTGTATTTTCAGGTGTACCGCGTTGAGTATGCAGATTACGTCCCGGGCCTGTGTTATGTGTCACCGTTTGAACTCTATGATGAAACTGGCACTGTCTTGATTGAACCAATCAGATAGTTATGTTTCATGAAAATTCGTTACGGTGACCTCAAAAACATGATAAGTGAGGCAACACGGACGAAAACGTTTGAACAGTTCAAAAAAGACTGGTCGGGCAAAAATGTCTTTGTGAGATTTGAAAAACCTCATTCTGGTATACCCGTAAGCTTAAATAGAAATCAAACATATGGCGACGTCTGGGGCGTCTGGGGATTCCATTTGAAATACTCGTGGCCAGAGAAACCGTCATTTTTGGTGTCGATGCAGGACGTGTATGTATATCGATTGGTGTCTGGCTCCCGCGTGTTTGATACGGGAGCAAAATACACCGAATCTGATTTTGAACGAGATGAAAAGATCTTACGTAAAAACTATGGTGATGACGTTGATGTACCTAAACACTGGCGTGATTCAATGATAAAACACATTGTTGCTGATTATGGCGACGACTACGATGTTTCAAGCATTGTAGGTCCTGCGCTCGAAGACCTTAGTCCAATAAAAAGGCTCGATGCAATCATTTCAATGATGAAGACAACAAAGCAGCGAAATTTCATCTATCGCAAGTTGGGTTATGATGCAGTGATCGATTCATCTGGCATCATCACCCGCGGCGTTTATGCTCCAGCTGTTGCGGGTGTCGTTTTAGACACAACCAAGATCCAGATACTTGATTCATACACTCAACCTCGTCGATGTCAAGAAGACGAATAATTATGCTTTCATGAAGATCACGATTGGTGAATTGAAACATCTGATTAAAGAAGAGATTGATTTGACATCATTATCTCATAATCGAAAAACAGATCTTTCTTCAGGACAAGTTTCACTTGTTGACTTTGTTGTTTTGTATCTTGGCGAAAATGGTCCCACTCGTCGAATTGAACTTGAACGTGCAATTGATAAATTTCGTGGATGGGTTCCCAAGAAATTCGGAACTGAAACGAGACCTCAGGCTCATACAACAGCATCACACTTATTCTCGCGAGAATATGGTCATATTTCAAAGGGATTTGAAGATCTTGAATCTGATATAGGAAATCCAAATTATGGATTTGGAACGATGCAAACAACACTTTGGTTTGGCAATGCAAAAGGTGTGTATGCCTTGAATGCTAATGGCATGGCACGTTATGCAAAGATCGTAGGAACAAAATGAAGATTAAACTTGGTGAATTACGACAGTTAGTTCGTGAAATGGCAAAGCCTGTGTTGCACGGAGCTCGCAATGGCAAGAAGTTTGAATTCGAAGGTATCCCACTCATCCTTGATACAAAGTCAGATCCAGAATGGGTCATTTTGACGACCTTAGATGGACAACCCGTTGCTCGACAGTCAAAGGATTCTTCAGGACACTACTATCAACAGAGTTCGTCAAATCCTGATTATGAAGGTCGCGAAGGATACGCTCTTGACCAATTCCGTGACGGTGAATGGCACACGTATTCATCAGATGCCCACAAAGGTGAGCTCACGAATGGAACATTCTTGCGCCGAACATTGAAGGACAGTTATTGAGAGTGGTAGACCGTTCCTGACGTTGTATAGTTACGACAGGCAATGTCGATCTTCAAAGTAACGCCTGGCGATATTGAGTCGTTCACGGTCGTAACAAATCCATTCAGGACGTTCGTTTCTAGTTCTGCAGGCGTCACAGGGTCTGTCAATGTTTTTGCCCGTAGGTCTAGCATTGAGAAGGATGCATCCACATCTTCTGCGTTCGTTGACTCTGCACATGACGACGTTGACATAAACTCATCATTGATGTCACTTCAACAGACCGGTCGCATTGCAAGAAGCAATACGAACTTGCAACTAGCAGGCACGTTTCCTGGAATGATCTCGAGCTACATGGATCAGGTACATCATTTGGGTGCTTCGTCTCGTAAGAACAAGCAGATGTTGATCACTCGATTCACGCCGTCTTTTACCTTCACAGAGAATACGATGCGAAAGCTCGTTGTGAAAGACATCTTGACGAAGTATCATCGGATCATCTATCCTTCGGCACATTGGGCATACACAAACTACAACTCACTCAACTTCTTCACTGCATCTACGCTGCCCACGTCGTCTTGTCTGATGTATCCAAACATCGATGGTGGGCCATACCACGCTGGCTACGTTTCAGGAACGTATTCAATGTCAGGCGCTTTCAGTTTTGACTTCTACATCAATCCTCGTTACAGGACTGATAACATTGATGGGCAATTCAAGGCAGGAACGCTGCTTCATTTGTCTTCTTCGTACGCTGTTTCATTGGTCACCGGTTCATCGAAAGATGAAAATGGAATGCCGTTCGGTTACAGGATGAAGCTTCAGTTGAGTCACAGTGCTGATATTGTACCGTCTCTTGCAAAAAATGGCACGTATCCCAATGATCTGATTTTCTTGTCAGATGACAATTCATTGCAGTGGAATCGTTGGCACCATGTCATCATAAGGTGGGGTACGAGTGCGATCAATCAAGGCACTGGTTCATTCAACATCGACGGCATTGATAGAGGCACGTTTGTTATCCCATCTTCAACGATCACGCCTTTGCTTTATCCCGCGGGCGGACGTTCTGGTCCTGATGTCCTTTGTGTCGGAAACTTCTACGAAGGAAATAATACGGGATTCGGCGCTCAATCGTACTTCTTTGCAAACGATCCAGCGACTCGTGAAGGTCTGCAAGTATTGAATGCAACTGTTGCGATTGATGAACCAACAAAGTACAGTTTCAATCACCCGCTTAATGCTGAAGTGCATGATCTGTCGATTAAGCGCATTTATATGTCAGATGACTTCATTGCATTCTCTGCCTCGATGGGTCCAAAGTCATTGAACTCTGACACGGCGTTTTATTTGCCTCCTTTCTTTGTTCAGAACAGTCCATTCAGACAATGGGTCGGTACGCATGGTGGAATTCTGCAGACGCCTTTCTTTGAAGTGAATGGAACGACAGACGATCCTTTCAACGTCGCGATGTCGTTCGGCGTCGGTGGACATTACATCAACATTGAGAACTTCTTGCGAGATTTTGCATCTGATGTCTTTCCGTTGGTTCATCACTTGTCCGCGTCAGCAATTCCGAATACGACAGCGCTTGAATCTGCGAATCAATTTCTGTATGATGATCCTCGAGTGCGCAAGCGTAATCTTCTGATCATGCCATGCGATGATGGATTGTTTGTCCCGAGCTACGAACTACTGGCATCTGAGAGCAACAGAACAAAATCAACAGACGATGCGGGCGTTGAAGAGCTCAGTTACATCAACCTTGACAATCTTGTCTCGACCGCATCGCTAATCTTTGGTTCTGCGTTTGAGACTGAAGGCGTGATCGCAACGTCAGCAGAACAATTCGTCAATGACTCGATCGGATTCACACCAGAAGTCCCAGGAAATTTGCCGGGTCGAGCATTCTTGGGATACGTGAACACTGTCAACAAGGCAGTTGCATCAGGAACGTTCGATGCAGGCGTCCAGACGGGTGCCCCACTTACCATTTTTCAAAGGACACGTGATGCTTCATCGAATCAGATGACGTTCTTCAACGTGAGCAACATTTTCTATGGCAAACGAATCCTTCCCGGAAGCTTCCAGATCACAGACTCTGCGATCACAGGTTCTTCACGAGCAATGAGCATCACGCTCAAGGATGATGGCCTAGGAAACATCTACCGTGCTGACTGTTTGACGAGTGCTTCGAAGTGGAATAGCGTCGGAAGCATCTTTTATGACGAGGGTGTCATTGCGATCAAAAGCCCACACTTGTATTTCTTTGGCAAGGAACAGTTCAGCATTTCATTCAGAGGTGAGCAGAACATTCATGTCATGAAGCTCGAGGTGATTGCACCCGCAAATCAACTAAATTCATCCTCAAATCCAAACTTCATGGATGTGCCTGCATCAGGGTACAAGACTGACACCGATCCAGAGTTTGTGTATGTGACGAGTTTGAATTTTCATGATGAGAATTTCAATGTGATTGCAAAGACACAATTGGCACAACCTATTGTGAAGCGTCATGGTGACAGGATAATGTTCAAAGTTGCATTCGACGTTTAATTTTACCTAGGCCAAGATTGATGGAACAAAGAGGCTCATTGAAGTAAAGCCTAAAGAGTTCATTGACACAGAGAAAAATATGCTCAAAACCGAAGCTGCAACTAAGTGGTGTCTTGAAAACGGATTTGATGAATACCTGATTTTTACAGGTGATGAATTAAGAACGATGAAGATCATTTGAATTAGATGGTGTAAGATATTCTCTTACGGAGGGTAATAATGACTGCTAAATTGATTGTACTGATGGGCGTTCTCACGGGTTATGGCATCACCGGCGTTTGTCTTGGTGTCGAGCTCGTCTTGTTTGCCCATTACTTGGGCGTCTGACATATTAGATGCCTGTCAAACGTAAGAAGCGCAAGAAGAAGCGCCATTACCACACAGGCGTCTACAAGTCGTCAAAGACCGGAGCTGAGTGCAAATTTCGTTCTGGGTGGGAAGAGAAGTACATGCAGTATTTGGACGCAGATGCGTCCGTCTTGACGTGGTCCTACGAGTCTGTCATCATCCCATACGTGAGCAACAAGAAGACTGGCAAGCTGCGAAAGTACTATCCTGATTTCTTGGTCACGTACGTTGCGGGACATAAGATCCTTGTAGAAATCAAGCCCTCGAAGCGAGTGACACAGGTAAAGGTGGCAAAAAAGCTCGAGGCCGCCGCGACATGGTGTAAGGCCAGTGGAATGGCCCTACAAGTCATCACGGAAATTGAATTGAAGCAACTAGGTCTGCTTTAAACGTATTATTCTCGTGTCAATTGAAGAAGATACTTAATTCCATGAAGATCAAACTCGGTGAATTGAAGCGAGTCATTCGTGAAGTTGGAAGCATGTCTCCTTCGATGTCTTTGAAGGGTGATCATGAGATGCACTTGAAAGCAGCGCTCAGGAAACATGGTCTTGGTGATGATCAAGATTTGCTTGATGATTTGATGCAGATTTGGAACTATCGTGAGCCAAATTCATGGATGGGCCTTCGAAAGGCATATATCGACATATATTCTGATCCATCATCTGAAGATGAATTTGATGAGTTTGACACTGCAGAGGTGACTGCGGAACACGAAGGCGTCCCATCACCCGAGGTATTTATGGATGCATACAAAGCGATGGTTTGTGACCAAAAGCGTTTTGATAAGCGTTCATCGTACGAGTTTTGATCTTGAGCGAGTGCTGTTGTACTGTTGAAGTATGACACAGAAGAAACGTTACGCGCTTGGACTTGATGTGAGCACTTCGTGCACAGGCATTTGCATCCTTGATAGGGACATTGAACCTGATGCAACTGGAAGTCACATTGTTTTGTTGGACCACGAGCCCTTCAAAAAGTGCAAGACGATGTGGGATAAGGCAGATCAGATGGGTCGTCAACTCACTTTGATCGCAGTGAATCATCTGATTCATGCTGACTTCGAAGTCTTTGTTGAAGAGGCGCTATTGGGATTCAGACCTGGACTTTCGTCTGCAACTACGATCGCATCGCTATTGCGATTCAACGGGATCGTGTCCTATCTCTCCAGAAATGTGTTCCAAGTTGAACCTCAGTTTGTCTCATCTTCTCACGCCCGCAAGGTGTGTGGCATCAAACTTCAGAGGACTGCTGCAGCAGGAAAGAGCCAAAAAGCCCAGGTATTTGACCATATGTCAGCGAATGATTTGAAGCATGTTGTCTGGCCATTGAAGAAGAATGGCAAGATCATAGATGGTGCAGGTGATGCTACTGATGCATATGTGGTCGCTCGAGCCGGCGTTTTGATGAACAAGTGAATCAATTTATTATATGATTTGTTTGTGATTCATACGTTGACAGAGAAACTCAACTTTTTTCAAGGTGTCTTTGGTTCTGGTAGGTTAGCGAGGAACTCAATCAACTTTGATGTTCGGTGTCCGATTTGTGCCCCTAAGGACCCATCAAAGAAGAAGTTGTCAATTCGCACAGATGATGATAGGTGTCATTGTTGGGTTTGCGGATTCAAAGCACATACTGTTGCACCCCTCATTCGAAAGTATGGGACGCTCGAAGACCTGATTACGTACCGAGATAAGTTCATGCCTGCTTCAGAGGTGAATAGGCGGTGCATGATCATTACGCTTGATGACAAACCGAAGAAGCTCGCACTCCCAGATGATTTCAAACTTCTGACACTGTTAACTCGTGCCGACCCAGACGTAAAATCTGCCTGGCGATATCTTGCTGAGCGAAATGTATCTGAACGCGATGCGTGGTACTTTAAAATTGGAATCTCTGATGAAGGTCGATGGTCACGTAGGATCATTATCCCGTCATTCGATGCTGATGGCGAATTGAACTATTTTGTTGCTCGTGCAATAGATCGTACCCGTAAGCCAAAGTATGACAACCCAGATGTCCTCAAGACACCAATCATCTTTAATGAGATCAACATAGATTGGTCACAAAGGCTCGTCTTGTGTGAAGGCGCTTTCGATATGTTCAAGTGCATCGACAACACCGTTCCACTCCTTGGTTCAGACTTCAATGAAGAATCTGCACTTTTCAACAAGATAGTGGCAAATTCCACTCCCGTTGCACTTGCACTTGACGGAGACATGTGGCACAAAAAGACGCCAAGGATTGCTAAGAAGTTGTCTGAATATGACGTTGATGTTATCGTCGTTGATACACGAGCATGGGAAGATCCCGGTAAGATGACAAAGCAAGAGTTCAAGATTGCGCTCTCTCAGGCTCGCAAGATGGAATGGAACGATACGTTCATGGATAGGCTTTCGAGGGCCTCGCGAACCTCGCTAAGGTTGTGACTTTTGTACAGGTCACAGAGAGGTGATATATTTCACAATATGGGATATGTGTATCGATTGATAAATCGTGAAAATGGTTTGTCATATATTGGACAAGTTAGTCGACCAAAAAGACGATTGCCGATCGTCTTTATGAACACCACAAAGATGCTAGAAATGGATGCAAACATTTATTATCGTCTGCAATTCGTGAATTTGGTCAAGAAGCCTTTGATTGTGTTGAACTTGATCATAATGATGATCTTCAAAAGATTGATGCTGCCGAGCGTTTCTATATCAAACAATTCAATACGAATGTTTCATGTGGGGGAGATGGATACAATATGACATCTGGGGGACAGGGGACAACGGGATTTAAATGGTCAGAGAAATCAAGAGATAAAAAACGTCAACATTGTCCTGTTGATTTAACTACGTTAGATGCTGATTTAAAAGAGTTATCTTGGATTGATGCTGCACAAAAATATAACGTAGCATGTTCGACGATTCGACGATGGGCTTTAGAATTTGGTATTCAGAAGTTACCAATTAAGCAAAAGTTCAATAATCAAATTGTTGGAAAGTGGACTGAAGCTGATGAAGTCAAACTACTTGAAATGTATTTGTTAGGATCGTCGCTTAGTGATATTGCTATGTGTTTGATTCGTAGTAAAACAGCCATTGTTGTAAAACTTGCACGTTTGAAAAAGTTTCATAATGTAAAACAACGACGTTTTAGGAATCAACACATTGAGCAATTTTTGGTGCACAATGATTAAGATTGCTCATCTAGCTGATGTGCACTGGCGTGGTCTCTCTAGACACGATGAATACGTTAGTGTTTTTAAAGAACTTGCTCGACAAGTCAAAGATCAAAAAATCGAACATATCTTTATTGGAGGTGATCTGTGGCACACGAAGACGATGGGAATCACACCTGAGGCCGTTGACTTGATGTGTTGGTGGCTTAGAGAGTTGGCATCTGTTGCTGAAGTACACTTGACGTTGGGTAATCATGATGGAAACCTCGTCAATACATCGCGTCAGGATGCAATTTCACCCATTGTAGATGCGCTTGAAAATGAACACATTCATTTGTACAAGAAGAGCGGAGTCTATGAATTCTCACCCGGATACAACTGGTGCGTATTCAGCCTCTTTGACATTGAAGGATGGCCAAACGTAAAGCCCGAGCAAGGTAAAATCAACATTGCATGTTACCATGGACCTGTTTGGGGCGCAAAGACTGAGACGGGATGGGACATCACTGATGGCATCACTGTCGATTTTTTCAAGGACTATGATTTTGCCATGTTGGGCGACATTCATAAGACACAGTTCCTGCAATTTAGGGACGTTGAACTCATCGTTTCCGAGAGTGACTTAACGAATTATCCGAACGCAGAAGTGTTAGAGGTCATCGGTTGATATGAAGACGTATAGGATTCGGGTAAAGAAACCGTGGATGGCGTATCCTGGGAGCACTTTGCAACAAAATTATGCTGAAGATCTCAAACATGGCTATCTCAAATGGGAGATCACCGATAGGGATAACTTCAATGTTGATTTTTACGAATTGCCAAACGAAAAACCGTATGTGACCGTCGATTGGCAGAAAGACGCCAAGACGACGTTTTCGAAGGCTTCGATATATCCCACGGGTTCACGATTCAGGATCAGGAGTTCGACGCACCTTGCCCAACAAGAAGTCCAGACACTCACTGCTGCATTGAAACAGCAACATAATGCCACTGAAGTGACGTTCAAAATTGATCAAGATCTCAACAAGAGCGTCATAACGACAGGAACGTCAACATTTTTGACAGACGACTTGAGAAATCATGACGTTCTTTTGAAGTTTCTGAAGGATTTTTATAAGGATTCACGAGTCACTGATGACGAGTGGGATCAAGTTCATGATAAACTCAAGGCATACATCTCTTGGACGCCTGAAGAGGCGATGCGAAAT
>Ga0315284_10003041_pt1 | contig 23892 bp, 23 predicted proteins | sample YL17G09_16_MG_FD_203696 | JGI IMG/M metagenome (GOLD analysis project Ga0315284, IMG submission 203696) | Sediment microbial communities from Yellowstone Lake, YNP, Wyoming, USA - YL17G09_16 | ecosystem: Environmental > Aquatic > Freshwater > Lake > Sediment | place: USA: Wyoming | collected...
TATTTGATTTGTGGTTTAGTTGGATAAAATCTAATTTTTCTACAGTATTTTATATTTACGCATTCCATAGAATTTGGCTGTATAATAGGTGATGACTGAAATAAATTCCTCATTGAACTCTGATTCAGCTGTCCGATCGTCTTTATCTGACAAAACTGTAAGTTTTGTATTGAAGTGTTGGCAGATGAAGAGAATAAGGCTAAATCCAATTCTTGTAAGTCTGTCATGGTGGGCAATAACAATTTCTTCGACATTACCTCTGATGACTCGTTCCAGAATGGAGATAAATCCCCGTCTTTCAAAATTAAATCCAGACCCAATATCTTTAATGACTTTGTAGTCAGAAAATTTTTGTTTAACAAATTTAATTTGATGTTTAAGGTCATTTTTTTGTTTTGCGGAAGAGACCCTAGCATATATAATTTTTTCTCTAACTGTACTAGATTCATTAATAGGAACGATTTCATATCTATGATGTCCACCAAGGGTAGTAACCGATCTAATTTTTCCAGAAATAGACCAGATTCGTAGAGTTTCTTTAGAGACTCTATAGTGTTTAGAAGCTTTTTGCGGAGAGACGTACATTTCGCTTCTCCGGGAGAGTTAGGTGGCATTATAATATGTATATATAAATTATCTTTAAGCTGGGTTTTTTAATCTGCGATTTTTGCGATTTTATGTAACAGTTGCCTGTTTTTTAGCTAATTTTGCTACATACTTTTCGTGTTCAGCTCGCCGTTTTTCATAAATTTTAATAACTTCCTCTTCTGTTGGAATCCTCTTTTCCCTTTTTTTAATATCATCAGATATTTTTTTTAATATTAAATTCATAACGCGATTTATTCGATTCTGTACATCTTTAAGAGTTACTGGCATAATTATAATAATAATAAAGATAAAAAATTTAAGAATTTCTAACCTTTTTGAGAAATAAGGGTAATTCCAATAATTCAGCATGTTCCAATCCTAAAAATAAATCCACAGGATATAATTTCTTTTTTTCATTAGAATCTGCGACGCATTTTCCTATATAAATAAATTCAATTAATAAATACTGGATAATTACTTTACAGTAATCTATAAATTCTTCCGGAATTTCATAAATTCTATAAATACTAGTATTATCCCAATTCCGCTTTGATTCTTCATATTTCAATATTTGATTCTTCATGGTTTTTCCTAAATTCTCAGAATAATTTTCCAAAATATACCCTAAAATAATTTCTAATTTATCTTCAGAAATTCTAGGTCCATTTGTAAGCCAATTCTTAAAATTCTGTATAAATGCAAAAAAATATAGATAAACATGTTCTTTGAATGCATTTGAAAGAGTCCCTATTGTCCACAAATTACTACCACATATTTCGACATATAAATAAAATGTTTCTCGCTGTATATATATAGCTTCAATGGAAACAATCAATTTTGGATTTATTTTTTGAATGTAGAAAGATTCCATTGGTTTTAAAAAACAACCAACTATACAATTAGTAATAACTCCGGAATTAGCAACTTCAATAACAGATTCAAATGAACATTTTTTTCCACTTTCTGTGACATATCTAGCGAAATGATGAATCATTCCATATATTTTATCATGAATAAGACGGGTTGTTTCCTGATTTTCTGTAATAAGAAGAATATATTGGAATATATTCTTGTCTTCTCGGATTGGAATACCACCAATATCAATTTCCAAAAGCTCATTATCCTCTTTTTGAACATAATGCTCAATCATCTTTTTAATGTATTCTTGTAAAAATACAACAAAAGACCCAGAAATTTGAGATTTAGATATTCCAATATTTCCATAAAAAGCTTTAATAAGAAATACCATTTTTTATTTTCCTAAAAATCAACCAAATTATTTTTCATTTTTTTATATTATATCTTATAAATGAAGGAACACTCTAAGGCAGTCTTATCTGGTTCATGTGCTGGTGCATTTGGTTATACACTAACACTCCCCCTTGACTATATAAAGCAGCACATGCAAAATAATGTATCATTTGCATCTATTATTAAAAATACCAGCCTACGCAATTATATGTCCGGGGGCTTGATTGGAATTTCCACTATAACCCCCCAAATGGCGATAAAATACCTAGCATTCCAGCAGTTTAATCAGATTTTTGATAATAAAATGGGGTCCGCATTCTGTGCCGGTCTAGTAGATGGTGCTTTTTTGGGTCCTATTCTTGCAATGCAGTCTTTTAAGCAGATGAATCATCAAATGAAAATAAAAACAGAATGGGATATTGTCCGCCGAAATTACGGTAGGCTTATGGTACCAATGGCGCTCAGGAATGGTGTGTATACTAGCATAGTTCTTGGTGGTTATTTCACAGTTAAACCAAAGGAAACAACTTTCCTCCAGAATTTCGCAATAGCCAGTGCTTTAAATATCCCTGGGACAGCTCTTTGTAGCCCATTTGATGTTATTCGTGCCAAATATACTAATCAATTACTCCAACCGAATAATAATGGTGGCGGACTACTGAGATTAGCTGGGTCCATTTATGAAAAAGAGGGACTAAAAGGATTTTATAGGGGCTATTCATCGTTGTTCGTGAATTTCGCACTAAGGTTTCCAATTACATTTGCACTCCAGTTTGAAATACTTAATTTATTATAATTTTTTCGACTATTTTTTGCAAAATCAACGACGTGCAGCACCGCCACCACCAGCATGAGGTTTATCTCGTTTTGGCAAAGCAGAACTGCGAACCATTTTTTCGTAGATTGACAATTTCTTTTCTTCTCGCACTTCTCGCAAAATAGGCTCAGTTTTGTCATCTCCAATAACACCTTCTAAAAAGTCAGCTTCTGAAACAATTGTAGAAAAGTCATGCATTTCTTTTGCAGTTTGGTGTCTAAGAAGAGGATGATTCCTTGTGATGGGGGTCAACTTAAAATCTCTTTCCCTGCATTGAGGGCATGGAGGTCTATGTTGGTGAGCCATGGACAAATTTTCAAAACATTTGGTGTGAATTGGATATCCACAGCAGCCCAAAAGTTTTGACTGCGATGCAATAATAAAGTCCCTACAAATATGGCAAATTGGTATAGCATCCACATCCTGTTTTCCAAGTTCTTGCTTGACTGCTTCCAAATTAATTTTCAATTCAGCAATTTGGGCTTCCAAGTCTGAATTTTTTGTATGCTGGAAATCCAATAATTGCTGGAACATGGCTTTTTCTTTCTCTATCTGTTCTTTTTGAGTACTGCAAAGATCTTGGTAAGTTTTAATCGCAGTTTCAGCAGCGGTTAATTTCGCAGCTATTTTATCTTTTTGATGTTTGATGTCCGCGAACTTTTTGCTATCTCTCAAGAGCTTGTCTTTTTCGGATGTAGTTAATCCACTCAAATCATATAGACTCGAAATGAGCTGAGTTTCGCTTGGAGCAAGCTTGAGTTCGATTGAAAAACTGCAAAGTTCTTCAAATAAAAAAAGATTGTCGAAAATGGAAAGCATGTTCCCATCATCCATCTTTGCAATAGGAATCAAAATATGTTGAGCATATTTCTGTTCAAACTCCGAAAATCTTCTAGATGCCCAAAGTTCCGTGAAAAAAGCTTCCCACATTTTTCTGGAATCTGAATGGTGGCGCACCATGTTGAATGACACACAAGCCCCTTTGAAGTCTTCTGTGAATTTGTCAAGAAAAAATTGGTCTTCTTCATCGAAACTCAATTTTTTTTCACCAAGATTGGTGAATTTTTTGAACTTTGCGAGAATCAACTTGCATGTTTTTGGTAAAAAAAAGTCTTGCCAATTCCTGGAGATTAACTTGGTAGTCAACCACATAGTCAAAATTGACCGCCCATTTTTAATAGGTCTTCTCGAAATATCTTCTGTCATTTTATCAGATACATAAAGTATACCCTATTTTACTTTCAATTTTTTTGTTAAATTATAAAGAAGTCCAAAATGTAAGTTTCCCTATTGTCTTGAATCCTCTTCTTATCGACTAGCCTTTCAGCAGAATCGAACTGGCTTTGTGAGAAAATCCTTGGTGTTTTTTCTGAAAAGCCATTTTTTCTGAAAACGATAATAATATCTTTTATTATTATCTCCATCTGTTGATGGTTTCTATATATAAAATTATTAAAAAATAATTTTTGTCGTCTCAAGCTAATTCGCACGATGTGTGTTCCTTAACTCAAGACAATACATATAAAAATTGTCTAAATAATAATTCAATTTTTTTTCATCAGTAATAGCCATAGCAAAGAGCCTTCTGGGATTTTGCCCGGAATATACTTTTTCATGGCTTGATTATACAAGACAATGCCATGGTAATTTTTAGCTTTTTCCAGAAATTGCAAAATAACTCGCTCATCTTTTTCCAGGAATATCAAACAATTCTTCCAACCACAGAAATATAGCGGCGGTTTCGGAAACACTGATGTATATCCTCCAATGTCCCGTATAAGATTTCCTCCAATGTCGCTCCATTGAAGGCGACCTTTTTTCCGCAGGATAACCTCTTCTTGTCTCTCCATTATTTTCTTACATGCAGCCGATTTTGCAATTGGGGCGACTCAAAGAGTTTTTTATCGGTTCCCAGATGCCACGCCAATTAGCCCATCTTCCTTTGGCATATTTTCGATGTAATCGCAGAATTTAGGAAAGATAATTGTGTCCATATAAATTCGCTTTGCGAATTTATAATGGCTAAAATATTAATTTCACTTTATGAAATTAATATTTTTCCGCGTCTAGATAACATCCACCATGGTAGTATAACAATGCAATCCTTATATAGTCTACCTTAATTGCGATTTTAGGGATGCGGTGAAAATATGGCGGTAATTTAGTAAGATAATTTTTCAGATTGTGTTTGTTAATTATCAAAAGAGATTCACCAAATATTTGCTTCATTTTATCAATGCATAAAGTTATATATTCCGGTGGTGGTTTGTTAGATAAATTGTCCCAATATATAAAATATTTCATTATATATTATTATATAAATTATGCCTCACATATATTCCTAAAGATTTATTTTAATTTTTGGCAATTTTGAAATATAATCTGAAAGATTATATTTCTCTTTACTTTTAATAGTTCTTGTAGCACACTAGTTATAAAATTATATTAAGTTTCTGTTGCAGCCCATATTTCAACCTCATCGTCAAAATTAATTGTAGTATTTGGATGAATATAAAAAACCATTCCAGATTCATATTTTTTACTATTACTATTTATAATTGCGATAATTGAATGTTTTTCAAAATGTATTTTATTATCTTTTTTATAAATAATATCAAATTCTCTGAATCCTGATTTATAAATTCCATTTATAGGTGCAATAATATCTGGTAGTCCTGTTTCAAAATTTATACACGATAATAATGTTGGAATATCCTTATATTTTGATGTTAACCCAACTCTTATTACATTATCAGAATTAGCCATGCATTCTACTAAATCGCCACTTAAATAAGCATGAGGTTTATTTACTTTTATAGATATTGCATTACCTGGATTTAGTGTAATTTTATTCATAAAAAGAGCAACTAATACACCAATATCATTTGGATGTTGCTCATTTAGGTGTAAAAATAAATCATTATTATTTTCATTAAGCAATCGTATTTTTATTTTTTTATACACTGAATCTATATCTGTTCCTGTCACTAAATATACAATTAAATCTTTAAAATTTTCAAAATTTTGTATTTCTGGATATAATAATAGCTCTTTTTTCCAGTCAACTGTAAATCCATATAATAATGAACATTCAGTTAAAGCAACTGCCATTTCTGGTTTATGATTATCATCTTTATAAATATCAGGATATAAATTATGTAATTTTTCAGCAAGGCATTTATCAGGATGAACTTGAATTGATAGAGCTTTTTGAACACTTAAAAATTTGAATAAAAATGGTAGCTTAAATTCTTTAAGATATGTTTCTAAACATATATTAGATTCTAAGTAAGATTGTCCATTTATATGACAGCCCATCCAAAATTCAGCATAAGGTCCTTTATTATCAGGTGTATGTTTTTTACAAAATTTAGCAACAATTGAGTCGTCTGCAAGACTCCCCCAATCATAATTTTGTGTTTTACATAAAAGCTTTTCCATAATTATTAAATAATATTAAAATTTTTTTATAAAAATTGAATAAAAAGAATAATACATTTATTAAAATATAAAATGCAATTATTCCGCGGTAAAAAATTGGACGATGATTGTCCAATTTGTTTGTTACCAATGTACTCCAAAAAAGTCAAAAAATTAGTATGTAATCATGTACTTCATACAAATTGCTATGAGTCATTAATTTCATCCAGTTGTAACAAAAAATGTCCAGTTTGTCGATGTGATTTGAACGCTCAAGTAGCTCCAGTTGCTTCATCGTCCTCTTCAGTTCGTAAAATATGCGCTATTTGTAAGACTGAATTGAAACTAAATAAAGACGCATGTGATGTTGTAAAAATCACAGAATGCCCATGTTATGCTCATTATTTATGTATTAAAAAAATGAGGAAACAACAAGATAAAAAAGAATGCCATTGCAACAAGCAAATAAATACACGTAATATTGATTTGGTGCATAATCAGATTTTTGACAAAATTTATGAACAAGTTATTGGAAAGATTCAACCATGTCGTGAAAAATCATGCAAAACAATCGGCTGTCCCAAATTCTATGGATATTGTGAAATCCATGCAAAAGATAAATCTACGGATGCAGTTTTTAGTCTAACTCTTCAATTTATTATTCGCCAAATGAAAGGAGAAAATGAGAAGGAAAGGCGATATTTATTTTATCAAGTAATGATTATTCTTTCAGCATATAATTTGTCTGAAATTCATACATATAGGGATGCTGTTGAAATATTAAAACGTCATCTATAAAAAAGTCTGCTCTCCTACCAAAATCCTCGAAATTTTTACATTTTGAACTTGGTTTCTATTAGTGTAAAACTTAAAATACTCAAACGCCATTTATAAAAAAATGATTAAAAATACAATAATTGTTTATAATCTTAAAAATGGCTTCAAATACTGCTGTTAAAATAATTAAGGATTTTTTGAAAAATCCATCCAAGAAGGGCTCAAAGAGGAACCAATGGTCTACTCATATTTGCACTTTTACACGAGAATCAAAATTCAATTGGAATAATTACATATATGATGATGTATTTGAACAACTTGGTGAAAATCAGATGAATATAAATGACACTGCAATATGGCTTCTTATTTTCTTATTTAGAAAACCAAAGACAAATGAGCCAGAAGTGGATTATACACAAAGTTTTCAAAAGACAATCAAAGTTTTGAGAGATAATATACATTCTCAGGAACTTCGCCCATTATTCCAATTTCTCTCTATTTTCCAAGAAAAAAGATTCGAAATAACGAATATTCCAAGCTGGTTTGAGCTAGCACTTCTGCCAATTTGTTCAGAAGTTGGGTTTAATAATGACCCAAAATCGGCTGAATTAGCTGTACAAAGAGGTTTTCAAGTGAATGCATCTTTTTGGATAAATCTAATTGAAGCTCTTTCATTTCAGTATATTCCATATTGGTTGAATAATTCTGAATATATCTGCAATTATCTTCTATTTCAACTTTTTAAAAATTTTTCAAAGTCCAAAGAACTTATTGAATCTTTTTTGAAAGATAAACCAGAAGAATATTTTAAATATACGAGAGCTGATTTATTGATATACTTAGCACATTACAATATTCTTACGAGAACCCAAATTCAAAATATATTATTTAATTTTTCCAGAAGAAGAATAATTTATTCAGTTAAACAGGTGTGGCTATATGAATCTTCATCAAAAGACCCAATTATTCTAGATTTTTTGATTGAAGAATTCAAGAGCTTTTATGAATTTTCCAAGGTTAAAAAATGCATAACATTTACTGGAATCAATAAATTTGATTTCAACTTTATGTTCAAGCATCCCGGGCATTTTTTTGTTGCTCTTCTTGAAAAATCGGAAACTATAAATGAGTCGGGTATTTCCGTTGATGAAATGAGAAAATTTTTGAATTTATTTTGGTGGAATTCATTTGATTTTCTGTCATTTTTAAATCATGAAGTTTTTGTTATTGAATTTATGACATTACTGCCAGATTGGAGGAATCTATTTATTCAATTGTTTAGATGTGAAAGATATAATTTAACTAATTCATTAATAACAGTTTTCGCGAAAACTTTTCTTAGAATTCGAAATGTTAATTTTGATATGGACCTTTTTAATTTATGCTCAATTTATATGAAAAATGTTGTTTCAAACATGATGCAAGATACGCAAAAATATTTTCTGGATTGGATAATTAACCATGCTGAAATACAATTTTTTGCACATTTTCCATTAACACCGAAACTTGTTCAAATTGCGCAAAAAGCTTTCCCAGATATTTCATCACAGCGCAAAATTTTCTGGTCTCTTTTTATGACAAAATGTGTCGAAAACTACCAGAAAGATGAGCCAAAATTGATTGTTGATATGGGAGAAGTTTGCCGAGAATATGGTTTTCAAATGAGCTTAAATTCTATTGCTCAAACTATTTCAAAGTTTAATGAACCGATTAATTCAGTATATAATCTATTTGGGATAGTTTATCTAGATATATATTATCTAGATAAATATTCAATTGATTTCAATTTTTCGAATGTGGATTCTGTTTCAACAGTTCTTCCTCTTGAAGGACTACATATTTTTAGACAATTGGTCATTAAACTGAAGAATTTACTGAATTTATTTGTTGAAACTGAATTAGCGAGCATGATTGAATTTATTAAATCGAATCAAGAATTTATTCAAAAACTTTCTCAAGAAAACCAAAAATTCTTGAAAGATTTGTTTAATTTTTATTTGCCAAATTTTGATTTGTCAAATGAATTAATAAATGGATTACTTGATATTGCGAATCTTTTTCCATATTATGTAAAACAAATGATGATTGAGGCTTGCCCAATCCTAAGAATAATGGATAATAAACGTAAAAGAAATCTGGAAGAAAGAGAGCTGCAACCCTCTAAAAAGTCAAGAATTGACGTATGTGACCCAAATTCATATGAATGTGAATGTTGTGCCTGTGGAAATTTTGTTCCACTTTCAGAAGTATGTTGTTCAAAATACAGCAAACCATTGTGCATGCCTTGTTATTTAATTTCGGATAAAAAGTGTGTTCCAATGAACATGTCACTTATATCATTTGCTGAAATTGATGCATAGGAAAAAATTGATTTTTAAAATTGATAAAATAATTATAAATAAAGAAAATGAATCTTGAATATATTATTTCTGCTGTTAAAAACCCTGATTGGGAGCAAGAATTAGCACAGATATCCCAGGAAGATTCCGTTGATTTTATTAATAGAACAGACAAAGCAATTATGAATAGAATTATTGAAAGAGAGAATGAAAATTCTAAATTCATTTTTGCAATTGGTGCGCTTTATATCAAAGCAAAATCCACTAGATGCTTTCCATTGTATTTGGCTGAATTGATTTACAAACATGTATTTCAAGGCGGTCAAGGACATCAATTATTTTTAGAGATACTTAATGGAATTTTTAATTTTTTTAAAATTAATGTTAAAAGATATATGTGGGGTCTTTGCTCAAAAACAAATGATACGGATATTGTAAGTTTTTTGAAATCAAAAAACTCTCCACCAAATATTTTATTTTATTGGCTTGAATTGTCATTTCGTACAAATAGACCAATCACAAAATTTTTATTCAAAATTCTAGAAAGATTTGAAAAAAAGCGTAATGATTATCTGGATATTATTCATTTAATTGTTCAAAATAAAAATCAATTACTTTTTGATACAGAAAATGGATTCTTACATATGAATTGCAAATTAATTTCAAATAAGAATACATTGCTTTTATTTGAAATTGATTGGCAATTTACATTTGGAGAACTTGAACTTATCAGGAATTTCTTAAGAAAACATCCAATTGAAACCAGTTTTTTATTTGATGAAGAAATAGGAACAACTTATATATCTTCTACAGAATGTTCAAAAAATTTAATTCTAACTGTTTTAAATCTTTCTGATTGTGTTGATGAAAATAATAATTTTATTGAAAGAAATTTTTATCTTCCCAGAAATATTCAAAAAGTTCATGAATTTTTCATTTATGATCAATTAGATCTTATTGATATTCTTAAGACTAATCAATTTCTATTTGATACAATTTTAACACCTGAAAAGTATAAAATTGATAATATTATATCTGTTTTTTTAGATTTACTGGATCAACAATCATATCTATCCGTAATGATTAATTCATTGAAAACTTATGGAAACAAATTATCAAAAGAGGATATTATGAAAATACCGGATATATTAGCCAAGTCCGAAATTGATTATCAAACATTCATCAGAAATGATGGAGATTGGGGAGAGTATTTATTACATAGATGTAAGGAAAATCATGGTAAAACAAAGATAATACTTACGTTAATGTGTATTGATCTTTCAGAAGAAATTTTGTGTTTGAAAGATTATATACTTTTTTTTAAAGAGATTTTTTCTAAGAAAAAATCTCTTAGAATTCAAGTATCACCATCTTCACCTTCAAATTTTAATGAAGTTATTAAAGTGTTTCGTGAATGTCTCCCAAAATTTATTTTAAATTCGAGAATTTTAACATTTTCTTGGATGAATTCCGGGGAATTAATAGAAGCTCCACTCTTTCCAGTTATTAATGAAATAGGCGAAAAATATTCTGAATCATTAAATCATTTTCTAGAATTAAACATAAATTTATTTCCTTGCAAACTTCAACTTTTATTATTTTCAAAAACGAAAGAAGAACTTTACAAAAATCTTAAAGATGTTTTAGATTATGCTGGGAAAGAATCAGAAACTAGGGCATCAAATGATGTTACATTTATGAAGATGATGGAGGAAATGTTTTATATAATATGGATTATTTTTGGAAGATTAAATATTTCAACAGATGATTTCTATGATATATATGAACTTCTACCCAAACATCCGACAAATAATATTTCTGAAGCATTTATTAATTATTCAAAATTTGCTTATTTGATCACTGGTTTTCTTGAAGAACGTAAAGTCAAGCAACTTGAGAAAAAATGCAGAGAACATATAGCAATAATGCCACCTGATTCAAAAGTAACTGATGCTCAATCTGAGCTTGGTATTATTTTGATGAGTTGTTCTGTATGTATGGCAAATAATACATCTGAATTCACGGATCTTTTGGTTCCATGTGGGCATACATTTTGCCATTCATGTTCACAAAAATTAGTGAATTGCCCAAATTGCCGCGTTAAAATTGACGTTCGGCTTCAAATGAAAAAATTTAATATCAGAATCAGGAAAGATTCTGATGAAAAGTCTTCAAAAAGGATAAGGATTGATTGAAATTATGATTTACTTTGAAAAAATACTTGTAATCCACTTATAACATGCCCAGTAATATCTATTCTTGCGGTTCCATTTTTGAAATAGAATAGATCAAAAACTCTTGGAGTTTTTATCTCTTGAGTATCAAAAACTCCGTTTTTAATACTGAACAGCCCATTCTTCCAGCGCCGCAGTAAAAATATCCAAACAGGCAAAATAATTTCCAGCATATCGCCGCCCAATATTCCCCATAAGCTCATCATTGCTTCAAAATAAACCGCCAAATAATTTGTTTCCATATCCTCGGTTATTTTTAGCCCAATGAGCCGCCTTAATAATTCCTCTGCGTGTGCCTTTGCTGGAATATCTTTCCCGATTTCAAACAAGTATTTCGCCTGCCAATTGTATTCGAAAATATTTTCAACTCGTCCATCTAGACCTTCTAATCTCTTCTCCATCCATTTTTGCCAATGTACCAATTCTTTTATCTTTGGGCACACATGATGTAGTGCAATTAGGGTCTCCCCTAATTGGAATTGTGGGTCCATATAAATTCGCTTTGCGAATTTATAGTGGCTACACTCATTAATTTCACTATGTGAAATTAGGGAGTGTTCCATAGAGTCCAAATTTTTGTATAAATCATCGCAAATATCTACCAAAGTTTGACTAACTTTGCCCTCAATCTTTGCCATTGCAATAATTAAGAATGCATTGGCTTGTACCATATTACGATTTTTTGATTTCGCAGCATAGTACTTTATATCACGCCTTATTTTTGCTCTTAAATTTTCGCTAACAGGAAAGTCTAACAATTCACATAATGTCGCGCAATTGCGGACATTTTCTGTCTTATCTATCATGACCTTCCCACCTTCAACCATATAAGGCACAAAATCATCGTAGTTTATCTCCATAAAAATAAGGTATTCCTGGGCTATCCAATCTAAATATTCTCTATCAAAAATAGTCTGTAATTTGCCTTCAACAACACTTGTTTCATATTGGAAGAATTTACCCGTTTTAACTTGCGCTTTTTGGAGCAATGACGCCGATATTTCGCCCCAATTTTTTGTTTTGAATACTTTAGGTAAATAGGTGCCCCTCCCTTGGTCTGAATCCACAATTAGCCCGTATTTCTCATTATCGAATGTTTTTCTATTCGCGGAAATTGGAGTCAAAGGTAGCTGCATAAATGATATTTCTATTGTGGCATCGGGGTCTTCTAATAGTGGAATTGGATGATATTGGGCTCGGCTATCAGTGAAAAAACTACTATTTGCTATTCCAGGTATTTTGCAAATAATTGCTGCTTTCGACATTCTTTTTTCTTCCCAGTAGCCTATACAGCCATGAATATCTTGCGGCCACTTAGAAAGGGGCTGGCTTCGGTGGATTGTAATGAAAAATCCGAATGTTTGAGCTGGAATTCTAATAATATTTTTGACGTCTTCTGGAATTGGAAGCTTATAAGCTGAACATATGGAATAAAGAACTATTGGGTTCATATTTTATATTCAGATATTATTATTGTATATTTGTAACGTTTTACCGTATTGTTTCATGAAAATTGGTTGTTTGCCTAGATTTCTTCAATATATATTGAACATATATTATAATTTAAGGATATACCTTTAACTTATTGAAGTTTTTCTTCAAAATTTTCAGGACGACATGCTGCTCTCACAAGAGCAATAAATCTGGGTGTCTCTTCATCCGTATTTGATGGGTCATAAAATCCCGCCAAATTTGTAGCCGCTTGTTTTTCAGCGGCGGATTTGGTTTTGCAAACCCGACAGTTGTATTTTATGCGGTCGTGGACGCATATATCGTTGCCACCACACTCTCTGCACCGGGCTTTTCGCCTACCGTGTAGACACATGCTTGCGCCACCACATTCGGCGCACTGCCACCTTATCCTTCCATGGGGACATACCCCTTTTCCACCACACTTAATACATTGGTTTCTCTGGATACCATGCTCTCTGCAGAGACTTGATCCACCGCAATCTTTGCAAAGGTTACTCTGCTTTCCATGAGCACATATGTAGCGCCTACGCGGCTTCTTCTGGGTAGGAGGCGCATAAAAATGCATCTCCTGAGGAATACCAAAATACAAAGCTGAATCTTTTTCCGGCATTGTTTCAATCTTAATTCTTTAAAATTCAGCTTTTATTTACCATTAATTTTTTTTATAACATTATATAAAAAATAAATAAAACATGGACACAAAAATATCAGAGTAATATTATATAATTGCATCAAATAAACTTTAATTCATGTAGATAATATACTAAATATTTCTAATGCATTTGGTTCATATAGTGAACTTGGTGGTTTTACATCTGGAAGAACAGGAAGATACATACAACAATTCACTGGTTTTTCTTTAGCCCATTTTCCTATCTGATAAACACTTTATCATTAGTAAACGCATTACCAAAAAAACAAGCTGAAAATAAATCTACACTTTTTGCATTATTTGTTTTCAAAAGTTTTTTAACTTTTTGTATTTTCTATTTTGAAATACCCATATTATATTTATGATTCTTATAAAGTATTTTTATTTTGTTAAATTTCTATAATATATCATGAAAGTATTTTTATTTGGAGCAAATGGAATGTTGGGAAATTACGTGCGAAGTTATCTATCCCAGAATCATATTCAAGTTATACCATTAACACGCAAGGATTTCGATTTAGAGGAATTGTCAGTTTTATCTCTAAAAAAATTTCTCGAAGAGAAGGGACTTAGAGCAGAAGATGTAATTGTAAATTGTGCAGGGGTTATTCCACAAGCATCAAAAGATCGTGAACTATCCAAACGCAATTACTATAAAATAAACTCTATTTTGCCAATCATACTTAGTATGCTAACTACCAATATGATTCACATAACAACAGATTGTGTATTTTCCGGGAAAACTGGTGGATATCATGAATATTCCACTCATGACGAAACAAATGATTATGGCACTTCAAAATCACTGGGAGAATTATGCGATGGGACAATCATACGCACTTCCATTATTGGAGAAGAATTAACAAATAAGAGATCGCTATTGGAATGGGTTATATCAAATGAAAATCGTATAATCAATGGATATTCCAATCATTTTTGGAATGGGGTGACATGTTTGCAACTTGCCAAAATTATTTATGAAATAATTAATCAAAATTTATACTGGAAAGGAGTGCGTCATATTTATAGCCCTACATCTGTTAGTAAATATGAATTATGTAAAATGATTAGTGATATTTATGAACTAAATATTAAAGTGAAAGAATTTGATACTGAACGAGTTGATAAAATTTTATCAACAGTATATGAAGTTAATTTTAATATTCCAGAATTAAGTGAACAAATCCAAGAAATGAGGAGTTTTAATTTTTCGTAAATATTACTTTAATAACATTGTTTGGAATTTTTGTATTTGATGAATTTAAGCAATATCCATTTCTCCAACATTTAAAAAATGTAAATACTCTAGTATTAATCAGTTCTTCTGGTATTTTAAATGTAACTATTACATTTTTATTTAAATTTTTTATTTTATTAATATATTCATTTTGTATTCTTTCTAAATTTCTATCATTTAAAAATTTAATTAATATATTTACTTCTTGTGCTTCTTTTGCTTCCTTTACTTCTTGTGATTTTTTTGCTTTTTTTTCTTTATCAGAATTAATCTGTTTTTTTAATTTTTCTATTATTTCATCTAAATCATTGGACCCCTCATCTCCGCTTTCTTCACTATCTTCTTCTCCGCTTTCTTCATTATCTTCTTCTCCATCTTCTTCGCCGCCGCTTTTATCAACATCTTCTTCGCCGCCGCTTTTATCTGCTGCTTCTTCGCCGACACTTTTATCAACACCTTCTTCGCCACCACTTTTATCTGCTGCTTCTTCGCCGACACTTTTATCAACACCTTCTTCGCCGCCGCTTTTATCAACATCTTCTTCGCCGCCGCTTTTATCAACATCTTCTTCGCCGACACTTTTATCTTCTCCTTTTTCCACCCTTTTATCTGCGACTTCATCTGAAGAATCATCTAAACCTTCATCTGAAAAACTATCTGAAATTTTTTTGTATATTTCCATTTATGTTTTTTTTAAGAAAAAAAAAATATATATTAAACTTTTGTTGTTTTAACGACGGGTTTGTAATCCCATTCTGGACGCCTCATAATTGGTCAATGCACCGGAATCTCTTGCTTGAATTTGAGCAGATCTAGAAAGATTTGCCAAATATCCGGATGAATTATAAGTATAGCCACTAATAGAATATGCTCTGGTTTAGAACCACCATATTCTGTTGGTGGCTATAGCAGATGGAGACTTGTAGAAGTCAAGAAGAACGGAAGATTTGAGGCTACTGAGGCAGGAAGCTGATTTTTTCAAAGCTCATTATATTTTATTTCTATTTACGAAACAATAACACCGGCAATAGTTACTACTTTTTGGGCAATTGGGAGTACTTTTTTGATAACAGGTACAATTTTCTTCAAAAATTTAATTTTAGCTTGTGGGTTTGAGTCACTAAAGGATAGTGTGATAGGATCCATATTAGTTAAAATATTATATTTTTTGGTGAAATAAGATATTCCAACGATATATAGTAAGCTAACATTTATTGCGAATTATCTAGTTCATATCAAAAAAATTGATATATATTTTTTACAATAATTAACAAATTAGTTAGCTCTAGTTATGCCAAAAGAAAGGCGAAGAAGAAGACGGTATAAAGCGTCCAATAAACATGAAAAACATTGGAGGAAGTCCAAATTTACCGAAAGTCATGAATTTGACTTCAAAACTGGTTTGAGCCATGGTGCACATGATCTTTGTCGCGCTGGATTTTACGGACCTCTCGATCATGCACGTGAATCACTGAAAGACACCTCGAGAAATATAAGTCGGTGTCCACTGGATTGTCGAATATGCCATGGAAGAGAACCTGGTTGTATGGGTGGGGAGAGAACCGCAAAAAATCATCGCAAGTACCAACAGTCTATAGCATATGTTGAAGAACAACTACGACAGGATAATGCTAAGTACTGGCGATATATAGAATATTTTCGCACTTTCGCATCTTTGTATTATCTAAGAACATTTACGTTGTCTTTTGGGCATCCAACTGAGGTATTTTTCTCTCTCTACGATCAAAGTGTGCCGGTTCAAATAGACCCTTGGTATCCGGTAAAATCTGTTGCGTTCCAAAATCAGCTAAGCTCATTCCCATTCCTCACATGGAAAAGAGAGATGAGATGTATTGTTTTGTCGCCCAAACAAAAGAAAAGTTTGATGTGTCTTGGTGCAAGTACAAAGTTGCTTGTGAAAAGATTGGTTCCCTATTATGACTTATCAGTCAATCAATACAATTACCTGAGGTACAACATCTTAAGAAGGCTTTTTGGGAAAAAATCAATTCGTCGTCTACTTATTCAAAAATCGATGGATTGTGGATGCTGCACCAAAGCTTATTTACGATAATATTCTTAAGAAGTTTTATTTTTCAGCTTTCCAATCTCATTATAATTTGTAGAGCATATCAAAAAAAATTGATTAATTTTTTTTTTTTTTTTTCGTCAAAATGTTGAAAGATTCCGATGTTTTTACCAAAACATTCTATTCGTGATGGGCAGGCTGCAAGAAGAAGTGGATATAACCCTGATAATGGTAATTTCTTCACTGTACATTTTGATCCTGGGCGTACTCATTTTTTTGGGGATTTACCATATGAAACTATAAGTAAGTGTGGAACAAAAGAATTGCAAAGCAGATGTCCACCAAGTTGTATATTTTGCGGAGGCTCCTCTCCTGGGTGTAAGCCTATTAAAAAAGATCACAAGATGTGGGATCATGCAATGAACAAAGTAGAAGTTAACAGAAGATTGCAGAAATGGAATGCAAATGGAATGGTGGCAGTGAAATTGAATTCTATCTTTACCTCTCTTTGCTACCTGCAATTCTTTTTGTTGAACAAAGTTCTGCCGAAAGTTGTAATCTCAGATTGGGAAAAACCGCAATCCTATTACTTGTACGATAATTCGAATAAATGGGGGTGCTATGTATTTGATAGGGTCAGAGTATCTAGCTATTCGTATGAGAGGGTAGATTCTTATGATATTGTCAAATTTCCGACAGAGTCAAAAAAACTTCACTTTTCTCCAAAAGAAAAAACCAGATTTCTATGCATTTCTGGAATGAGCCGAAACCTTGTTAGAAAACTGGTTAGCTCTAAAACGATTGATGCACGCCACTCTAACTTTTTTAAAAAGGTAATTTTGCATCGTTTTTTTGAACTGAATTCAGTGAGTAGAAGTATTCAAGCTGGAGGATTGACTTGGGAACAAATTGAGTCATTTAGCACATTTCATTTTTGGACAAAAAAGTTTGTATATGAGACTAGGTTGAAAATGAATGATGACTCGTAAAAGAAAAAATATCTAAAATCCAACCTTATCAAGCTTATTTTTTTGTTGAAAAATTATAATTCATATCGTACAAGATGTAAAAGAAGTGATATAAAGTCTATTTCAAATCTATAATATAATATAATAATATAATACTAATTGCTGCTTTAGATGCATTCGGTCGATTAAGAGTTGCAGGATGTTTTACTACATTTAATTATTATCCTTCACTAATGACAAATAATACAAGTCTTGATGTAGATGTATGGGTTACATCAGGAAATGGCGGTACTCAAACATATAATTCACAAAATTATATAAATATGCCTATTAGTGGTGTTGGAACTACATATTCATTGCGAACAACAAAACAACCTATAATTTATCAACCAGGAAAAAGTCGATTATTTTATATGACTGGTGTTTTAATGGATACAATATCTACTAATACCACTTCTCAAATGGGATTTTTCGATGTTGATTCTAGTAATCCGCCAGTTATTACTGAAGGCACTTATTTTAAATGTAATGGGGCAAATTTTTTATTGGGGAGATGTTACACAAGGTGGAACACTTGATGTACCACAATCATCTTGGAATATTGATACATTCAATGGAAATGGTCCATCTGGTAAAACTCTAACAGTTGCTGCAAATGCTAATAAAACTTTTTTGATTGTTATTGACCAAGAATGGCTAGGAGTTGGTAGACTCCGCTGTGGTTTTGTAATAGATGGTGTTATTTATTATGCACATCAATTTTTACATAATGGGCTACAAGTGCAATACACAAAAACGCCAAGAATATCTTTATCATATTATATTTATGGGGCGACTACAGCAAATACAATGCGTCAGATGTGTAGCACTAGTATAATTGAAGATGGTTATTTCTCAACCGGACGAATAAATAATGTAGACGTTCCTATAAGTAGTCTTGTGGCTGTAAATACAGCTGATAATAGGGTTTTGCTGGGTTTGCGTATTCAAAGTGGATTTCCAAAATCTACATTTTTTTTACACCTTTGCACATTTAAAACGCCGACTTAACGACGAAAAAAATGAACAAAAATGCAAAAATTTGGTTAGTATCCGTCTTGAAACGGATATGAAGTTTAAGAATTTATTGCTCTACAAAACGCATCGGGTCGTTTTCCTGTATCAAATACAGAACTTACTATATTCAGCATATTTTGAACAGCATTCTTATCTCTGTTATGAATTATTTCGCAATTATGCTTAACCGATTGGCATCGTAATAATCCATGACATATTTCTGTTTTATTTTCCTTTTTATATTTTGGTTTTTGACTTGGTCTTTCTAAAAAATGTTCCAATTCGGTGTGACAACAATTGCACAATTTTGAAGTTCTAAATTCATTCACTAAAAATGTTTTATATCCTGCATTCTTAAATATTCTTCTAAATTTTTTACAAATAACAGGTTCTAATCCTTTCATATGATAATCTCCTTTGTCATAATCACCCATAACAAAAATAGTTTTTTCTGGGTTTCCAAATTTATTTGAAAAATTCTTTACCATTTTCAATTCACTTTTTTGTGTATTTGTAAATCTATTTAATTTGAGTTTTCTAAATAATCGTTGTTCATAATGGTCATACAATTTATAATTTATGTTATTCTTTTCAACACAATATTCCATAAATTTATTATATTTACATGTTTTGCTATTATAATTTGATAAAATTGTTTCTATTTCTTTAATTGTATGGTCTTTTATTTTTGTTTCTTTGTTCATGTTGTCAATAATTTTATTATATTTTTTCAATCGGGTTTCTAATCTTCTTTGATTTTGCGTATAACGAAATGTTTGTAAATTACCATCTTCATCTTTAGCACCACAATAAATTAAATCTGCGTGATTCGGGTCTGCACAAACAACCTTCATTTTTTTCAATTCATCTGTTAATTCTGTTTTTTCAATATAATCAGTATTCACTTCTTCACTACATTTTTTATTCTTATTTGTTTTCTTTAATGGTTTTCCATCAATATCAGTTCTTACAAATAAAGAACAACCCGAAACACCATCAGTTCTAATAATAAAACTAAATGTATATTTTTGACCCTTCTTGAATACTCTTTTATTTAGTTTGAAAAATCTATTCCATAAATTATATTGGTTATTTCCTTTTTTATAATCTTTCAAATGGGTTGATGTTGGTTCATCTCCTAAAAAATTAGAAATTAATGCACACGTATCAATACAAATGTTTTTGCCTACTATATTGGTTCGCAACGGTAATACATTAAATAATCGTATTTGTTTTTCTTCCTTTTGAATTCTTACTTCATTTAACTTTTCTAATTCATTTGAAATATGAAACATGGAAATTAGATAATCTTGTGTGTTGGATTTCAAATCATAGTGGATACTATCTTTATCAAAACCATTTTTATTTGGAAATAATATATTCTTTTGTTCTCTAATCCAATCATGATATATTATATCACTTGTAAAATCAGTAAAATGAATTAAATCATTTTTTACTTTACCGATTTCATCATATAAATTTTTGTGCAATTCCTTTCTAATAATTTTATCTTTATTTTCTTTAGTTATTTGTGCGGATTTTTCTTTTATGCTAAATACAATATTTACATATTTATTCAAATGGTCTATGAAATGTTCTTGAATATTATTATTGATATTTGTAACCATATCAATCGCTTCGTAGGGTAAAACATAACTTAACTTATCATAATAAATAGTTTCATTATTAGAAATCGTATTAGCATAATGGGTCTTGTAAAATGTGGTTAAACCTTTTAATTGTGTAGGCATATTATTTTCAGTATATCCTCCCGAATTACATTTTCTAATCGTTAAAACCTTGAAAACATCACATATAAATTCTTTATCTATCACCGGAAATTGTATATTATTTTCATATTGATGTATGCAATAAAGTTTAATAAACTGATACGCATGAATGACGATTTTATTTGTTCTAGCAACTAAATCATTTATGATAGGTAAAATCGTATTGTCTTTTATCATATTGTTAATATTATCCTTGTTCGTTTTCATATAATCAAAATTTTCGTCATCATTCTTCTTTTCCTTGACTTTCGGTTTTACTCTTTTCATTTCTATATATTACCTAAATGTTTTAATTTTAAATAGTTTTACGCACCAATATATAAAAAAATGATATAAAAATTTGTTATTATTTTATATAATAATACAAAATGTGCAACTCAAAACGATTATGTGCTAATGAAGAATGCAAAACCTGCTTTGAAAACTCATTTGCTTCACACGAAAAATCAAAATATTGGAGTGATAAAAATGGTGATGTTAAACCAAGACAAGTATTCAAATCAGCAAATACAAAATATTGGTTTGTTTGTCATAAATGTGATCATGAATTCAATTCTATATTGTGTAATATTACTGGACTTCAATCTTCTTGGTGTTATTATTGTTCTAATAAACAATTATGTGAAAATGAAGAATGTCAAACCTGCTTTGAAAAATCATTTGCTTCACACGAAAAATCACAGTATTGGAGTGATAAAAATAGTGATGTAAAACCAAGACATGTTTTTAAATCTTCCGGAAAAAAATATTGGTTTGATTGTGAATGTGGTCATGAATTTGATAGTGTTTTAAATAGTATTACTGGAATGAATTGTTGGTGTCCATATTGTTCTAATAAACAATTATGCGAAAAAGAAGATTGTCAAAGTTGCTTAAACAAATCATTTGCTTCACACGAAAAATCAAAATATTGGAGTGATAAAAATGGTAATGTTAAACCAAGACAAGTATTTAAATCTTCTGGAAATAAATATTGGTTTAATTGTGATTGCGGGCATGAATTTGAAAGTGATTTATCCAATATTGCTACACTCAATCAATGGTGTTCTTATTGTTCTAATAAACAATTATGCTATAATAAAGAATGTAAAACCTGCGATAACAAATCATTTGCTTCACACGAAAAATCACAGTATTGGAATGATAAAAATGGTGATGTTAAACCAAGACATGTTTTTAAATCTTCCGGAAAAAAATATTGGTTTAATTGTGTTACTTGTTGTCATAAATTTGAAAGTGATTTATGTCATATTACTGGAATGAATCGTTGGTGTCCGTATTGTGCAAATAAACAATTATGCGAAAAAGAAGGTTGTCCAAGTTGTTTTGAAAAATCATTTGCTTCACACGAAAAATCAAAATATTGGAGTGATAAAAATGGTGATGTAAAACCAAGACATGTTTTTAAATCTTCCGGAAATAAATATTGGTTTAATTGTGATTGCGGGCATGAATTCAATTCTAAATTATGTCATATTACTGGAATGAATTGTTGGTGTTCAATTTGTGTAAATAAAACTGAAAAAAAATTATATGAACAACTATTACAATTCTATACAACCATCGTATCACAATTTCGTGCTACTTGGTGTAAAAATCCAATTACAACCCGTTTTCTTCCATTTGATTTCGTATTAGAAGAACAAAAAATTATTATTGAATTAGATGGAAAACAACATTTTGTGCAAGTTATGAATTGGAAAACACCGGAAGAACAATTTGAGAATGACCAATACAAAGAAAAATGTGCAAATGAAAATGGGTATTCTATAATAAGAATTATTCAAGAAGATGTATGGAATGACACGTATGACTGGTTAAATGAATTAAATCAAAATATTTGTAAAATTACAAGTGAAACCACAATACAAAATATTTATATGTGCAAGAATAACGAATATAACGACTTTACTTAGTCGCATCTTCATTCTGTAATTTTAGTTTTAATTTTCGGTTTAAATATGCTTGATGACTCCATTTTTTTATTTTTTCAGGATTAGTTTCTTTTATTTGTTCCATATAATTTTTTGCTTTTTCTTTTACAATATCACTATTTTTTTCATAATATTTTTTATTTCGTGCAGGATTTGTATATGCTTTTAATTTTTCTTCTAATTCATTATTTTTATTCTTGAGTTCTTCTATGTATATTTTTAATTCATTTATTTCTTCATTCATTATTTATATAATAATATTATAACATAGTTTTAAATATTTATTCTATAATAATAAGTATGAATACGAAACACAAAAAACATAAAGGCAACGATTACAAATTAAATGCGGTTGAATATTATTTGATAGGAGATAAATCGCAAGTAGAAGTATGTGAAATATTCAAATGCTCACCAAGAAGTTTAATGAGATGGATTGATATGTATAAAAAAGATGGTGAAATTAAAAGACACAATAAAATACCAGTTGCTTATAAAGTTCATAAAGAACACGTAAGGTTTTTATTAGATGAAATACAGAAAAATAAAACCATTACTATGAGCGAGTTAATGATAAAATTAAAGGACAAATTTAATGTTGAATTGAGTAGATTTCACATCAATCGCATAATAAATGACAATAATATCACTTTGAAAATAACAAGAATAAGACATGAACCAGTCAAAAGATTTGGTAAGGATATAAACATAAATGAAAAATTAACCGATTTTTACGAACAAATAAAACATCATAAATTAGAAGATGTTATTTGCATAGATGAGACCAGTATAAGTGCAATACAAAAAAGAAGTTATTGTTATAGTAATTTAGGTAAGCGATGTGTAATAAAAACACACTCGCAAGAAGTATTCAAAAAATATACAGGAATATTTGCTATATCTGCGAATGGAGTTTTAGGGTGGGATTTATATGGTAAAGGTGGAATTGATAGTATTAGATTATATGAATTTTTAGAGAAATTTATAACAACTAAATTCAAAAATAAATTAATTATTTTGGATAATGCAAGTAGTCATAGAAACGCAAAAATAAAAGAATTAGTAAATAAGCATAATCATTTATTATATAGCGTTCCGTATCAACATTTTACAAATTCAATAGAAAATTATTTTAGCATGATGAAATCACGATTGCATAAATTAGAAGGATTAACGTATGACAATTTGAAGCAGAATATAGATAAGGTAATAAATGAAACACCAAAAGAAAAATACGAAAATATAATCAAAGGAACATATCAAAGACCAACTAAATTTATTAGGAAAAAGTCAAATAGAACAAGAAAATTAAAGAATTATTTGTAGC
>Ga0315284_10003042_pt1 | contig 23877 bp, 25 predicted proteins | sample YL17G09_16_MG_FD_203696 | JGI IMG/M metagenome (GOLD analysis project Ga0315284, IMG submission 203696) | Sediment microbial communities from Yellowstone Lake, YNP, Wyoming, USA - YL17G09_16 | ecosystem: Environmental > Aquatic > Freshwater > Lake > Sediment | place: USA: Wyoming | collected...
ATAGCCGCGGTTTTCGTTATTTCGTTCAGCAGCCCTTCGCCGAATGATGCTCTATTGAAGTGACTTATTTTGGGGAGGAGAATCAGAACATCGGTTCCGATTGCTTCAAAGACGATTTTATCTCCCTGATAGGCGAAAAGACGGCCGGGAATGACTTTCCCCGAAGTTAGGTCGACATACACAATCACCTTATGCGTTTTGGATTTTACTTTGTTTGCCATGGGAAACGCCTCCATTTGGAAACTGCTTCACTGCATTGTTTCACTCTTGGTCTCGCCTCCCTCGCGCCAGTTGCTGATAGTGGAAGTCGGCGCGAAGGTCACGCAACTCCGGGGAGCGTTCGACGCGTCGCCGGGAGCAGCCGTGCGCAAACGCCCGCTCGAGCCAAGCCAGGGCTTGGTCTCGCTCACCGAAGTGCTCGTGAATGAGGACGGCGTTGTAGAGCGCTTCGAGATTGTCGGGCGCCTCGTCCAATGCCTGCTTGAGCGCGGCCAACGATCGGGACCGCTCTCCGAGCATCGCATAATAAAGGGCGGAGTGATACAGGTCGTCCACGTCTTGAGGATTCACCTTAAGGCTTTCCTCGATCATTTGAACAGCTTTCCGGTAACTCGTCCGGGACTTCTCGCGCTGGCCGGGCGCCCAGTACTGGGCCGCCGCAAGATTCCCCCAGAGAGTGTAGGATTGTCCATTTTGCTCGATCGCTTTTTCGTACCACTGGGCTGCTTCGACAAATCTCCCCTCACCAAAATCAAGGGAGCCCAGGTTTGACAGAATCCCCCAATCCGGACCCTTCTCGAGCGCTTTGACAAGAATCACGCGGGCCTCAGCCCAGCGTTCCATGCTCATCATGGTGCCCCCGAGGTTGCCGTAGCCCCAGAAGCTGTCGGGCGCCAGATCCACAACAGTGCTGAACTGAGCCGCGGCCTCCGCGTAGCGCCCGTGACTGTAATAGAAGCCGCCGAGCAAATTATAGCCGGGCCAGTAACCGGGCCGTAATTCGATCGCCTTCTTGTATGTGGCTTCGGCTTCGGAAAGCTGGCCGGCGCATTCATAGGATTCTGCCAAACCTCGGTATGCATCCGCGCTCCGCGGTTCGATCTCGAGTGCGCGCAGGAACTCTCCTGTGGCGAGAGCGCATTTTCCTGTGCCGGCATAGACCAGCCCCCGGGTGACATGCACCGGTTCCAGAGTTCCGTTCAGTTCGAGGGCCATATCGCATTTTTGTGCTGCCAGGTCGATCCAGCGGCTCTCCTTGCTGGCGGTGTACTTGCGCAGGTAAGCCTCGCCGAGGCCGGCATAAGCCAAGGCATAGCGTGGATCCTTCCGGATCGCCTCATCGAAACAACGGATTGCGGCCTCGACTTTTTCCGGCAGATCATAGCGCTGCAGGTTTCCCCTCCCCTCCAGATAAAGCGCTGAGGCGTCCACAACTGGGGATTTTCCGGCGGCAAGCACTGAAAAAGCCTCAGGTTTCAGCTGGAGATCGAGCATTTCCGCCAGCAGGGAAATGCTCTTGTCCTGCAGATCCCAAGGGTCACCGGTATCTCCACGGACCATCCTGGACTCCACCTGCACGGCAGCCTTGGCATCCACCAGATTCAGAAACAGTCGCGCCCCGCGATTGGAGCACTGCAAGCTTCCGGTGACGGCGAGTGCGACTCCGAAGATGCGCCGGGCTTCTTCGGCGCTTGTGACCTTGCGGCTGCGCACTTCTGAGGCAGGCACAACCATTATCATCGGCTGATATTTTTCCAGTTGGGTGAGATTGCTGGTGATCCCCTCAACCAGGCCGTCGGCGATAGATTGGCAGTTTGCGACATCACCGGAGCAACTCAACGGGATGACTGCCAGGGACCTGTGGGCCGGCAGCCGCGCGCCGCGAAAGTAATCGAGCGACCGCCAGGTGAAAGGCACCGCCAGGACCATAATCGCCGCCAACACCGCCACTAACATCCAGCGGCGTCGCCTCACCAGCCAAGCCAGAGGTTTTTGCTCTCCCAGCTTCAACCGGCGCAGATCCTCGAGCAGATCCTTCGCCGATTGGTAGCGAACGCTGCGATCCTTCTCGAGAGCCTTTCGGATCACCGACTCCAATTCCGCGGGGAGCGCCGGATTCAGGCGGCGAATCGAAACAGGCGCCTTGTGAAGGATTCCGTCGAAGGTGAGAGCCAGGGTGGGGCCAGGGAACGGCAGCAGTCCGGTCGCCATTTCATAGAGCACCACTCCGAGGGAGAAGACGTCGGACCGGGCATCAACCTCCTCGCCGCGAGCCTGCTCCGGCGACATGTAAGCTACCGTGCCGACAGCGGCGCCCGGACTGGTCAGCCGGGGTGAATCAAGCGTGGTGGGCTCGGCGGTCAGTTTCCCGGCCGTGACTTTTTGCCGCTGGAAATCCTGCGCGAGCTTCGCCAGGCCGAAGTCCAACACCTTCGCTTCGCCCCGTTGGGTGACAAAGATATTTGCGGGCTTGATATCGCGGTGGACAATCCCTTTTTCATGCGCGGCAGCCAGTGCATCCGCGATTTGGATCGCATACTCCAGGGCCTCGGAGGGCTCGATCGGCTTGCCGGCGATGCGCTCGTTGAGCGCCTGCCCATCGAGCAACTCCATCGCGATGAACTGCCGGCCTTCGCACTCGTCGATTTCGTAGATCGTGCAGATGTGCGGATGGTTCAGCGAGGAAGCCGCACGTGCTTCGCGCTTGAACCTCTCGACGGCGAGCTGGTCTTTGGTAAATCCTTCCGGCAGGAACTTCAGCGCCAGGCAGCGTCCCAGCCTGGTGTCCTCAGCCTTATATACCTCACCCATGCCTCCGCTACCGAGCTTTTCAATGATGTGGAAGTGGGAGATGCTCTCCGGGATCATGGGCCTTCACCTTGAAAAACACCCAAAGGCATGGCACGGAAGCTGCACACGCGTGGCGTGGCTCCCTGATGACGTCCTCCTAGGACACTGGCTCGATAAGAATTGTTTAACTCAATAATGCCGAGGGGACAAGCGAATTCCGATGTTTGTGCTCAACAGTGGGTGCGTCCAGGGGAGGCCGGGATACAAAAGAAATGGGCTCCAAGTGACTTCCCCTTTCCTCTCCCCTTGGTTACCTCGAGTTCCCTCAGGCAACCTTCCGCTTCCGGCACTTTTGAAGGCGCTTTCCGCGGTTGACCACCTTTGGGCTCCGGACTCTCCTCGGTTCGGGCCAGGTTCAATCTCTTGGAACCCAAAGACACGGTAAGTCCGATTACTCTCGATGTCAACACTTTTATGAAAATATTTTAATCGTTATTTTTAACGATGATTCAATCTCGGCCGGCAACCGAATCATGAGCCCAAAAATCGCCGGAAAGGGCCACCTGCCTACTTATGCAAAAAGCTGGGAAACGCGAACCTAGCCCGCATTTCTCACCAGCTTTCTACTGCGGCAGCGGATCCGGGCATGTCTACTGCGTTGCGCTCGGTCGGGCTCCTCGACGTACTGTCGAGTACGCCTGCGGAGCCCTCCGGTCGCGCGCCTTGCATCCATGCCCGTCTGCGCCGCCTCGCTACGAAACCTGGTGAGAAAAACGGGCTAGGCGTCGTCCGCGGAAAAGATCAAACTGCAGCAGGTGACTACCGCGAGGGGCGGGGACGGTAGATCGAATATCTGCCGATGGTCTGATCCAACGAATAAGCCCTCTCGATCGAAGAGATCATCGCCGCCGTGAAATTGCTGAATCCCTGATGATTCCATATTACAATCAACTTGAAGTATTGCTGGTCGAGCAACCGCAGGAAGGGGCGCTCATCCCATCGGCCGGCCCTGGCGAGGAAAGTCACCGTTGACGGCTCGATTTGCATCTCTTTCCCTGCCTTGGTCATGACAAGAAGGTTCTCGGACATAACCGGCCCAGGGGATGCCCTGATCAAGCGCACGAGCTGGGCTTCCTCCTCAACCAGGCTGGTATGATCCATAAATCCGGCCATCACATTCCCGGGAGGGAGAAGCATCAGGAGAAACAGCAGTACCAGGGCGAGCGACACGGTCTTGTGATCCTGGTTGTTGGCGCTCCATGTGGCAAGAAAGCGGAATAGGAAAAGGCCGCACAGGAAGCAGGTCGAGATATCTAAAGCCAGGAAGAAGTTGTAAGACGAGCCCATCTTCCCGATTGACAGGGTCCAGATACCTGCCAGCAGCCAATTGAGGCCGCAGATGATGATAGCCCGATCATAGATTCTGCCGGATCTTATCCGCAGGAAGCGCTTCCACCCAAAACGGCGAACTGCCCGCGCATTCCAGAAACAGAGCAGGGCTGCGGCGGCGACCGCTGCCGAGGGCAGGCACGCCCGAAGATGTGAGGAGGTCTGCCATAACGCAGTTTTCCAGGAAAAAGGGCTCAGATTGTAGTGCACAATATTCTTCCAAAACCCGCCATGTGTAATCGAATTACAGAAGAAGAGACCGCAAAGGCCCAGGACGATTGCGAATCCGTATACCCGGAGGGCAGATCGAGGATTTTTAACCAAGCCAAAAATAGCGCACGCCAGTGGGACGCTGAACATGGTCTGTTTTGTGAAAACAGCCAGAACGAACAATAAGGCCGCGACATACTGCCATCGCTCCCGCCTTCCCGGAATAATATAGACGGCGAGGCCGGCAAACATCAGGAAGAGTGCGAGCATGTCCACCCGCATCAGACTACCCCATCCGGCAACACTCTCCATGCAAAGCACGAGCGCGGCAGCGTAGGCGGCGCCTGCCCATCGCCAGATGCGCGGAAACCGCGCCGGCGCGCACAGGAAGACAGTCAGCGCTACTACCACGGCAATACCCATCGAGCAAGCGAGCGATAAACTTCGCCCAGCCACGAGCAGATCGCCAATCACGACATTCACCGCCCTTGCAGCCAACAGGTACAGCGGGGGATAGGGAAAAACGATGTAGGGCAGATGATCATTCGGTGTGTATGAACTTCCGGCGTTGGTAATCTGCTGCGCCATCCAGAGCACGTGCCCCTCTCCATAGTCGAACTGGGCCGGGACCAGCAGCATTCTCACCTCAGCGATCAGGAACGCAAGGCTTGCCGCAACTGCTGCGCCAAGGAGACACAAACAAACGATGCGCCTGGGCATAATCAACTCGCGTGCTTTCATGAGCCGAGCACCTTCCGCGCCAGCACTTGCGCCCTGACAATCGCCTGATCCATATCGTAATAACGATACTCGCCCAGTCTGCCGCAGATGAGAACGCCGGGCAACTCTACCGCCAGTTGCGAGTATTGCTCAAACAGCTTCCGATTTGCGACATCCGGGAATGGATACTCATAGAGATCCGGCAAGTCCGGTGTCACGGTTCGCTCGGTGGTAAGCACCGTTCCCCGGATGGACTGCGCATCCTCGGCTCGCATCATGTGTTTCCACTCGATCGTACGGACGTTAGGCCCGTTCTCTGATTGCGGATTGTTGACCTGAAAGCAAGGCTGGGCATAGTTCACATCAGTCTGATAAAAATGCTCCCTGATTTGGCCGCGGTAGCAGAGCTTCCCAAAGCGATAGTCGAAGAACTCATCAATGGCGCCGGTAAACACGAGAAGGCGACGCGCCCGGCACTTTTCCCTGTTCTGCAGATAATCAAAGTTCAGCAGTACGGGAATCCCCCCGAGCATATTACCCATCCATTCTGAATATCCCTCCTCCGGGAGACCCTGGTGTTTGTACTGCATCAGGCGAGGCTCCTTATCGGTGCGGATGCAAAAACGACCGGCAAGGTCAGCCGATAATGTGTGCGCCGGAACCCCCCACTGCTTTTCCGTATAGCACTTCACAAATTTGTCGTAGATCACCCGCGGCATCATGGACAAAGAGGCTTCCTCGAAATTGCCGGGTACGCCCCGGTATTCGGGAGTCCAGGTGCCGCCCACCAGGCGCCGGATACACGACTCGGTAATCGGCCAATCCTCGTATGCGCCATCGACGAGAGACTTTACCCGCAGCCCATCGAAAGGACAGAACCCGCCGAACCGATTCACGTACTCCCACAGCTCTTCGGAATTGGTGCGGAAACAATGTGGACCGTACGTGTGAACACGAATTCCGCTTGGATGCACGGAGTCGCTTACATTCCCGCCGATTTGCGGCCGTCTGTCGACCACAACCACCTCACGACCATGGTCGGCCAGATGCCGCGCGATGGTTGCCCCGGTGAGTCCGGAGCCGACAATCAAGTAATCCACATTCATTTGGCCGGCACTTCCTGAGCTTTGAGCATTTTTCTGGAATCCCTGTACAGCTCGACGGCTTTTCGCCCGAACGACGCCAGCTTGATGCTCGGCTCTCCCCCATATCTCTTTCGAAACCCGATGGGAACGAATCCGTGCGAACATCCATTTTCTCGCGCCAATAGCATGGCAAGGGCGATATTAGCAAGGTAGAAGTCCTTTGGGATCCGGTCTACCGCCCGCATGATGGAAGCTACCTTCATCAGCCGGTAAGGGGTGTTCGCATCCGGACAATTCATCCTGAAAGCGAGCAGCAACATTAGGCGCAGGGTCCTGCTGACGACGACGCGCATCCATCCGTCATCCCGCGTCGCTCTCACGCCATAAATCACCGTGAATTGCTCCCGGAGGCTCCAGAGTCGGTGGAAATAGCGTGGATCGCACTGCCCGTCGGAGTCGATCTGAAATACGTATTGCGCTCCCATCATACTGCTTTGCCGGTAACCTTCCAGGCACGTTTGGCCGTGCCCGCAATTCTGTCGTGTAGTCAACAGCAGACGAGGCCCGTAGCGTTTCTGCAGAAGACGAAGTTCTTCGAGAGACCGATCGCTGGATCCGTCGTTGATGGCCAGCACCACGTAGTCTTCACACCAACGATCCAGCTCGCCCATCCATTCGCAAATCACCTTCCGGATCGAGTCCTGTTCGTTATAGACCGGAATCACCACAGCAAGTTCGGGTGGCTTTCGACGGCCGGCATCGAGGTGTAACGAGGGGATTTCGGAGACAGGCGCCATAACCTCGAATTATCCTGAGATCATCGTGGACAATGGAAAACAGCGGTACCTCGGATTGCTCCAGTCGTTATCCCTCGATGCCGCGCTGCGATGATGAAACATGACAAGGTTTCGACGTTGTGGCGCCTGTCCCCGAGATTTAACCAAAAAAGGATTCGCTCCGTCAGCTACCCAATTCATTACCCCAATTCATTGGGTATTACCCAAATGCCACTTGCTGGTCTTGCGCCACTGGGCATTCTGCCCGCGTCCCAAATCTCCCCGCGGGAAGGCTTTTGCTGTTCGTGTGAGGCCTGAACCAAGGCAGTCGCCGCCGACCGCCGGTTGGTGCTCAGCAGGGCTCTTATCCGGTCTCGACGTTTAGCGAAGCGAGTTTTTCCCGTGCCGCGGCCTGCAATTGCCGCTCATCGGCGCCGGCAAAGGTAATCGGTTCTCCGAGATTCGTCTGGAGTATCAAGGCCGAAGCCACGTGGATGGCGTCGAACCCCCGGAGGGGATAGCGCCGGATCAACTCGCGTGCGATCGAAAGAACTTCATCGGTCAGCTCCAACCGCACGTAAGCAAGCCAATCAAGTTCAAATTGACGGCAGATGCGGGCATACTGGGCCGGGGCCAGGATTCTTTCCCGCTTTTTGCGCGCCAATCCTGAATGGATCTCCGCATAGGCGATCTTTGCGGTCGCGATCGGCCCTTCGTCCTCAATGATCCTGCGCACGCGCTCCGAGCCCTTTTCCTTCGCGAAACGCTTAACGATGGCGCTGCTGTCAAGATAATTCATCGCCGCTGTTCCAGGATGATCCGCGAGACCGGTTTCCCTCGGATGCACGCGGGTTTGACCTTTTTCGAGGCATGCCGGATCGGAAGAGCAGCGATGCCCTGAACCGCCAATCTGGCCAACCTGGCCTCGAGGCTCGTGACATCCTTTGCCACGGTCAATCCCTGCATCAGCACGACGGGCTTTCCGCGCTCGGTGACCACGAGTTCCTCTCCCTGCTTGGCCAGGCGGATGTAATAGGTCAGCCGGTTCTTCAATTCCTTGATTCCGACGCTGCTCATTTCGGCTCCATGTAGGTAGCTATTGTAGCTACTATACAGACCCCTGTCAATGCAGGCAAAATCCGCGGCCACGACGCCGAATCGAGAGTGGCGCGCGCAGAATAATCGGTGACAGGCGACTATGTCCCCTATTCGGGGTGATGGTCCCCGAAGCCGCTCTTCCGCGAAAAGGGGACATAGTCGCCTGTCACCGATTTCTTGGAATCACCGGCAGCTCGATTCGGGACGGATGTTGCGCGTCGTGGTAAATCGTGTTCACCGCGATCGCCGTGCGGCGGTTGTCATTCAGTGGTTCGCCGGTATTGGGATTCACGTCGAAACGCGGGAAGTTGCTGCTCGATATGTCCACCCGGATGCGGTGTCCCTGCTTGAACAGAATTGAAGAGGGATACAGCTCGATCGTGAACTCATAGACCTCGCCCGGCTTCATCGGCGCCGGCGGATTGTTGGGGCCGTTGCGATAGCGGGCGCGCACGATGCTGTCGCCGATGTTCAGGTCGACGCCGGCGGGGAAGTCGGGATTCGGTGGATACACGTCGATCAATTTGGCGGTGAAGTCGGTATCGAGCGCGTTGGAGGCAGCCCAGAGCTTGACGATCAGCCTGCCGGTAACCTCCATGTCCTGCTCCAACGGCGCAGTCTGGAACACGAGGACGTCGTTGCGCGCCGACAGCGGCCGCTCGTCCGCACAATTCCAGAAGGAGTTGCGGCACCTTTGGTCGAAGGCGCCCTGCTCCATCAGGTTGGCACTGTCGCCGGGCCGGCTGGGAATTGCCTGCCGTCCCGGAGGCGCATTGTGCGAGGAGATGTTTCCTCCGATGGTCGGCACAGGATTGTGCGGGTCGAACTGGTACGATGTGGCGGGCTCGGCCCCCGGCTTTTGCGGCGAGAGCAGCCCGTCGGCGCGCAGATAGTACGGCGTCGCCACCGCCCGCGTGAGCGGCCATGCGCGCTCCTCACGCCAGTGCCCGCCGACAAAGAGGCGTCCTTCGGGCGTCTTGTGAGCGTCGCCTCCGCCCATCACGAAAATGCGCACAGGCGCCTCGCGGTCCACGCCGTTGTCGATGCCCTTCAGCCACCGATCAAACCAGCGCAGGCGCAGCCCGTCGAAATCGATTCCGGCTTCAGGGCCGAAATCCGCCTCTCCGTTGAAGCGGCGCGTCTCCCCTCCATGCGTCCACGGACCCATGATCAGTCGCTGCATGCTTTTTTTCGCCTTCGACAGCAAGGCGAAATTCAGATTGGCGACCTGCGCGGCCCAGGAATCGTACCATCCGCTCACGTGATAAACCGGGATATCCTTGTATTCGGCGATGTGGTCCGCGACATCGATGCCGATCGATCTCCAGAATTCGTCATTGCCGCCGTGACTCATGGCTGTCAGAAGCCAGTCTTCGTACTCGGGCGCCAGCTTCAGCGCAGTGGTGCCGCGGCGCAGCGGCAGGCCCAAGACATACTCCCGGACATGCTTGCCCGCCTCAAGGAAGGCATCACGGGTCTTCGGGTCACGTCCCTCCTGGCTCCCGTTCGGCAGGCCGATGTTGAAGATCCAGTTCATCCAGCGCAGCTCGAATGCGCCGTTGTGACGAATTCCGAAGTAGCCTACGTTTGAAGAGGAGTCGGTTGGTACCATCGCAGCCAGATAGGGAGCGTTTGCCAAAGCCATGGAGTGCTGGGTTCCTCCGGGATATGAGGTGCCCACGGTGCCGATGTGACCGTCGGACCACGGCTGCTCCCCAATCCATTTGGCCGTGTCATAACCGTCATTGACATCATCTCGTGTGAAATGCCACACGCCCTCCGACGCATATCGGCCGCGGGTGTCCTGCCCAATGCCGATGTATCCACGCGGCACGAAATACCGGGTCCAACTTTGCGAGGTCGCCTTGTCGTATGGGGTGCGCTCCAGGATGACCGGGAACTTTCCCTCGGCCGCCGCGCCGTTCAGCGAGGGACGGTAGATGTCGCAGGCCAGCTTAACGCCGTCGCGCATCGGCACCATGACGTTCCTCTCTACCGTGATTTCATACTTTGTTGAGTTCTGGACCGGCGCGGCTGCCTGCGGCGCGGCGGCCGGCAACAGGGGGAGGAAGACAAGCAGCGCTACAATGCTCCCGACCTTGAAATGACGTCCCATATTGCACTCCCAAGTGAGTAAGGTTGACGTACCGGCCGAAGATCAGTTCCAGATCCGGCAGACAATAGCCGACCAAGATTCTCTTAGGAAGTCGCGCTCACGTCAAGGGAATCTGCCGTCCCGGGCGAGGGTCGGAAACAGCGTGCCTGCGCTTCCAGTGCGTGCCATCGCGGAGCACATCCGCCGCAATTCCCTGCCGAACGCCGGCTCATCAAAGGCGCCATAACCTCGAAATATCCTGAGATCATCGTGGACATTGGAAAACAGCGGTACCTCGGATTGCTCCAGTCGTTATCCCTCGATGCCGCGCTGCGATGATGAAACCTGACAAGGTTTCGAGGTTGTGGCGCCCGTCCCGAATGGCGCTTACTGAGCCTCGCAAAATACGGTGACAGATCAGAGGAATGGGACGCTCAATCTCTGCGATGTCCAGCGGATGGGAAAAGGGTAGGTGCGTCACAGTTATGTCACCCTATTATGCGGGGCTCAGTAGATAAGGGGTCATGAGGCCTGGCTCAATCTTGACATAGAGGTTAATGTTGTTTTCTTTCGCCCCGCTGGGACTCTTCATGTGTCATTGGTCAACCGGGGGCGGCGCTGCGCTTGCCCCCGGCTACTTTCTGGTTGATGCAACCTTGTAGGCCCCGCTTTTCATGTTTGCCAAAAACTGTTTTTTAGGCGTGATCAGCCCATCAGCATTGTTTACATATTCAGCAGCTAGCATCTTGTCCAGCGCCGCCCAATCGTTCTTCGCGCTCGCAGCGGCCCAATCCTGCTCGATTCTCTGAAGAGCTATCTCCTCTTGACCAATCGGCAGGGCATCGGCAATCGGCAGATCGCTGTTCACACAGTCGGATACGCATTTCCAGGCGTTGTCTGCCTGTCGTTCATAGATCGCAATCCATTTGGATTTGCCGGTACGAGATATGCCAGTCCCCTTGTATGTGTAGGTACCCGTGCCTGATCCCCTGACAACCGCCTAGTCACCGGCCACACGCACATCGTCGACAGTGTCCTGCCACGTCACTTTGTAGAGGTCGTACCTCGATCGCCAGTAAGTACGAATCGCATCTTTACCTGTCACCGCAGGCAGATTCGCCGACATTCGGATTGCGTTATCGGCATAATAGGTCGATACAACGGCATCCGCATCACCAGCCGCATATGCCTTGTTCAGCGAAACCAGCAGGTTCTTGATTGCCGCAACGTCGGCAGGATCATTCACTTTCGGCGCACAGGCAGAAACCAGCAAAAGCAAAACACACAGTATTACTGCGAATGTGGTTTTCATGGCGTCAACTCCAGTGGATTTGTTGGTTGAGAATTCTCGATGGCACGATCTGGCCGATCTGGGGCATACGGCCCTCCGATACAGCGCGTCAAGGTGTGAAGCTGTGTGGCGGGGATTATTATAAGGCGCTAAGGCTTTTTCAAGAAAGAAAAAGCGTTTCCGCAAGGATGAACGTGACGCTCATGGACTGCTCGCCGGTACATGCTGCATCCCTGGCCACCCCTTGCTGTCACCTGGCGACGGAATTTTCACTCATATCCGGCTCCAGATAAATCAGATGTGCCGCGCTGCGATATCCTGTCCCCCGTTTGCTGGCGGTGGAGGTCTATCCCAGCGCCTTGCGCCCGCATTGGCTGAAATCGCAGGGCATCGAAAACGGCGTGCTGGTGCGGGTAGGTTCCACCAGCCGCCGGGCGGACGGCCTACTGACGGCGGAACTGCGGCGATCGGCGCTGAACCTTTTCTATGACGAGGAACCGATGCCGGACATTAACCCGGAAGCGTTGGACTTCCGGGATGCTTCCGGGTTGTTTGCCGGGTTGCGGTAATGGAATGAGACCACCCCGGAGGCCTTGCGCCTGACCACCAGGCATCAGGGACAACTCGTGCCGACGGTCGGGGGCGTCCTTCTCTTTGGAACCCTGCGAGAGCGTTATTGCCCGGACGTATGGGTTCAGTGCGAGCGTTTCGGCGGGACGGATAAGGCCAGGATCATAGATCAACGGGACATCAGAACCCATCTTCCCGTTGCCCTGAACGATGCCTTCGAGTTCGTCAAGAAGCATGCGTCGCGTGCGGCGGAGTTCGGCGAACTGCGTCGGAAGGATGTTTGGAATATTCCCCTGGAAGCGGTGCGTGAAGCATTGACGAATGCCATTGTCCATACGGATTACTCGCAAACAGGGGCGCCCATCAGGGTGGCGATCTTCGATGATCGTGAGATGGAGGACGCTCTCCTATTTTGCGTTTACCGATGGACCGCCTAAACCGCAAAATTGGGGAGCGTCCAAGTTTCCATTCCTTCGAACCCCTGATGCGAGTTTTCGCTTAACTGCGCCGTCGCAGCCATACGCCTTTCTTTAGACGCTCGCGGCCATTGCAGCAGCTAAAGGAAAAGACCGTGCCGTTGTTTTTGCTTTTGTGGGGAGCTCCCTTTCAAGGGGGCGGACGAGCGGGACCGGCACAGCCGAGGCGGCTCGAGGCGCGGGCGCCGGCGGCGGGAGGTCGCTGCGTTCGGCGCTTCCGATAACGGCGCCGTTATCCGCGCAGCCAACCTTCTGGTAGGCGCTGCCGGGATCCGTCGCCAGGGAAACGCCTTAGAACGAAAAAACAGGCCCGAAAATCAAGCCCAAGCCCACTTTTCAGACCCTCCGTGATGCTCATCTCTTTCAATGAGAGAGATTTTGCGTGGTCCGTCCCCGATCCGCACCACTATCAGCCGCATATACTGATCCCAGCTGCAATCGCCTTAATCCCTTCGCCCCGCAGGTATCATCTCAGTTTCCGAGGGGACGGCGCTCCGTCCCGAGATCTCCATAATCCGGCAGGATTGAATCGGCAATTCGCGGATCTCAGTGTTTTCCCTCCTCGCCTGAACGGATATCCAGGTAGATCGAAGCAGGGCAAGCGCTCATTTTTCAACCGAATCAATATTTGGCAGGCTCGTTATCCCTGCAGTGGAGAGTAACCCGGCGACGTGTTGACGGACGGATTTAAACCACCCTAGAAATCGCTCCACTTCCTTCGAGGAGAATCGTCGGCCTTCGTATCTGGCGTCGCGCGACCACTCTTCGGCTTTGCGATATGGAAGCGCGATCGGAATGAGCCGACTTTCGCTATTGAGCCACTGTTTGATGGAGTAGTGATCCTGCAATTCTCTTCCGCAGACTCTTCCAAAAGCTTTCACGTAGAGGCAGAGAATATAGTACAGAATTGTGATTTGCCAATCGGACGTGTCACAGCCTGGTGGGGCGTTATGAGACACCAGCTGCAAAACGTTTCGATCGTGTTCGATCAGCTTGAAATAGATGCCTGGGTCCGAGGAACTCATCGCGCAGCATAGTGCACAAGGTACGTGCGACGAAGTTGATCCAGATCCCATACCTGCAAAGGAACGGTCACGCGCAGATCAAAGGGCATATTCTTCAAATCATGGATGACCTTTGCTTCAGCATCGTAAATGGCGTCGAGCACCTCGTCCGGGTCTTCACGCAGCAGGACCAGAACACTGTGTCTGTTTCCTTCATATTTTTCGGCAACTACAGCTACCTCTTTGAATTTTGCACACGCAGCAGTGATCAGGGATCCTGGTGAGTGCCACCTTCCGCAAAGAGGTCTCGATGCAGGTTGGGCGGCGGCCACACGCACGCCAATCGATCGGGGAGGAGCATCTGGGTGTTCGCAGATCAGTTTTTCCTGAATCATGATGTTTTCCCTCCGCTAAGGCAGGCTTCCAACCTGATATCTCCAACTGCAGGTTCGCCGTTGAAAAGGACCTTTAAAAAATAGATTCCGGGACCTGGGATCGGGAGCCCATAGGTTTGGATCCCAAAACCAAATTCGCTGGTACGATCGCTAACCTGAAGCTGCAATGGAGTCATTTTCGCCAAGCAACGATTAGAGCTGTCGTAAAACTCGACATCTACCTTATAGTCGCCTTCGGCATCTGCCAGTCTGATGAAAACGCCAAGGGAATAGTGAAGGGCGGGAAATGAAGGCGCGAATATTCGGTCAAAAATCCCAATAATGCACCACTTGCCGTCACTGGATTGAAAGACAGAATCGGCGATCAGGAATGATTTTATTACAGGGGCGGATTCCATTAGCAGCCTCTTGAAATTCGACGTGCTCTGAGATTTCGCGGCCGTTTCAAATGCAGGTTCTGCCCCTGCCGCCCTCTTTGTGGACTCATCTTCCCGTGAGAAAACGCAACCACCAAAGCCGCCTCGGGTGTGAGGTTGGCAGCTGACGCTCGGATGGATTTATCGCGCATAGTCAAATAAACGTCTTCAGCGTTTATGGTAGCACATATCGTCAAACTCTGGCGGTTTCTTGTTCTTTCCTTTGTTGATTTTTCTCTGCTTGGGCCACAGTAAGTTCTCGTAAATTACAGCTAAGGAAATAATATGACACCGTTTGAATTGCTCAGCCTGATCATCGCTCTCATCGCCCTCGTGATTTCCATCTGGGCTACCATCAAATCCAATAAAATCGGGGTGCGCCAGAACCAACTCCAGGAGCAACTACTCGGCTTTGAAGCCACCCGAGAACGTGATCGTCTAGCGGCATCCCGTTCCGCCAGTCTTCGTGCCTGGATTGAAGGCGGGCGCGATCACAAGCTGATCATAATGAATGAGGGTCCCAGCGAAGCGCGGTCACTTAGAACATTAATCGATGGTGAGCCGGTCCTCTCCCATCGCTTGGTGCCGAGAGGTTTGGCTGAGATTCGGACGGGGAGGAGTCTTTTTTATGGTTAGGCAAACCAAGCTCCAGGTGATTTTTGAGGTCGGCGCTGAAGGAGGGTCGATAACCATTTTCGGCCACAATTTATCGAGCGGGATTTGGAGGTTTTGCCTGAAGAAAATACGGCGCGAGTGCGACCGCGTGAGACCACTGCCCGAAATAATCAATCCGGAATGGCGCCACGCCGCGAAAGCTACCGGCCGGCCAAGGGCGCGGGCAAGCGGATTTCGCAGGCGGATCAATTCGGGGCATGCCAGGTGGAACAACAACGCCATGTTAAGCCGAACGCAGCACATCTTTCCAGAATTGAAATTCCAAGTTTAGCAGGCGTTCGATGTAGTTGTTGTCCCGCTTCACGGGCACGAGTAAATCTGGAAGCCCTGGGAGGTAGCACCAAAAGTCGAGCGATTGGAGGCCGGTGACTGCCAAGATGTGCTGTAGTTGACCATAATAATAATCGGGTGCGCAGCCGTTTTGCGAGGTGTTCCGATAGACGGATTCGCCACACTTAATCTCGACCACGACATCGCCGCTGTTTGTGAGGCCGTCAACACTAGCACGTAACCACTCGTGTTCGCTGCTCTGGAGACAGGCGGGTTGCACATCTCTTCCTGTTCTCGAAATGTAACGTCCGCGGGCTTCGGGTTCGAGGAGCGTGCCTCGTGCCATGGCAGCGTTTTGAACAGACTCTCTTGCTGCTCGCCCGCGTTTTTCATGCAGCAATTGAGCGGCGGTTTTCCAGGGGTTTTCTCCCATCACTACAGGAGCATCGGATGCTCCAATTCCTTTGTGTCGCCACTCTAACCACTCGCGAGTTCCTTGTTCGAGTTCGACAATGATGTAGTGCGACGCTTTTGGTGTCGGAGTGGCAACAAGGTCAGCAACCGATGCAGCCAGCAGCGGCGGTTGTGTGGCTGGCGTGTTGGGAGCAGTCGTGACCTTTTGGAGGAGTCTTTTAAGCTCCTCCTTCTCTTCTTTCGTCACCACACCATCCTCCAGAACTCACTCCATCGTCTGCGCAATCTTAGACGCAGGCCGATCTTTATGTTAACTTCGGCCCGTCTGCCCTGCCTTCTTGCCTATGCTAAATGTCCAGCCCCGCCACCACGCCGTTCGCCTTCTCCCGGTAATCCTCAGCGTCGATGTAGGCCCTGGTATTCGCTGTGCTCGCGTGCCCGAGCCACTCCTGCGCGGTTTCAATCCTGCCCGACCTGGGTGTTAACGAAAAATGACCCATGCATCATTCGAAGCACCGCATAAGGAGCGCGTCTTTTCTGGTTAGTGCCAAAGTTCCAGACAAGCGCTAATCAGGCAGCTTCCTTCGGATTCAAACCATATGCATTTTTCCCTGGATTTCCATTGGTACAAACAAGCACCAATAGCCAAATGGCTCCGATAATCGGGATGAGCAAGATGAACATGAACCATCCACTTTTCCCGACATCGTGCAATCGTCTTACGGCGACTGCCAAGGCGGGGATTAGGACTGCCAATACATAGACGCAATAAAACAAACCATAAGGGAGAGGGGCGATCGTGGTTCCAACAACGTTATCCACGATAGCAGCCAGGACAATGAATATCAGATTGAACAAGGCAAACATCCAATATTCTTTGCGTCTCGCACGGCCACTAAAACCAGCGTAATTCTTCAGCACTTTGAGATACCAATTCATCGGGCTTTTCTCCTTGCAATCTCCTACTGGTATGGCTTTTCGCTTTGGCCCCGTTTTTTACCGTGGGTTCTGGGCTCCACATTTCCACATGCACCAGTGGACTGAGTTGCATTATCGCATACCTGGCGCACTATCGATACTTTTTCAGCTACATGGCTTCTTCATCGATGGCTGTAATCGCGGCTCTTGCGATGCGATGGCAAGAAGCCGGTCTTTGATGAGGTCGGTGCTCGGACAGTGCAGGACCGACATGCCTGATTGTGTTGCACCGGCCCCCGCATCACACGGCTGAAGAGACATCCTGAAATAAAACCGCTCCAGCCGAAAAATTCTCCCTATCGGGGGGGAGACATGACTGAATACGCCTGGCTCGATTGCGCCTATGGGGTCTGGCATCTGGTCCTGGAAGACGACGATCATCCTGTCCGGTACTGGGACGACAGGGATAGCCCCCTCGCGGAGCTGGCAGGCGAAGGCTGGCTTCTGCTCGGGCCTTTCCCCTGACGACTTGCATCGGGTGAGATGGACTCATTCCCCAGCGCGCGGCTTCAGTTTCAGCTTGCCTTTGTTTTCCTCTATGAAGGTTCGCAGTTCATCGGCGCGGGCCAGCAGCCGCGTCCACTGTTCGTAATAGAGCGTCACCGGAAACCTGCCGAGGCCGTATACGCTAATGCCTCCCTTGTCGCTGACCCGGAACTCCAGCGCCGCCGGTTTCCTGGTCTGAGCTTGCTGTTCCAGCTCCGCGATCCGTTTCAGCAACTCCTCTTTGGTCGGTTCCGACTCTGCCATGATGGTCTCCTATTCTGATTACCATTTTGCGTGATTTGAACTGTTCAAGTCCTGATCGATTTGCTTTTCGATTTTACAGCAGAGTGGACGGGACGGAACAGGAGAATTTCGGTCGGGTGGTTGAATGCCAAAGTACTCGCCTGGGTCAATGCGCGATTCAGGGATGAAGGTTGACAATCGGACGGGTAGGGACTTCGAATCCGCAGGCCGCCCGTTCGAGTCGGGCCGGGTGCGCCACCCTCCAGAAGGGCTGTTTCCTCACCTGCGTTCCCAGGCATATGCAATCCAAAACGGTCACAGACTCTGAGATTTCCATCGGTGGCCGCGCCAGGCAGGCAGTTTCCTACCTGGTTTTGATTGTACCGGATTGAGGACCCGCCGGTAGGTGGAGAAATAATTTCCTGCCAACGATTTGGCTAAGCACCGCCATCCGGTGCAATTCAAGTTTTTCGATTTGCCAAAGGGGTTGTTTCTTAAGCCTCAGTACTATGATACTATATTCTCATGAAGCAGCCGTCGGGGAAGTTCGTCATCAGAATGTCCGGAACTTTGCATGGCCGGCTGAAGGACGAAGCCATGCAAACCGGTCAATCGCTGAACCAACTGTGTGTCGCGAAGCTGCATGCGAACGGACAGTCGTTTGCCGGCCCCGGCGAAGCAACGGTGCAGGCTAGCTTAATCCCCACGGACTTTCTGGACAAAATCGTTCGGCGGTGGCATGGGGATCTCGTCGGCCTGATCCTCTTCGGATCGGCAGCTCGCGGAGATGCCACCGAAGACTCCGATATCGATCTGCTGCTGGTCATGAGGCCGAAATTGAAAATCGCACGGGGTCTTTATCGACTTTGGGATGAGTTTTGCCGGGAGCATACCGGTGCTCAAGACTATGGTGGGATTTCGCCTCACTTCGTGAGTCTGCCTGGGAGCGTCCGGGAGGCCGGCGGTTTGTGGTACGAAGCGGCGCTTGACGGCATTGCCTTGTGGGAACTAGATCGTCAGGTCTCGCGCTTTCTCGGTTCCGTGCGCGAAGCCATGGGGCAGGGCAAGATCCAGCGCCGGATGTTGCACGGAAGCCCTTACTGGATCAAAGAATTCAAGGAGAGCGATGCATAATCGGACATTGGCAGCAGATTACCTGACGCGCGCCACCCACAGGCTTGCCGCGCTGGATGTCCTGTTCGACCTGGAGAGCTGGGCCGATGTCGTGCGCGAGTCACAGGAGGTGGTCGAGCTGGCGCTGAAGTCCCTTCTGCGTTTTTCCTCCATTGAGGTTCCGCGCGTGCATGATGTCGGCCAGATTCTGCGTTCCGAGAGCAGCAGGCTCCCGGAAATGGTCCGCTCGCACATTGAAGACCTCGTGGCCACTTCGCGGTCTCTGAGGCGCGACCGGGAATTGGCGTTTTATGGGAGCGAGGACCTGACGCCCTCCGACTTTTATCAGAGACCAGATGCCGAGCTGGCACGCGCGGGGGCGCGGCGGGTCGTGGAGGTTGTAACGGCTGCCGTCACGCGGTAGATCTCGTCTGTCGGCGCGGGAGCCGGGTAGTGGGGGAAAAGTATCCGCAAATCCCATCTTCTCTGATGCGCACAAAGCGCAGCCGACTATTTAAACCAAAAGCATTATTCGAGGCAGTCAGCGGAGAAATTCGTGTCATTCGTGGCTGCTTTTGCATTTTCCCAGAACAATCCCTCCTCTCACTGTTGATCCGGCATCCCTGATTGCATAAGCTTGGCCGAGCTGATATTCTGATTTGGAATCAGAATCACTCGGGAAACCAATAATCGGGTAAGAGGAGCATTTGCATGAAGACAAGAACGCTTTTGGCCGTTGTCACGGGCTTCATCTTTCTGGCGATGATCGCAGTCGCCCCAATCGCCGCGCAGAAGGCCCCGGAAGTCTTGAAAACCGGAGAATATACGGCCAAGGTCAAGGCCATCACCTGCGGGGGATGCGGTCCGCTAATCAAGAGAACCATGGAGGGAATGAAGGAGATTGGTTCTGTTTCCGTGGACTCCACGAATAAGACCGTTCAGTTCGCAGTGAAAAAAGACGCCAGCATCAAATTGGTCGATTTGCAGAAGGCGCTCGACGCCGCGGCGAAGGGTATGGGAATGGGAGCAGACTACACCCTTCTCGATCTGAAGCTTGCGAAGTAGGACGCACCGCGAACAAAGCAGCATCGCCACTACCAGGAAATCTCAGCGCAGTCTCTCATGCACCGGGAGCGCACCCAGGTGCATGAAAATTTATGGCCTTTTTAAGGCAGCCACAAATGACACGAATGGGCTCAGACATTCGAGCCAGCAAAAGTTCGTGTCATTCGTGGCTGCTTTTAGCTTGTACTGGCAGTTACTTTTTGCCTTCGCTGAGGATGGTCGCCGACTTGATGAAGTCTAGCTTGGGAAAATTCTTCTCGAGGTAGGCATTGCCTTCCATCTGGATGCGGCCCTGATCCGGTCCGGTTTTCCCAACAGGAGGACCATCCAAAATCCCTTTGAAATCCAACGCATCAATCGTTCTCCTTCCATGCTAGTGTCTTACTACATCCTGGAGTCCGGCAACACCTTGCCGCAGGCGCCGAAACTCGGCGCGAAGTATACTCCAGGCAAGGGGCGAACAGTCCTTGAAATCCTGCTTCGAAAAAAGGACCTGGCACGGCGGGCTAAAGCCCGCCGCCACTGGATATAGACTGACGGGTCGCGAATGACTGCGGCATAATCTTATGTTTAGTGGTCGCGGGCTTTAGCCCGCGCATTGGCACACCCCAGTCATTCATTATCATTCACCTGGGTGCGCGCCACGCGCATGAGCGACTGCTTCGAAAACAGGTGGGTCCCGGCCGCCGAACGGGGCTCGAAATCGAATAATCCTGGGATCTGGGCTACGCCCGGCGCTCAGACTCCAGTTCGATGTCGGAGGTCGGTGGTCGGAGGTCGGTGGTCGGAGGTCGGTGGTTTCGGAGTGGATTTGCAAAATATGACTTGTACAGATGCGGTGTTCTCGATTTATAGTTGGCTCATATTCCGGCTCGGAGCTCGCCGGGGGGAATCCACTAAAATCTGGAAAATGGGGAGGGGTTTATGAAGAAAGGGCTGATCCACGCATTCCTGTTGGCTGCACTATTGCTGCCAATCCTGGCTTTCAATGCATCGCCGCAGGCCAATGAATCGGCCAGTCTGGCCAACCTGCGCTGGCGTTCCATCGGCCCGGCGAATCCGGGAGGTCGCGTTACGGACATTGTAGGAGTGCCGGGCGAGCTGAACACGTACTACGTCGCCGGAGCCGTCGGCGGCATCTTTAAGACAACGAACGGCGGAATGACCTTCTCCCCGATCTTTGATAACCAGGACGTATCCTCCATCGGCGCGATCGCCATCGCGCCCTCCAATCCAAACATCATCTGGGTCGGCACCGGTGAAGGAGATCCGCGCAACGATGCCAGTATCGGCGACGGCGTGTATCGCTCAACCGACGCCGGGCAGACGTGGCAGCATGTGGGATTGACTGACAGTGAGCGCATCAAGCGCATCCGCGTTCATCCCACCGATCCCAATACCGCGTGGGTCGCAGCGCTGGGCCACGAATGGGGACCGAATGAAGAACGCGGAGTGTTCAAAACCACCGATGCCGGCAAGACCTGGAAAAAAGTGCTCTACCTGGACGCGGACACCGGCTGTTCCGACATCGACATCGATTCCCAGAATCCGCGCACTCTTTATGCAGGCATGTATACCTTCCGCCGAAAACCCTGGCGCTTCGACAGCGGCGGCGGCCGCACCGCTCTGTATCGGTCCAAGGATGGAGGGGAGACATGGGAGAAGCTCACTCAGGGTTTGCCGAAGACGCCGATGGACCGAATCGGCGTTGCAGTCGCCCCCAGCAATCCCAGCATCGTTTATATGATCACCGAAACCAAGACTGAGGGGAATCTGTTCCGTTCGGATGATCGTGGCGACAGCTGGCGCATGGTCGCCAACAATCCCAACATCAACTTCCGCCCCTTTTATTACAGCGACTTGAGAGTCGATCCGAACAATCCGGAGCGGCTTTACTCGCTGGGCGGCAGCCTGACGGTATCCACGGATGGCGGGCGCACTTTCACGAACATCGCAGGGGGGGTGCATTCCGATCATCAGGCGTTGTGGATTGACCCGAAGAACTCCAACTACATCCTCAACGGCAGCGACGGCGGGTACCAGGTGTCGCTCGACGGCGGGCGCACATGGGAGGTCATCAACAACATTTCCTTCGCTCAGTTCTATCACATCACCTATGACCTTCAAATTCCCTACCTCGTATACGGCGGCCTGCAGGACAACGGCTGCTGGGTGGGGCCAAGCGCCACGATCTACAGTAACGGCATCCGCAAGCGTGACTGGTATACGATCGGCGGCAGCGACGGGTTCTTTGCCGTACCCGATCTGAACGCTCCCCACCTCGTCTACACCGACCTGGAGGGTGGCTCGATCACCCTGCTTGACCGCAATTCCGGCGTGTCGCGCAACGTCACTCCCTACCCCAAGGATATCGGTCCCACCGGCAGCCCCATCTTTGATTATCGCTATCGCTTCAACTGGAATCCGCCGATCGCCGCGTCTCCTCACAATCCGAGCACGATGTATTATGGAGCTCAGCTCATCTTCAAAACCGTCAATCAGGGATACTCCTGGGAAATCATCAGCCCAGATCTGACCACGAACGACAAAACCAAACAACAGTCATCGGGCGGTGAGGTCGTGGTCGACAACACGGCGGCAGAATTCCATTGCACGATCCTGACAATCGCCGAATCGCCGGTGAAAGCGGGAGTGATCTGGGCCGGAACCGATGACGGCAATATCCAGGTGACGCAGGACGGCGGCAAAAAATGGACCAACACCATCGCCAACATCAAAGGTCTGGCGCCCAATCCGTGGATCCCCGCGATCGAGGTATCCCACTTCGATGCCGGCACAGCCTACGTCGCGGTAGACCGCCATCAGGAAAACGACATGGCGCCGTATGCATTCAAGACCACCGACTTTGGCCAGACCTGGGCCTCGATCCGGGGCGACCTGCCGGCAAAAGGCTTCGTCCACGTCGTGCGCGAAGACCCGAAGACAAAGAACTTGCTCTACGTCGGCACCGAGCTGGGCATTTTTGCCTCCTGGGATGGCGGCAACCACTGGATTTCGATCCGCAACAACATACCGCCGGTAGCCGTAAGGGACATCGCGATTCATCCCCGGGAAAACGATTTGATTATCGGCACGCACGGACGCGGCGCCTATATTTTGGATAACATCACGCCGCTCCAGCAGCTGGCGCAGGCAACAGCGGCCGATGCCTTCCTCTTCGACATTATGCCGGCCACGCGCCATCAACTGGCGAGCCGCGACGCCTCCGTCGGCTCGAAGGACTACGGCGCCCCCAATCCTCCTTATGGGGCTACGATTGACTATTACCTCAAGGCAGCTGTCTCTGAGCCTGTGAGCATCACAATCGCTGATAAAGCCGGGAAGGCGCTGCGCACCTTGCGCAACCAGTCAAACCGGGCTGGGGTGAACCGCGTCATCTGGGATCTGCGCGTCGATGGGCCGCAGATGACTCCTGCCGGCCTGCCCGGCGGCGCTGCAGGCGCGCCTCCCGCGGCAGCAGGAAGGGGCGCCGGAGGCGGGGATCGTGGCGGAGGTGGCGGCGGCGGCGGCGGGGGTCGCGGCGGCGGGGGCAGCCCGCAGGTAATCCCCGGTGATTACACGGTTACGCTTCAGATCGGCAGCAAACAGATGAGCAAGCCGGCGCGAGTTGTGCTCGACCCGAAGGTCAAGGTATCTCAGGCTGATCTATCGGCGCAGTACACTACCGCGCAGGAGGTGCAGGCATTGAGCGTGACAGTCAACGATCTGGTTACCCGCGTTGAAGAAATGACGCGGCAGCTGAACTCAGCTTCCGATCCAGGCCAGCGTGCGGCCCTGAATCAACTCAATCAGCTGCACGCAAAGCTCGTGCGCGAATGCAGCATGAGCTACCGCTGCGGAGCGAAGCTGCGCGAGAATGTCAACTCTCTGCTCGGCTCCGTGACAGGGACCATCGGACGGCCGAGCGACGGCATGCTTCTGCTCGTGCGTGAATACAAGGAGGAGACGGCCCAGGCAACGGCAGCGCTGAATCAAATCATCGCCGCATCCACAAAAAAATGAATTGGCATTCGTACTCCTTACGTACAAATCCTTGCCATTTAGGCAAGAAAATCAAAAGATCAGCGCAGAGGTAGCAGAGGGCGCAGAGAAAAGTCATTCAAAAGCAAAGATCCTCTGCGGCCTCTGTGCCCTCTGTTCCGAAAATTACTTCGGGTAGGGCGGGCTGAAGCCCGCCGGCACTGGATAGGGAATTATGCCTGCCTATCCGGTTGTCACTTAACAACGATTGAGCTACCTTGCATCATAGGAGATTGCGACGAAGCCAACTGGCGCTCAAAGAACACTCCACGCTGGC
>Ga0315284_10003044_pt1 | contig 23874 bp, 30 predicted proteins | sample YL17G09_16_MG_FD_203696 | JGI IMG/M metagenome (GOLD analysis project Ga0315284, IMG submission 203696) | Sediment microbial communities from Yellowstone Lake, YNP, Wyoming, USA - YL17G09_16 | ecosystem: Environmental > Aquatic > Freshwater > Lake > Sediment | place: USA: Wyoming | collected...
ACTCTCCCTATGAGGTCCCCAGCAATATTCATTGGGGGGATAGAACTTTACCCCCAAAACCCAAACCCCTTAGACTATGGAGATGCATTGGCTAGAAGAGCCTGTGCTGCTTTTAGCCTCCTTACTTTCTCAACGTTACTCCTTCCATGTTTAGCGCGGACGCGCTTCAAAAATCGTTCTCTTCGCGCCTGCTTTTTCCTTGATCGTTTCAAACAAATCTTCCTTCCTAGGAAGGGTAATAACACACAAAGATTATAACCTTCACCTAGATGCGAAGCCTAAAACCCCTTCTTTACCACCTGAAACAATGGGCTACCTCTTCTTCATCTACCTTTTCAGATACCCAACACGCAACCACCCAGAAAACCCCGAAGATTCGGTTTTCCACCAAAAGAACCAAAAAAAGCACCCAAAAACACTTGCTAAACATGCAAAAAAACAGTTATCCAAAACACCAAGAGGAGTAACTGATTAAGGGGCTCTCCCAGACAACATGATTCCTTCCAAAACATGAACCTCCATCAAAAAACAAAGTCTGCGCAATGATTTGGGGTTAGCAAAGCGTTTCACTTGTTCCTCAAGCTTTATTCAGCTAAAGCAGTACATATGATCGGTTTACTTCCAAAAGACCCGAACGAATACCATCAAACAACCAAAAACACGGCAGAAAAGGCTCAGATGGAAATGGCAAAGGAGTAACTTATATAAAATAAGACTCTACCCCAACCAACCCCCCGCACTAAATTCCGAAATCATGAAAGACCCCGCCCGTTACGGCTATATATTTTGGGTGCGATCATATTCCAACAGCTCTCAAATCTTCAGGGCATTGGTGAGACTACTTGAAGAAGCTGCATATTCTTCCGCACAGAGTGTGTGAATCGACATGTTATGTCAATGGACTGGAAGACATTCTGACGTGGAAAGGAACAGAATACTCTGACTTCCTGCTCTCTGTCATAGGAGGTATGGCTGGCTTCACCTATCTGCGCTTCAAGAGAGCAGATCCGCCATGCATGGTGTACTGGGGGCAAATCCTAAGTACTTGATGAAAGACCTGGCAAACATAATTGGCTTCAAAGAAACTGTGATCGAAGGAAAAACATTCAAGAACACATTCCCAAGGCTGAAAGAGTCAATTGATGGTGGACAGCCTGTTATGGCTGGAGCTCTTGACATGTACTATCTCCACTACTACCCAGGTCTATACAGGAAACAACATGTGCCCATCCACCATGTTCTTGTCGTCGGGTACGATGACGACCAGCAAGTCGTATTCGTCCAAGACTGTAGCCGCAAAGGTGTTCAAGAGATACCTTATGAGGAGTTCAAAGAATCCCTAGGCGTCAATGTTCCTGGAATGAGCAAGAAAAACACTATGAGGACGTTCACTCTTCCTCAGAAGTTACCCTCGGAATTTGAGGTGGCAAAGAAGGGTTTCGCCTACAAAGCCGAGCGGTTCCTGAACCCTCCGGTCAAACTTTTCGGCCTTCCTGCCATGCACAAACTGGCCGACGAGATTTTTGAGTGGAACAATGGCAAGTGTTTTGAACATATGGCAACCTATGCGACAGCGCCGCCACTGCCACCTAAGACCTTCGAGAACAGTCATGGAATGCGGTTCTGGCAAGCTGACGTGCTCAGTGCTTTGGGAAATGAATACGATGTGCACAGTTGGACCGAGGCTTCAAAACTGTTCAGGAGATCTGGAGAAGAGATCATGAAACTGTGCAAAGCAGCGCTAGAGCAAGACAAGCAAAGAGTATCAGAAGCTTTGACTGTAATAGCTGAAATCGAAGAACGCGCCTACAAACTGCTCAAAGACAAATAGGATCATCAGAACCCACGAAAGTAACAAGCGCGCGCAATCCATATACACTCAAATCAAGAATGAAGTATCGGAAGTGCACAATATGAAGGAACGGGAACTTGACGCGACGAAAGATCGTGTTTTGATGCGAGATTTTCGCAAGTCTGATCTGAACGATTTGCTAGACCTTGTTCCGAGATGTTTTGCCAAAGAGTTCGAGGTCACTGGTTTTGATCCAGAACATATAAGAAGCATGGTCAATCGTGCCTTCGGAAGAACAGGCAGACTCTTCCTAGGGTTGTTACGGCTCTTTGGAAGAGAGCCCATGAGATTCCTGGTTGTTGAGGTTGACAGCAAAGTTGTGGGCACAACAATTGTGAATAGTAGAGGAAAAACAGGCTACATATCATCAGTCATGGTGCATCCAGAATACAGAAGAAAGGGCATAGCGACAAGACTTCTGAAAGATGCCACTGCTCATATTCAACGGAAGAGAATGCGCAGGGCGGTCTTGCATGTAGATTCAACAAACACTCCCGCAATTGACCTATACGCCAAAATGGGGTTCAGATCATTTGAGCATATTGCACATTTGATAGGAGAAACAAACTCTTTGTCTGCGTTAGAAGATACCGATGAAATCAAAACGCGACCAGTCAAGAAAGACGACTTTGATGAAGTCTACACCCTCATAAGAGCCTCAGAAGACCCGAATCGCCTTAAGATCTTTGGTTTCAGTAAGGACAACTTGAAAACGCCGTTCCTACAGAGGCTGCTTCACTTCTCGACTCAAAAGAAGATAGTTGCAATACTTGATGGCAAAATAGTTGGGTATGCGGAGACAAGCTATACCACACCTAAACAGGCAGGCAGTATCAGTTCCATTCACGCGATTGCCCAAAACAGATCAAGCGAGGTTGAAAGAGTGCTTATCAGTGCAGGAATTAAAGAAATCAGAAAAGGCGGAGCAAACAGAATCCGGGCGCCAGTTTCCAGTGTAAAACTCGAACTCATTGAGGCACTGAAGAGTCTAGGATTCCGAGAGAGCTTGGCAATGGATGGTATGTGTATCGAAGTCTAATTCTCACTACGTTGTGGTATGCGCCAAGAAGAGTGAGTGAAGAAGGTTATAAGAAGAAAGAGCACGCACCAACTTGATGACTTGATGTTAGCGCTCGCAAGCTACTTAACACTCAACGCATAGTAATATGGTGTAATCTGCTAGAACAAATCGTAATCTTTGGAGTCTGGTTGGTTGGATAAAACTCTACCACAAACCAAACCAAGTGCGCACGTATCTGCCAATGGGCAAAGCCATCTCGCGGTCATTTTGGTGTTTGTTCGGCTCGTTGTTTTTTGGAAATTCAGTTCGAACGAGATTGGAACGTTTTCTCCCCATGATTGTCTGATGGGACGTATCTTCTGCGCCATCTCGTAGACTCTCTTCGCCTTTTTTCTTTTGTGTTCATTATCTGTTTCTAGCTTCACCTTCATGTTGAAGTGGATGTTCGTGAAGACAAGTTCTTCCAGTCCTTCCGTGTTCATCTTCAACGTTGCCTGGGTGTCCAGTTTCTTCAGTTTGAGGTTCGAGTTTCCGGCGATGAGAACGTACAGGGGGTTTAGGCATTAGGCCAGGGATGCAATGAAGATTTCTTCGGGCACTCAGTATCCTTGTTTTCCGCCGAATTCAGGCGGCGGGCTCACCTTAGCGATGTGTTCACCATTGACTGTCACGTCATATTCGGTTCCGCTTTTCCACGTTGCACTTCCTTAAAAAGCAAACTTGGGCATAGAGCCGCAATCGAGCCTGGACGTGTTCAAATGCTTTGTCCACTCCATAAACACTGTAACGCTGAGGAAAAGAAGGAAAGCCGGTCTCGGCGCTCGAGGGGCTTCTATCCTCTTGGCATAATTATGGCGTGGTCTTCTGTGCCGTATAGGCCGGCTTTTCCTTCGAGATAGAGTTCTCCGACATACGCGCATGTGGCCGCGTCGAGTTCGTGGTCGCCTAGGTTTTCAGCCAGTCCAGTTGGGCCGAAGCTTTCAAGTCCTTCTTTCAAGAGTTTGGGTCCTCGCTGTTTGCGCGGTATGCGCAGGATGTCTTGGGCGCCTCCGGGTAGACTTCTATCACTTTGAAACCTGAAGCTTGAAGGCCTGTCTTGAGGGCTACGCCTTGGACGGCAAGTTTTCTCATCGGCCCCAGAGTATTGGGAAAAAACCTGATTCGTTTCCTGAGCAACTCCTCGTCGCATGACCTGAGATGACCGCCCGTTCTTTCTTCGATGATTCTTCGACAGGGGGCAGAGTCAGGGGAGCGTCTATTGCCCCTATTTCTGGCTTGTCTTCCTGCACTGCGCTGAGTATCTCTGTGTCCTTGTGGAAGAGAAGAGTCTTTGCTGTCGCTTTTTCGAGAAGACCATAGCCTGTGGGTTTGGTTTCGACGCCTGCAAGGTCCAAGCCCAGGGCCATCATGTCATCACCGTCAGCTGAATAGAGGCTTGTTCATTCTTGTGTGTTTGCGTCAGAGTGCGAAAAGGATATTAGCGTTTCAGACTGAAGGAGCTTCTATGAACTCTTTGGGTCTGAGGGTTTCGGTGACCGTTGCCGCGGGCGTGGGCTGGCTGGTTTTCATAGTGCTGTTTCTTGCTTTCTTCGCTGGAAACTTTGACTTCTGGCAGAAACTTGCCCTCTTCATCTCCTCAGGAGCCGTCGCCGTAGGCATCGTAGCCATCGTCTGGATCAGATGGGCGCTCAAATAACGGTTTCGTTGAGCTACAAATGATTAACACATGTTGAATTTGATTTAAGATTATCCTATGCTGTTTCCTCTCTTCCTTGTTTGGCCTTAGTGGAGGAAGTATAGTTGTAAGTAAGTAAAGGGGAAAACGGTTTGTTATGTCTTTTCCTGGTCGTTTGCTCCGCGGTATGCTTCACGGTTGAACAGTTGGCTGTTTGTCCGTTTGCAACTGGGACAGAACCCGGCTCGTTTCACCGCGCCGTTGTGTGCTCTGACGTGTTCCGAGATTGTTCTTGTGCTTCTGCATTTCTGGTCTGCTATGCCCTGCATACCAACGCCTTCACAGTACATTTGAACTATCTCGCTGTGTTCTGAGTCGCCTACCGTTTTGAATGTTCCTTTGCTTTCGCCTTCTACCAATGTTTCGCCATATTCGACTTTGACGCCCACGCTCGCGAGTATGTCTTCTTTCTCTTCCTTGTGCCATGCGTGATATGGAAACTGGCCTAGGCCTAAGGCTCCAGTTTTTGAGATGAGGATAAAGTTCTGTTTCGGCATGTTCCTGATAACTGAAGGATCAAAGAAGCTGTAGAGCCAATGCAAGTCAGAAGCTAATCCTTGAACGCCTTGAGACTTCAATATCATGTAGTCGCTCAAGTTTCTAATGTCAATGTCAATCGCGTAGTAGCGGATTGAGTCAAGGCCTAGGGCAATGCCAACATGCCGCGCTTCTCTTATCATGTAGATCATGTTTGCTTTTGCTGCAACCTGATTATCTGAAACCTTCAATCTTGAGTAATAGAAATTCGCTGCTTCTCTTATAACCAAATAGACTAGGCGTTTGTAGTGAAGACGTTTGTACAGTAGGTCCGTGAGTCTCGCAGCGTCATAGAACTCTTGATCAACATTCAAGTGAAGAGGACTCGAGCTGATGATTATGTCAAAGTTTTCCACGTCATTCAAAGTTAAGCTTTCAACTGACTTGCATGGAAAGCTTGATTGAACGTCAACGTTCTCGCCTTTCAACAGAAGAATCCGCTTGTCTTTTGCGTATGGGCTCCTGAGCCACGCCAGATTCTCCCCGTCCCTCGAAGCGAACATATCAAAAACTACAGCGTCTTTCATCATGTACTGCATGGCAAGGTGTTCTAGGAAACTGCTTTTTGCAGTTCCACGTAGGCCTAGACAAAACCAGGTTGAAGGCCTAGTGAAGATTATGCTGTCGTTACCTCTCGCCCAGCGGACCCTCACTTTCAGGTTCAGCCTCTTCCAATTCTTTCTGTCCGTACATGGTTTTGAAAACTTCGCTGTACGCTTGAGCGTTGACTTGTTCCGCGAGAAGCACTTGCATAGCTAAGAGTTTCTGGAGATAGTAGTGTTCAAACTCGCCTTTCAACGCCTTAAAAGACTCTAAGCTTAACACTTCAGTTTCAACAAAGAAACTGTGCCATTCTGGAAGGCTCTGAATTTCCTTATGGGCTGCACTTGTTGCTTCTTCCCTCTGTTCCCATGCGGCTTCTTCGCTGGAGCTCATAGGATCAAAGTTTGGCTTGAAAGGATAATGTTGTCTTCTATAGTTTGTCAGGAAAGGAAAATAAGTCAGCTTAACGGTTTGCCAGGGCTGAACATGTTTTCTATAGTTTTCTTCTGTTTTCGGGAAAGGCCATGGAACACCCACAAACGAGGTGCCGTTGCGTTTGTCGTCTGTGACTTCTGATTTCAAAAGGCAACTCGAAACTACATACGCGGATTCAACGAGTGCCATGTCTAAGCTTGTTTTGTCTTTGACGAAGAGAGCTGCTTCACACATGGTTTGAATCTTCTTGAGCGCGTCGCTTGTGCTGTTGGCTTTGATAAGCAGTGCCGCGAGTATTTGGTCGTAAACTTTTCTTCTTGGGCTTCGCATGGCTGCGTCTGCGAACTTGTTGAAACCTTCCTCTGATTCTTCCGTCATGCTTCAACCTTCTTTCTAGCCTTCAACTTGATCACCGTAAAACAGGCCATTATGAAACAAGCCGCAAAAATCAAGTATGCACTGTTTCTGTCAAACCAGCCTACAAAATCTTTGACCGGCTGCGGTATGATTCCGAAGAAACTGCCTATCAGGTAGAACATCGTGAAGGCTATGATGTACACGATTCCCTTGTCGAACAGCCATTTGCTAAACGTCATTTCAAAACGTCCCCAAGGTTTTGGGTCCCTTCTCCAATTCGTCTAGATACTCAAAGATTTCAGTGAACGTCGCGCAGACTGAAGCCGCAAGAAAGTTGAGGCCGATCTTGATGTACCAGGGGAAACTTGTTTGCGCCATGAAGTATCCGAAGAGTGCCGCAAAAACGAATAATGCGCTCTGCTCTTTCTTCAAGTTTTCTTTCTCCTTTTGAATGTCTGTTCCAGAAGCCTGTCAACTTCTGAGGCATGATCACGAGTAGGCTTTCTTACGCTGTTGGGTCCTACCTTTTTCTTTGAAAGTTGTTGAGGGTTTAACGTCACGTGTGTTTTCGGTCATGGTTGTTTTCCCTCAATGATTTCAATGCTCAACACGTATGCCCTGATTTTCTTTTTCAAGTGAACATTTGACAAGCGCGCACGACGCTGTGCTGCTTCAAAATTTACGAGAGGCTCGATGACGTTATCGGTCATTTAACATTCAACCTCTTTTCAACCTTGAAACCACAAACCTCGTCACATTCCATTTTGTCATAGAAACCATGATAATCATATTTGCTACATTCTTGTTCCAGTCCTAGCAACCACAAGGTTCTATGTATGTACTCATGGGTTATGACTGAACATAGAACATCAGCCAAGTTTTCAGGGTTCTGTTCTATTATAGGTTCACGATATTTGCCATGGCAAACTTCTGGAATTGCGAATATATGACCAAAATCATCAGTCATGGTCTTAGTAATTGTATCTAGGTAGATGGTTACAACGTCGTTTTTGTCGTCATAATGTCCTAGTTTAACTCGTTGAAATTTCTCCAAGTTTTTGCTGTCAGCTTCACCGTTGAAACTGAAGACAATGCTGTGTTTGTATGCGCCTTCTAAAAGTGTAAGGCAGAGTTCACCGTTACCTCTTTTTTCAAAACGAACAAACGGCTGAAGGATAGCTGGCAGATACTCGGGATTCTGTGCTTCTAAACCCCAAATGCTAAATGAATCGCGTGCTGTCCTTCGGTATTTTTCTGGTACAGGACTCCAGATAGGCAATGGTGCTATCAGATTAGAATCCGAGAAACCTTCTATGTGCCTCATCATTGGTATTCTTGAATGGCACAGTCTAACTTTGTCTTCTAAAGCGAAATTCCTTCTCAGGCTTGTTTGAATCTCAGTCATTATTGTCAACTCACATAGTCCTTGCCGGGTTGATCGTGACAGGAAGCAACGTGAAATCTCAGGTCCAAGTCGTTAGCGAAAAAGCTCTTTATTCCTTGAGCCTTGCATTGAGGGCAAGGGATAAGCATGTTATCCTCAATAGCTTGTGAATTGTCGGAATCACGTTGAAAAGTCGGTTTTCCACTAGTTTCTAGGTCTGTTTCAGGTTTAGGGGTTGATTCTTCATTAGAAATTAATCGAGGAATTTTTTGCTTTACATTAGAAGAAAAATCAGTGTCCCCCGTAAGGACAAGTTTGTCAAGGTCTTCAGGACTGATCTCGCTTTCTCCCCATGTTCCCGGTTTCTCCGAATTATTTTTGTAGTAATAGAAGGTTGGGTTTCCTCGAACATTTTCTTTCCAAGATTCAAAGCCCTTTTTCATTTCAGCGTCAAAATCTACACGAAAAGCGTTTTCTAAAGGATTCTCGCCTTTTTCTTCTCCCTTCATCAGTGGAACATACAGGTTCTTCCGTTTGTCCTCATCGTCCCTCTGACTGTTCACGTAGCCTATCTGGTCGAGCCTCAGAAGCATGACCCTGATGCTGTCTTCGCTCAGCTTCTTCTTCGCCGTCTTGTTATACTCGCCGGTCAATTCCTTCAGATACCAAGAGTCCTTAGTCTTGACGATTTTATGATAGAAGTCTAAGATTCGTTTCTCCGTCCCCGTCCTGGTAGTCTCGAAAATCTCCTTGTAAACGCTCAAAGCCTTCCTGACGTCTTCAAGACTTGCGATCAACAGTCTGCAATCTTTAAGCTTCATGTATGGCCTCTGGAAATAGTGCAGAAGGGTCACGGTCTTGAGGAATTGCGTGAAGTGCTGGAAGTCTCGCATGTCCCGGCTTATCTCATGCGGAAACATCTCGTAGAGGCTCAGAAACGGAATAGCCACGTCTACCTTGGACTCTAAAGCTTGTTCCTGTAAACGCCGAATTAGTTGGCTTATGATCATGAAAGCTTGCGTTTGTTCTTTGTACTGCCAGGGAAGGCTTGCCTTCATGTTGGTCAGCACGTTAGCTTCAAGAATCTTTAACTCACTGTTTTCCGGCGTGGCTGTGAAGCTTCGAGTTGCTAATTCTTCGACATATTTGACGTCTGTTGTCAGGAAGATCGTGGCTGGCCAACCTTTCAAAACAACCTTGCGAGTCTGTAACTGCCCTTTCCCGGTCTTGTCAACAAACTGATACTGAATCTCTTCTTTATCATGGGATAGGATAGGCCTTAGCGTTTGGAATGTTTCAAAGTCTGGCGATTCAAGGAACACCAGGATCTTGCGGCTCAGGTCGACAAGAGTGTAGCTGTCGCGCATTTCTTCTCTGCGGTCCCTAACTTGTTCCTGGTAGTTCTGAACAGCTTTGTTGAAGCTTTCCTCACTGTCGAAGTCTTTCTTGTTCGGTTTTGTTGGCCTATAGTCCAGGTCCAATTCTTCTCCGTTCTTGTTCAAGAGAACACCGTGAGAATGGACTAGGCTCTTGCGACTCATTCCCCCAAGAAACCAGATAGAACCCTCGGGAAAATATTTGAGGGTTTCAGTCACGTTGTAAGTCTTGCCTGAACCGCTTTCTCCCTTCAGAAACAGGTTGATTGGGTCATGCAAAAAGGAGCTCAGGCCAGTGAACAAGACGCTGAGTTTCACCGGTTTGTCCTTCTTGACCCGCGTGTCCAGGTCAGCGAGAGCGTAGTCTATGAGGTTTTCTGTTCTCCACACGTTGACAGCGTTAACGGAAAAGTCTTTATCTTGTTCTTGCGTCATAAAGATTGCTCCGGTTCTGTGGGGAAGGTTAGGCTGAGGATTCTCAGAAGCGGTATAGGACAACTGAGACTTCTCACCATCACTTGACCTTCCTCTCCACACATTTGACTAGTTCTTAGGTCGTCTTGCGATCGTGTGCCCATTATCAAAGACCCACACGAAATAATTGTCAATCGTTAGCTTGCCCTGGTGTTCTTGAACAGCCTTGAGAAGTTGCTTGTACTTGACGTTGTTTGTATCATCAGTTTTCTCGTATGCACCCTTCGGTCCTACAGCTGCTTCCCACACTATGCCGGTAAGATCCGCGGTAAGGTCGACTTTTCCTTTTGGAGCTTGAGCCTCAAGTTCTTCTTGGAGCGCGTCACTTGCCATAATAAAGGCGTCACGCAACTTTACGATGGTGTCGGGTTTCATTCTTTCTCACCGCGAAGAATCTGGCGACAAGTTCTGATTTCGCTTTCGAGCTGCTCAAGAAGAGCCCTGACCTTCTCGAATCTTGCCTTGATCTCTGATTCCTTTTCGCTCATTCTCTTTTCCCTTCAAGCATACCGCGGTGCTCTAGATCCTTGCGTACTAGATCGCGCAGATAGTCAGCTATGTTCAAGTGGCCATCAGTCAGTAACACTTTTTGAATAGCCTTTTTCATACCTTCAGTAATCCTTGTTGCAACAGGAATCGAGTCCTTTTCATGGGTTTGCATGAGCATACTACCGCAAACCTTTTTATTAACTATTGGTAAAGAAACTACACTAGTGGTGAAGTCATTTGAATCCATCGAAACAAAAAAAAGACAACGAGAAACTAAGACCTGGCGAAATCAAAATACTGGACTCATTGTCGAAAGGTCCGAAAAGTAACAAGCAGTTAGGCGCGGAAACAGGATTAGACGAAAGTATCCTCGCGAAGTATCTCAAAGAATTACAGAAGAAACACTTCATACAACGCGATATTGACACTCGAAAATATGAATTGCTTGAAAAGAGCCTTGATACCCTTTTCCTTGAGGATATTATTACTGTCCTCCAAGACGCCTTAGCTAGACGCATCAAAGTTGAAGGAAGGGACACTATGGCCACAGATCTTTGGAGTAAGCAGACGATTGTTTTCTCCACAATGCCCGATTTCGAGAAAACAATCAATATTTCCTCAGAGGACGACTTGGAGGATTCGATTCTCCAGAAATGGGAGGACTATCTCCTTGAAACAATGTTCAAAGATTATCCAGAAAAGCAGGCGATCGTCCGTAAGTACAAACAGTACATGCTGATCCTGGCGAGAAAATTCAGCGATAGTGAAGTTGATGAAGAACAAACTAGAGGTTTTTGGGAATCTATGGTCAAGATGAAATATGCCGCCAAGTATCCTAATGTTCAAATTCCTAAAGAGATCATCGCAACGGAAGCCGAAGAACAATATAAGAAACAGTTGGAAGCACAAAACATGATTCTGCAGCCTTATGACATTGACGACTTGGAGAATTTGTGCGAGCTATCAAGCAGGATGAAGTGGAAGAAGGATCTTACGGAAAAAGAGCTGAAGGAAATTGAACCAATGCTGAATTACTTAGATGACGCCAGAAATCGAAACGTATACAAAAAATTTAAGGAGAGATTTGGCGAAATGCCTAAGACGCTGATGGTCAATCCTTTGTTGGGTTTCTATGGGTATTTGGAACAATTACGTAGAATAGACCCTGAAAAAGCAAAGGTTCTAGAGAGGCAAATGAAGGAACGACAGGAAAGAGCGCTCAAACAACTGGTAGCTTCGTCTAAGACAAAATGAGACTAACATCATGAATCTTGATGCATTTTTCTCGACTTGAGAACCTAGCCTAGCTTGCTTTTTGTAAAGCCTATAGTTTACGTTTGTCAAGCAAGTTTATATGTTGGCTGGCGTCAACTTGAACGTGCAAGCTCCATTCTTGTCTACTCACGGTTTCTTGGTGTACTGCAAAAATTGCCGTTTGATTTTGGGCAGGTATCCAACATTAGCATACGTTCCGTACATGCTGCGTTGCAGCGTGTGTGGAGCTTCGAGCAAGGCTAGGTTTCAAAGAAGTTTCACCAAGTTAGCCGCTGTCACTGTCACGAGCGCTCAGGGCGACCTTGGCCGACATTTGCTTCAGTTGTGCATGGAAGGCGCGGTTCGGAAGCTGCACTGAATATCTAAGAGTTTCCAAAACTCTTATTTCGTGCGCTAGTGTATTACGTAAAGGGCGCACCCTTCACAATGGTGTAGGGAACGGCCAAATGGGGGAAGTCCAAACCCAACAACCCTCTTGGCCAACAGCCCACATTGCGGTTCTCATTCATGGCAAAGTCTGGCATTTTTGCAGCGTAAAGGCTAGGCTTTTCTGTTCAAAACTTGTTATGGAAAGTTGAGGCTAGACTCGGTGAACTCATAAGGTCTGAGCAAGAAGCGGGAAGACTAGCAAGTCAGGGAAACCCTCCTTCTCGATCTCGAAGTAACGCTGGTGTTACATCGACTTTGAAGGATGTTGGATTAAGTCGGATGGACAGCCAAAGGGCTCAGATGGTTGCGGATAACAAAAACTTGAAACAGAAAAAAAGAGAAGATTGTTAAAAGCGGTTTTCTAAGCGGGTATCCTTTTGAATGCCGCTATAATTTCGTGTGCGGCGTGGCACATATAGCAGCTCGGGTTCAGTCCCTGCTTTTCCAGTTCACCGGTGACTTCGGGGCCTAGACTCACTCTTTTCATTTTGTCGTATGGTTTGGTTGCTTTCGGGTTGTGGACGCAGTGGCTGCAGTGTTCGGGGTAGACTTCAGTTTTCTGCATGTTGGACGCCTTCCTCAGCCTTCTTGATCATGTCGAGAGCCAATTCCTCAATGTACTCGTATAGCGTTTGATTGCGGATCTTAGCTGCTTTCTCTGCCAGCTCAACGGTCTCCTTTGGCAGAAAGACTTTGTGAAGCTTGGACCTTTGTATTCTGTCGTACTCTTTGCTGATTAGAAGAGCTATGACGCTCTTGTCGTCGTTGACGCCGGCGTGTTCCTTGACTACTCTGAACTGTTCTGTCACCTTTTCATTCAACATGGTTTTCAATTCCATGATCTCTTTCTCCTTCATGTATTAACTTTGTTTATACCTCTGTATAAACAGAAGATAGACTTATATTTAAGTATATCCATTGTATAAACCTATGAATATGCCATTAACAATTCAAGTCAAACTGAACCGTGTAGGCAACAGCCTAAAAATGACAATCCCAAAAGAAGTCGCCAGGGCCCTAAACTGGAAATCAGGCGACATACTAGAAATCGGATTAGACAATAGTCACATGACAGTCAAGAAGACTGAAATGAAGGAATAGCCATGGCTGACCCTGCTATGAAGGAAACACACAACCAGAACAATGAGACTTTGTACCCACTCAGCGCAGACGAGATTCAGGCAGTTCAAGAAATGCGAAAGCGAAAAGCACAGGAGAAAGAGACCCATGCTTGTCTGAAGCCTAGTCCAGACGTCTTGCGTCATATAATCGTCATACGAGAGGCGATATTACAGATGAGGGAAGAGGAACACCAACGCAAGTTCACGGTATCGGGAACTCTGCTTAATGAACATGCTGCCGGCCATGAACACGGCAAATAGAGAATGAAAAGAAGGAATAGAAGACTTATTACTTTTTCACTGGAAAACCTAGCCTTTTCTCCTCAAACTATGCCAGTTCTGAACATGAGGTTTTGTAAGTCTGCGTTGGATGGGTGCTGTAAAGTCTATCGGATTCGTTTCCCTGTAAAAAACCGTCGGATGAACCGTCGGCGAGGAAACTCGCATAGAACAATAATTCATAAAAGCTTATAATACGGAGATTTACTTATTTGTCTAGAGTAGAGAGCATTTTTGGTGAATGGTATGACTCCGATGCAGATGAAAGGCTCTAAAGGTCAAATGGTTAATGCAGAAGAATTGCGCGTCACGCCAATCTCTGAAGGATATAGCGAATATAAACTGGGCAATGGCAAAATACTAAGAGTTAGGGTTATTGTCACAGAGGTCTATCGTCTAGATGAGAAAGATGAAATGACTGGCAAAGACAATTACTTCATAAAATCAGCACCGATAGTGACAGTGGAAGAGCCTCAGAAAAAGTGAGCATAATGGCTCAACAAGTTGCAATCAGATCAATTCAAGAATATCCGTTCAAAGTGTCTGATAAGAAAGTAACCACAGGGACCTTTTCAGGGCAGGGTACAACTATTTCTGGAACAAAGTTTACCACTGGCATTATTATTAATCAAAGTAGTTTTAATGTAACTACCACAGCAAATCATCTTGCGCAAAATTTCGGGCAAACGTCTATCCTACAAACGTTTACACAATTTCTAATGCATTTAGAACACATTGAGATCAATGGCAAAATGTTACAACTCTTGAAACCTATTACCATAAATGCTACCTATCAGGATAAAATGTATTCTTGTCAAAACGAGGAATTAGGTATAGTCTCTGTGTCAGCTAAATTGAAAGATTGTATCAAAGACTTTGAAGATGAAGTCTTGTTTGTTTGGACTGCGTATGGTAAAGAGGACGATACACGACTAACAAATGACGCTAAGGAACTTAAGAAACGAATTTTGAGTTACATAGAAGAATAGGGTGCTTTACACCGATGACTACTCTTAAGGTGAAAGAGGTTCTTGGTGGTTTGGAAAAGAAAGGCTTTCTCCGCTATGAAAACGACCACACTTTCTTAATTTTACATGTGAATGGTAAGAAGACTTCAATTCATACTAAAGTTAGCCATGGAAGCAACGAGATTAATGACTACCTAATTAACAAGATGTCAATACAAGTGAAATTAGAAAAGAAGAAATTCATAGAGCTGGTCAGTTGTCCTTTTTCTGCCGAAGATTACCTAAATGAATTGAAAGTACAAGGCTACTATTTTACGTAGTTTCTAGAGTTACTTTCTTTTTGACCGCTATTTGTAGCATTTTGTATTAACATTAACCATTTGTTTTTTCTTTCTATTTTTATCCCGCAAGCCTCAGCAGGTGTCTTACCTTCCGAACATGACAAAGAAAAAAGGAAGATTAAGCTTCTGGAAGCTAGTGCGCTAGTCCTAGTCTAGACTCTTCAAACCTTCCCTAATCAGCGTTTCAAGTCCTGAAAGTTTCTCTTCAGTCCGTTGAATCCGCTTTTTCAAGTCCGTATTCTCCAGATCCATCTTCAGAAAATTGTTTTTCAATTCCAAATAGTCAGTGAACAGCTTCTGAAAGTTGTTTTGTAAGGTTTGATTCTGCTCGTTCAGTTCCATCCTCAACTTTTTCGTGACTTCTTCAGTGTTAACAGGACTTGCTGAGATGCTGAGTAGTCTTTCGCGTTCCAAATACATCTTCTTCAAGCTTTCAAACTGTACGCTCCGGTATGCCTCTGCCATTTCGCCTATTTCGTGGCCATGCCAAAAATCAACAATCGTGTCTGGCACACCCGAGTTTGTCATGATTGAGCCGAAACTTTCTCTGAGAGCATGCGGTCCGAGAGGATTGAACTCTTTTCCGTTGTTGTGGTCGTCTATGAATCCGCTTCTCAAGGCTACTTCGCGCATGACGGCTTGAATGTTGTCGGTTTTCATGGCTGCTTTTCCTCTGCCTTGAACAAACAAGGGCATGCTGTGCGTGAAGGTGACGCCTCTCTGTTTCATGTCTGCCAGATAGCACTTCAAAGCTTCTGTCGCGTCTTTGCCTAGGAACGTGTAGAAGTCTGTTCCTGTTTTCTGTCTGTGCAAGTCAAGCTTGAGAGGATACTCATTCTTCGAAAGACCCTCGGACACATCTCCATATCGGAGAGAGCACAATGTGGAAACGTCTAATCCGCCCTGAAAGTTGACAAGGATAAGGGCTCTGTCTCGCGGTGATCGCGCATGGTCCACTAACACTTTGACCTGTTCGGCGCCAACGATCATGCGTTTGTTTTCCACTCTGGGTCTTGGAAGTTTTCGCCTTCCTTTCAGCCTCACGGTCAAGTCATAGGTAGCGTAGAAGCTTCTGATCGCCGAGACCATCATCTGTGCAAGCTTGTCGCTTACGCCTTTCCCTATTATCTTATGCTCGCCTTCTCCCCGGCTCTTTCTGGGATAGTCAGTCTTCAAGTAACTGTAGAAGCCTAACAGCCTAGTTAGGAGAATGTCTCTTCTCTGCCTCGGGTCTTTCTTAGAGTCTTCAATCGCTTCATCTATCATCTGCCCTGGTGAAAGCTTTGCGTATTGTGTATACACGCGGAATGCTGACCGATAATTATATTTTGTTCCCGGCCTCACGATCGTGCCGAACCATCTCGATAATACGGGGTCTTCCCATAAGAATGTGTCTTGGACTTTTTGCATTCTTCAAACCTCGCATTGGTAAATAAAGAAAAGGCATATCTAATATATAATACTTGTGTTGCAGCTTAACGAAATAACGGTTTGAAACTGGCGGTTCCCTAGCAGGCGCGGTTTCATGGAATTGCATAGGGGAGGCGACAAGCGTAAGCAGACGAAGAATGTTTGACAGGTTGGAATGCCCGAACTGCATCTACAAGGGCGCAAGCTACTGCTGGGGACAGTGTCCCTACAACATTTGGAAAAGAGAACAATTCTAGAGTGACTGTTCCGGGCGCAAGATTCTGAAGAAATTGAACACCTGACCGAAAACATTCATGATTTGCTCAGAAACACAATGCAGTTTCATTTCACGCAAGACTTTTCATATTTGGATTTCTTGGTTTGGTGCACGCGTTCCGAATGAAAGTTGTGCCCGGAGCGCGCTCCACTACGTTTCTAGATCAATCAGTATCTCAACAGCCTTTCTCACGAAATAGGAGCATCTTTCATCACGCACGTTTGACTTTCGCAGTTTTTCGAGTTCTTCGGGGTTAGTTAAATCATATCCAATGAGTTCTTTGCAGAAGGAGCTGCCACATTCTTTTACAAATTGTTCGTGGAATTTTAGAGCTATCTCATATGCCTTGTCTTTTTCTATCAAGACTGTCTTGTCGGTTCCATGCTTTAACCCAATGGCCATTATGGCGCCTGTTAATGCTCCACACAGTGAACCGCGTCTCCCGATTCCCCCTCCAAAAGCTGTGGCGATTCTTGGGATTAACCTGTTTCTGCGAATGCCATAGTATTCCTGCATGGTAAGGAGGACGCTTTGGGCGCAGTTGTAGTCTTGTTTGAAGTAGTCTGCTGCTTTTTCTGGGAATTGGCCTCTTTTTTGTTTCATAGTTGGTGTTTCCTGTTTTTGGATTCTTGATGGGGCGCACTTTCTATTAGGTTGACCATTCTGGCAACGACTTCTCGGCATTCTTCTATTGCTTCTTTGTTGTGAAGAACTCCTTTGGCATCGCCTGTTTTGACATTGACTCCCAAGTGTGGCGTCTGGTCTGAGAAGACTGGTTTCAATCCCAATGCTTCGATGTACTCTTCCGCAATTCTCAAGATTTCATTCTCAACGTGACCGGTGCCTGAAGTGAGAAAGATACAGAAAGGCTTCATAGAGAATAATTCGCTGTTTGACTTCTCGGCCTTGGGTTCGTAACCGCCGTGTCTTCTCATGTGGAAAAGTGTGTCCAGCCTTTCGAGAAAGGCAAGGAACTTTGAGCCTACGAAGAGATATTTTGGGAAAGAGAACACAATTCCATCGGCACCCTGCATTTCTTTCAGAATCTCGTTGAAGTCGTCCTGTAAAATGCAATCACTGCCGTCTTTGCACTGCTCGCATAGAGTACAGAATCCTATATTCTTCTCTGCCAACTGAATTGTCTTGTAGCAGACAGGTAGTGACTCAAGAACCGTTTTGGTCAGATGATACGAGTTTCCGTTTTTCCTCTGTGACCCGACAATTGCAAGAAGACTGACTTTGGATTTCACAGGAGCCAAATGTTCGATCTCCCGAATAAATGTCTTTTCTTGAACGAAGTCTCACAATACCTCCATTTGTCAGCCCGCCGGCACTATCGATCGAGTCGCTCATTATGGAAAATGGTGAATGTTGTTCTGCTGATTTGGCTACCGTTTGTGTGTTTCCGTTACGGATTGCTCTTTTGAGTCTTGAATCTTCACCATATTTGGTTCGGCCAGGGTTTCCTTCAGCTCGGAGCACGTCAGGATTCCTAAACGCACGCGAAGCGTGTATGAGCGTGGGATGCATCCGCATGGCATGCTTGAACCAATCATGTTGAGGCATGACCTTTTGGAACCAGAATCTTCGTAGCCTTACGCGTGAAAAGGGTTATATGATCGATGTTGTCCTTTGACTAGGATTTGCATCAAATACCTAGAGAGAAAAATCGAGGGAGTAGGCGAAACAGTGAATGGAGTTTGCATGGATTGCGTTAGCCACAGGAGCATTTGCAATGTTCATTGTGACCTACTTGACTTGGTCTATTTATCAACAAGATCTCGGGACTCCTCAAATGCGGGAGACCGCCAGATATATCAGAATCGGAGCCAAAACCTTCCTAAAAAGACAGTATAAGACGATTCTGTTCCTTGTCATGTTGATGTCATTTCCAATCGCCGCAGTCTTTGGGTTGGAAACTGTTCTCTCCTTCATCTCTGGGGCACTGCTTTCACTACTCGCTGCGTACATAGGAATGAACGTGGCTGTCAGAGCGAACGTTAGGACCGCAAACGCTGCTAGCACATCGCCGGAAAAAGCATTCACCCTTGCTTTTAGAGGAGGAGCCGTGATGGGGCTTTCAGTTGTTGGATTAAGCCTCATCGGAGTAAGCGCACTCTATCTTCTGTTCGGTCACAGGGACCCTAACCTGTTGGTTGGATACGGATTTGGTGCCAGCCTAGCAGCTTTGTTCGCACAAGTGGGCGGCGGAATATTCACAAAAGCAGCAGACATAGGCGCAGATCTTGTTGGCAAAATCGAATTGCGCATTCCAGAAGATGATCCTCGAAATCCAGCGGTAATTGCAGATCTAGTTGGCGATAATGTGGGCGACTGCGCGGGAAGAGGCTCAGACATGTTCGAGTCGATAAGCGATGACTATGTGACTGCAATGATAATTGGGAGTACTTTCCTGAGCGTGTGGGGAACAGCAGTATTCATGTTTCCGCTCGCCTTAGGTGTTTCGGGAGTTTTGGCCACAATTGTCGGAGTTTTCGTTGTAAGAGGCTGGAAGAATGTCCGACCAATAATGTCTTTCAATGCCGGTTTGTTCATTGCGGCTGCAATCAGTACCGTTGGAGCATATCTATCTTCGATATGGCTTCTAAACGACGTTAGAATCTTCTACAGTGCACTGAGCGGCATACTTGCGAGCACCGGCGTAGGATTTGTTGTGCAATATTATATCAGTTCCAACGGAAGACCTGTGAGGCAGATGGAAGAAGCATCAGAACGAGGAGCAGCAATCAACATTATCACGGGCATTTCTTACGCTCTGCAGAGCCCCTTCTTTCCATTCATGTTCATGATCAGCTCAATATTATTCTCCTACATCATAAATGGTCCCGTCTACGGCATTTATGGCGTCGTCGCTGCAAACCTTGGAACTGACATTGCTATTGGAATAATCATGTCAGGCGACGCGTTTGGACCAATCAGCGACAATGCACAGGGTATAGCTCAGATGACCGGAATGTCAGCAAAAGCAGACGCAACGTTGCAGAAACTTGACTCCATGGGCAACACAACGAAAGCCTACGCAAAGGCATTTGCAACAGCATCTGGAACCGTGTCAACCGTTGTACTTTTTGCCACCTATGCCCAGAAAGTAGGGCTTTTCTCGTCTGTCATGAGTCAAACCTTTGTTATTGGAGTTTTGATGGGCGCCACAATGCCCTTTTTGTTCGCATCCCTAACGATGGGGGCAACTGGCAAGGCAGCGTTTCAAATGGTTGACGAGGTAAGAAGACAGTTTAGAGAGAACCCCGGCATCCTCGAGAAAAAGGCACTGCCAGACTATGAAAAGTGCGTTGATATCAGCACAAAAAACGCTTTGAGAAAAATGTTGCTCCCAACTTTCCTGACTCTTGTATCACCGATTCTTGTGGGCGTCATACTTGGACCACATGCACTAGGTGGCATGCTTTTGGGAGGAACATGCACAGCAGCACTTCTGGCGTCGTTCTTCACCTTCGGCGGAGCCCTGTGGGACAACACAAAAAAGAGTATAGAGTCTAAGGGATTCTGGATGAAAGGAACTCCAGCACACGCTGCAGCAGTTGTTGGCGACACTGTAGGTGATCCGTTGAAAGATGTAGCCGGCCCCTCACTTAACATCTATATGAAACTAACGAACATGACAGCCCTGCTGATTGTTCCTGTACTGCTCACAATCACTCCGCTCTTGAACTTGGCATAGTAAGATTCGCGCCCGCAATTTTAACGCGCATGCTTGTTGAGACTATGTGAAAACTCGGCAGTGTCCTAAGTTGGATTTGTTAATACGTTTGAGTAATAGAATTCGTGCCATGTCCAGACATGTGTGGAGCACTTCTCCATCATTGCGGGTGTTATGCCTCTTTTAATTTCTGAGATAAAGTCCCAGTAGAACTGGAAAACGCTCAATGCACATCGAAGTCGGCTTTTCATTTTTGAAATGCATTTCGTCTTTCGCACCAGCCTACCAACTCGTTCCCGCAAGATGCTGTTAAAGTTCTCAACGTTAACCGTTTCCACATCATCCCTGTCAGGATCACCATACACCACCCTTACCTCCTTCCTAACGAGCCTTCCATTAGCATCCCTAATTTTTACCAACTGACCATAATTCAACTGTTTAACCTTGAAGAGACTTGGAAAAGCATACGTGTAATCGTCGTTTCCGTCGGTGAACACCTCAACTTTTTCCCCTCGACAAGGCTTTCTTAGGCTTCTTTTGAAGCCGCCGATCATTTCGCTGCAGGTTTGCTGCGTCCATTTGCCTACTGCGAATGCCAAAAACAGGTATGACTGCCTCTTCACTGTAGTGTAGATGTAGATGCTACCTTCATGAGTTGCAGCTGGGCTGTTAGGCTTAACTTTTTTCTGTTTTTTTTAACCGTGGTCCAAAGCTCATCCATCTCGTACTGCGTCAGGTTGAGTTCGCAAAGAAGAGTTTTGTTGACTTGCTCTGCGTGTTCAGCCATGTCCTCAAGGAGTCTGCCTATGGTGTCGCGGTGGTGACCGGTGATTCTTTCTATGGATCGGACTCCATTTTTCTCGACAAGAAGTTTACATATTCTTATGATTTGGGTTTCAGAGAGATGTTTACGGTATAAGGGAGTCATTATTGTCTCAGTGAATATGTAGCCGCAGTGGAGGCACTCGTACAGTTGGTGACCTGCACGATTCTTTCCATACTTGATGAGGTCTTTTCCTTTTTCCTTCAGATAAAATCCACACTGGATGTTCTGACAAGTTACAGGAATAATACTTCTTGGGCGCGCCATAATACTCTACAAATAAGAAAGCACTATATTAACAAATCCAAATTAGGACACTGCCGAAAACTCTTTGGTTTTGGAAAACTGCTTGTCTTATGATTGCAAAGTTGGACTTCAGGACGTATTCTATACAAGTACAAGAAACGATTTCTTGAGCCAGATTTGGCTTCGCCCGCTCGCCCAGTGCCTTTGTACACTGTCATTTGATCGCTGATTGATCATTTGGCCTAAGCCATTTCTTCCTCCATAGCCATAGTAATGGCAAGACTGCAGACAGTAGCATAGTAGTGAATATTAGTAGAGGATCAGTGTTTCCGAATTGTGATATTCGGAAGAATGTTGCGAGGGTATTCGGGAAATGCACGCTCTATTTAACGATTGATGAACAGAGAATGACCGACAAGGCGTTTGCAGGGCGGACGTTTGTTCACCGCAATTGAGATTAAGCCTGTCGAGAATTACTAGGAGCGAGTTCGGAGACGCTGGCGTTTGTCAGAGGAACGACGAAGAACAAAGTACGACATCTACGCGGACATAATCGAAATGATCGCCAGAAAAGGATTGTGTTCACTGACCAGAGTCTCGTACGGAGCCAACATGCCAGTCGACCGCACCAAGAAGGAACTGAGCTTTTTGGTGGCTCATGGGTTCATCACCGAAGTGCAACTGGAGGATTCGAAGAAATATCGAGCGACCAAATGGGGACTTGAATATCTGGAAACGTTCAAGCTGATGCGCAAATTCTTCGCTGCCCTAGAAGAATAACCTCACAATTTGTAACTATGCGTTGTCTGATTCTTGCACAAGTTGTTGTTCTTTTCTTCTGCAAAGATGGTATTCGCGTGCGTGTAGTGTGTTTCCTTGCTAAGTATCGTGTCAAAGAGTCTTCTGGACACACTTTTCATATAGCTTTTCATTTTTGAGGCAGACGGGGCAAACGCATAGAAAAGGCAGGTTGCTTGTTCCGCACTCGTGGAGGTATTTGCAGTCTGAGCAGGAAAAGTCTTTTCCGCAAAGTGCGCAATTCTGCATGAAGGCAATATCCTCACCAAGGATTTCAGCAATTGTATCAATGAGTTTCTCGATGTTGTTGTAGCTTTTTATGCAATAGACGCCTTCACCCTTTTTGAAGTCCAGGCCAAGCCTGATGAGCTGGATAAACCTTTCTTTCTCTACAAATGGAAGTCTGAAACCCTTTTTGTTCAAGTACTTCATCGACGCATGCTCCTTCAATCTAGAATCTGCTCATCTTGGTGAGAAAGTCAGTTTCTTCGGTGCTCAGCTGAAGCCACGTGTGCAAAGGCTTGGATAAAGGCTTGTCCATGATGATCTTCAAAAATGGAATGAAGTCCAGTTTGGCTGTCTCTCTTGAAACATGACATTTTGAAGCTATCTTTGTGCAAATGCCCTCAAGCATTGCTCTCTTGCTCTTCGTCCAAAATAGTGTTAATACTTTGAGAGGCGGAAACGAGAATTCCATGTGCCTCGATTGCTGATTAGACAAGGTTACCGCTTGAGCTAAGAGATTCGAGAAGTACTTTGTGAGCTGCCAGTTTTCTACTCCAATCCTGCCTCTGACAACATCTGCCTTCGACAGTTGATCATAGGCTGCGCCTAGCTCCACCGGATCACCATATTTGAGTGCAAGCGAATCGCTGATTGGCAACAACAAAGAATCGGTATCAACGTTTGATTGATTCAGTACGTTCAATGCTTCATCTATGGACCCCGCAGAGAATAGTTGCTTCAGTGTTTCATACATGTCAAGATCCCTAGATCTAATGCTAAGTCTGAGAGTGTCTTGAAGTCTAACGACCCCATTTTTTTCCGCCAGAGTCTGCAGATCATTGATTGCCGAACGTACGAGACCTCCGCTTCTTCCCGCAATCTTCTCGAGTGCCTCGAATTCGGCGTCAATGTTTTCTGCCACACAAAGCTTCTGCAGTAAGGCTATTATCAACGGGATACGCACTTCACGCAGTCTGATCAGTTGACAGATCTTCTTGAGCGGACGGAGCTTCTCGAGATCGATATCATTGGCCGCTAGAACAATTGGTACCTGGGACTTCTCAATTACCTCAATCACTGCACTAAGCCCTCCCCTTTCTTCTCTTGCATAAATGCCATCAACCTCGTCAAGAAAGAGAAGGTTGCCTTGTGTTTTTACAGAATATTGATCTAAGGTGAGATAGGATGTGGCCGGTCCAGCTATTCTCTTAATGAGTCCTTCTGTTCGTGCATCGCTCGCATTCATTTCAACGATAGTGAAGCCCAGTTCATTGGCCGCGGCATGAGCCAATGCGGTCTTTCCAACTCCTGGAGGCCCGTAAAGCAACACGGCCTTCTTTTGGCGTCCTTTCTTTCTTAGCCAGTCAACAAAAAGGGATTTTGCTTCTTCGTTTCCAATTACATCAACAATTTTTCTAGGGCGGTATTTTTCGACCCACATCAAGTCATCGTTCAACGCTCTTTCCCTTCAGTTTGCCAAACTTTGAGAATTGTGCGAGCAAGGCACTTAGTTGAATATCGCTGTTGGCACCTTCAGTCAACCGAAAATCATATTCGCCGATGACGTTGGTTAGTTCAGCCTTGTCCTCCTGCGAAAGATATGAGATTTTAAAAAGTTCTTTTTGCATTTGCCTTATTATGTCTGAACCAGAAAAACCATATGACCCCATCAAATCATACATTGCTTTCCTAGCTTCAGTGAACTCGCCACCCAATGCTTTGTTAAGGATGAGTTGGACTTGCTTCGGTGTTGCTTCTCCTATTATCTGGAGGATTCTTTTTTCGTCAATGGTTTCATCC
>Ga0315284_10003045_pt1 | contig 23874 bp, 17 predicted proteins | sample YL17G09_16_MG_FD_203696 | JGI IMG/M metagenome (GOLD analysis project Ga0315284, IMG submission 203696) | Sediment microbial communities from Yellowstone Lake, YNP, Wyoming, USA - YL17G09_16 | ecosystem: Environmental > Aquatic > Freshwater > Lake > Sediment | place: USA: Wyoming | collected...
CAACAACAACAACAACAACAACAACAACAACAACAACAACAACAACAACAACAACAACAACAACAACAACAACAACAATGTAAAAATAAAGATGTAAAAAATATAAACATTGATTCATTAAAATTTTTGAGAGATAAAGTAGAATCACTAACCGTGTTTCATCAGACTGAAGTATTGAGAATTTTACAAACAAACAAAGTTACATTTAGTGAAAATAAAAATGGCATTTTTGTAAATTTGACCTATGTTAATACAGACGTAATTGATGCAATTAATGAGTATATTATTTATGTATACAAACAAGAATCACAGCTTAATGAAATTGAAGAGAAAAAAATAGTTTTATCAAATCAATATTTTAAATAAGGTTTAAAAATAAGCTCATTTAATATAATAGCAAAAAATAAATCGAAATAAATGCAAGAAAAAAAAATGATAACAGCGACAGCAGCAACAGCAGCAACAGCAATAACTTTGGAAACTTTGGAAGAGTTAATTTCTTCGTTACAAATGCATGTAGTTGGAACTGAAACCAATGTGAAAGTTGATAAACAAAAAGAAAAAGAAAAATCATATTTATTCAACATTAAAGAAAAAGATAAGTTGCTTTGGGCATTTTACATAATGTTGAACGGCGAAGACGCGTATAAGTATTTGAAAGCAAAATTTGTTGCAGATAAAGAAGTTAGAATAAAGTCGGTTGAGAAATTGCATAAAATGTCAAATGTATTCAAACAGCATAAATTAAATAAGGGAAGAATTGAAGCAGAACTATCGAGCGATGCTTTATTAACGTTGGAAGGATTTTTTGGATTATGCATTATTCATAATCTCTCTGCACTATTTATAAAAAGGAATTGTTATTGTGAACTGTATGGTGTTGGAGATTCAGATAACCCATACTTGATTGAAGAAGTTGAGAATAGAATCGGCATACACGTGTTTAAAAATAAAGAGTTGTCGGGTGAAATGGCGAGTGATGTTAGAAAAACAAAATGGAAAATGGAAAATGTCCTTGCGCCAATTAAATCTATATCGTCATATACTCACTCTGAACTACTTGAAATTTACAATAAAGTAATGTCAATGTCAAAAGAATCCAAAGAGTCCCAGCAGCATGTCAAGGAAAAGAAAACCAAACAATATTTATATGATTACATATGCAAGCAATTTACATAAGTTTATTAAAATTATTATTAATTCATATTGAATTTTATAATATTATTTTATAATATTTTAATTATTATAAAATTGAACAAATATAGAATTATATATATAAATTATATAACAATGTCTGCTTCCCTTTCTGGAACAAAATCTAAATTACAAGAAAAACAAAATGAAGACAAAGAAAAATTCGATAAAATTGTAAAACTATATTTAGATGCAGTTAAAAAGGAACAAAAAAAAGAGGTTGATTCGGCGATTTATCCGGAATTGGAGGTGCGTTTTGGAACAATGAAACAATCTGCGCCTTTAACAAAAGATAATGTTACAAATATTATTAAAAAATTAAAATCGTTGCAATTTACACAGTCTTCTGAAGAGTATAGTTTAAGAATATTTTTGAATGACTCTGATGTCCGAATTCAAATTGACGGATTTTCAATCATACAGAATTTTTGCATTGACAATACAATTGATGACAAGAAGAATGCAAAAATGATTACTAAAAAGAATATGGAACACAGCGTTGCGCGTGAAGATGGCTCAGAATATAAAACAGACGTTAAACCCGTTGATAATTTGGATTTTGATTTTAGGGTTAGTCTTCAATCAGAACGAAATATTGGAAAGGATGAGCGCGACAAAATTATTTCCAACTGGAAATCAACCGGTAAAAATTTTAGGTACATTAGGCGAACCACATTTACACACCCTGATAGTCCGGTAAAAATCGATGTTAGTGTTGTAAAGGATACATTTTCATCATCTAGGAAGTCATACGGTGATTTCAAAACGTCGAATATTATGAAGGGTGAAGAAAAATATGAAGTTGAGATTGAGGTGGATAATAGAGTTGTTGCGGATTCAGGATTTTCTCTGGAAGTTTTATTGAAACGGTTGAGAGAATCCATTAAATTGATTCTCTCTGGAATACAATCAAGTAACTTTCCAATATCAAATGATGAGAAGCGCCAGGTGCTTGATGAGTATTCGAAATTAATTTATAGGGGAGATGTTAAGCTTCCGTCGCGCCTGGCGTTTGTCGGACCGTCATCCGTAACACTTCAAATAAAAAATATAGCGCCTGCCGGCATGTATAAAATGCCGAGCATTCGTAAAAATTATTCTGTAACAGATAAAGCGGACGGACTTCGAAAGTTGTTATATGTTTCAAATAAGGGTAGAATATATTTGATTGACCCACTAATGAATGTTCAATTTACCGGTCTTGAAGCAGAAATAAAGGCGTTTCACAATACGCTCATTGATGGAGAGCATGTTTTACATGACAAGGATGGAAATTTTATCAATCTGTATTTAGCATTTGATATTTATTTTATGAAAGGTGAAAGCGTTCGCGAGCGAAGTTTTTACACAAGCAGTAAAGAACACGCAGATAAATCGCGATATTCGGAAATGGTTAAATACATTGGAAGTGTAGATGCAAAGCCGATTATAAAAGTGGTTCAAAATCCATTTGCAATTCAAGCAAAGCGATTCTATTTTGATGACGGAGGAGGGTTTGGTGTGGAAGAAGAAAGCGACGCCTCTTCGGATAAAATATTCATGCTGTGCAAACAGTGTTTAGAAGCCGACTACAAGTATGTGACGGATGGTTTGATTTTTACACCGTGCAATACTGGTGTTGGGGGGTCTGCGCCCGGACAAGTTGGACCTCTTGACCGAAAATCTACATGGGCGCTTTCATTCAAATGGAAGCCGCCGCATTTCAACACTGTTGATTTTCTGGTAAACACCGTGAAAGACGATAAAACCAACCGAGATAAAGTGGTTGATAAATTTGGAACAGGAGGAATAAATGCGACAAACATGCTGGCGCAAAAACAAGTAGAGTCTTATAAAGAGCTTATTTTAAAAGTCGGTTTTGACCCATCTAATCGTTCAAATAAAATAATTCCAAATGCGTGTGCGTTAATCTACGAAGGCGCCATTGAAAAAATGTTTGGAGGGTCGGGTGAGTATAAGCCCATACAGTTTTTGCCATCAAATCCGTATGATGTAAATGCGGGAACAATGGAAATAAAATTAAATAATGAAGGAGACATGGTTACCGAAGAAGGAGCCGAAGTATTTGAAGATTTGACAATTGTTGAATTTAGATATGATTTACAATACAAGAAATGGATTCCATTAAGGATTCGTTATGATAAAACAGCCGACCTTAGAAAAACGGGCAAAAATTTCGGTAATGATTATAAAACGGCAGATAGTGTTTGGTACTCCATTCATTATCCTGTAACTGAAAATATTATTAAAGGCGTCGATAAAACAATCACATATGAGGAGCTTGCTGCTGAAGCGTCGGATATAACAGAAGTATACTACAAATCTAGTGACGGCAGAAAAGAAGAACTTACGAGCGGGTTACGCGATTTTCATAATAAATTTGTAAAGTCTGCTCTTATTTATGAACTGTCTAAATCAGGTGACACTCTGATTGATTTTGCTGTTGGTAAGGGTGGCGACTTGCCAAAATGGAAAGAGTCTCGATTATCGTTTGTATATGGAATTGACGTGTCAAGAGACAATATCGAAAATCCGGTCAACGGAGCGTGCGCAAGGTATGTCAACTTTGTTAGGGAGAATTCTGGAAAAATGGATGCAATGTTTGTTGTCGGAAATAGTAGTAGAAACATAAAAGATGGAAGCGCATTTTCAAATTCGAGCCAACTGACTCTGGAAATATCTAATTCAGTTTTCGGAAAAGGAAGCGTTGATACATTAAAAAAAGCAGGATTAACTGGCGTAGTGGCAAATTATGGAAAAGGGGAACAAGGATTTGATATATCATCTATACAATTCGCAGTTCATTACATGTTTGAAAATGAAGAAACGCTCGAAGGATTTGCCAGAAACATTTGCGAATGCACAAAAAAAGGGGGAATGTTCATCGGCACAACATTCAACGGTAAAAAAGTATTTGACCTTTTAAAAAGGAACGGAATTAAAAAAGGGGAAAGTTTTGCAATTTTCAAGGGTGGAGACAAGTCAAAAAAAATTATTGAAATTGTTAAAAAATATGATGATGACCTGCGATTTCCTCCGGATGAAAACAGTCTTGGATATGAAATAGGTGTCTGGCAGGAGTCAATCAACCAATACATTTCAGAATTTCTGGTAAATTTTGAATACTTTGACGGCATCATGTCAAAATATGGGTTTGAACCCTTCTTCTTGGAAAATAGGGATGGTGGCATTTTCAGTAAAAGCAGGGCATCATTCGAAGAGTTATTTAGAATAATGAAACAGTACCATTCCAAGAACTTTGCATACTCGAAAGCGTTGACCATGTCGAATGAAGAAAAATCGCTTTCATTTTTGAATGACTATTTTATATATAAAAAAGTGAGGGATGTTGACTGCGCGCATTTGAAACATTCCGCGGTTGTTGCTGTTGTTCCTTCTGGCTTTTCAAAAACATTTGCCGTTTATGATAAACAAGGGTTAATGTTGACTCGCCTTGTTGACATGTTGGTTGACCGAAAGTGGAAACAGGTTGACATCAACAGCCCGAGTGCCGATTTCGCATGGGTTGGAGCAACAAGCGATGAAAAAAAAACGGGGTTTCTAAGATACGAAGAAAGCATATACAATATCAAAACAATGGTTAAGAGTTTACTCAAGGGAAATGGTGTAAAAGGATACAGCACATCTGATGCAGACTATCCTTACACTAAAAATGTGATTACAGACAAGGCGCAACTTTACATTGAATTAAATAAAAAATGCCCCGAAATTTGTAAAAAATACATGGCAGAATCTTGGTTGTTGAGCGACGAAAAGCGCACATCCGAATACAAAGAAGGCGAAGGCGTTTTAATAATAAAACCGCTGGGTGTTGGTGCTGGAGGTGGAGAAGGAATTGAATACATTACGAGCAAAGAAGACCTTAAGGAATTTGTATCGACGCATAAAAAGAAACAATATTTGGTTTCAAAATATATTAGAAATCCCATGCTAATCGAGGGTAAAAAATTTCACCTGCGCATGTATTTTATGGTTTGCATGCGACCGAATAAAAAATCGGACTGGTTTTTGTTTGATGAGGGCAAAATAATTACAGCCGAGTTACCTTATAAAGATGCAGACTATAAAAATAAAAAAATTCACGATACGCATTTCAAGTCAACGAAAAAGAATCGATTGTTTCCGGAATCAAGAGAATTGGGATTAGATGATAAGGAATCAAAAAAAATAATGCAACAAATGCGCGAAGTGCTGCGGTGTGCTTATGATGTTTATAAACCCCACATTGCAACTACCGCTGAATCAAAATATGGATTTGAAGTATTTGGATGCGATTTTATGGTTACAAGTGATGGCAGCGTTAAACTCTTGGAAATTAATGCAAGACACGATTACGGAGTAAATGACATTGAAAAGGAAAATCCGGAAATTTATGAGCGATTTTGCGGGGACTTTAGTGAATGGATTTATAAAAATGCAGTTGAACCCATGTTTTTGAGTAACGTCGAACAAGCTGAAAAATATGAATCTGAACATGAACGCGTGGTTGCGGTAATAGAAAAAGGATTTCCTTTTGTAGAGCGTTTTTGGACAAAAGATGATGTTGAAGCCGCATACGCGCTTATTAAAACAAAGGTGGCTGATGTTCCTTTGTCAACTCTCAAGAAAGAAAATTATATTGATGAAACTTCTTATAACATTTTAACAGGAAATAAAGAAACGGAAGAAGTAAATAAATTTATTAGAGAATACGTGGGTGCAAACGATAACCTTAAATTTAAAAATGGCGAATTTATATCAATCAAGTCTCCTGATGAAACCTTGTTAGATAAGGATTATTTGCTGGTTGATTATTTTACAGAACCTTCGAAAATAACTGTTCGATTGGCAAAAGGCGAGCCGTCGTTGGAAGACCATTTCAAAAACGGCACACTCGTTGAAAAGGCGCTGCGTTTATTGAAACGAAAATCAATAGAAGCAACAGATGAGTCGTTGCACGATATTATTGTGCACCAATCAGATGAGCGCGCTGAAAGCCAAGAGTCAAGAATAAATATGAAGATGTCGGTGGTGGACGGTAAAGACAAAAAAGTGTACTTGTCGAGTGCAGAGAATGCGTATGTGTATGTTATTATGTGGAAACTGTTATTCCCTGAAATGTCATCCGATGATTTTTCCAGTGTGAAGATTCTTGATGGAGCTGGAGGATACGGCAGTCGTTTGATGGCAGCAATTATGCTGAATGCCAGTTATGTTGGCGTGGAACCGAATCCGCTTTCTACTCCGGGATTTTCTAAAATGATTGAAATGTTTGGTTCATCAGAAAAACAGAAAATGCTGGAAGATGGACTTCCTAGTGCAGTCGGTGTAGAAAATTTGCCTTTTGGATGGGCAGACATTGTAATGTTTAGTCCTCCTATGTGGGGAAAAGAAGTGTACAATGATGAAACGGTCAAGGGTCAGTCCATCAATATGTTTAATAATGAAAAAATGTGGTTGAAGGAGTTTTTACACGCGTCTATTGAAGTTCTGTGGAGCCGTCTTCGAGTCGGAGGATTCATTGTGTTTCAGAGTGTAAGATACGACTACATTGGTGAACACATGATAAAAGAACATGTGGAAAAACAAAAGGATGCCGAATTTAAAGGCATCTTGTCGCGTGTAACTACAGGCGGAAGATATAAACCGAATTGGGTTTGGCAAAAAACAAATGGTTCATCGGCACCGCTAGAAACCAAAGAGGTTGTCGAAAAGGTTGAAAAAGTTGAAAAGGTCGCCGATGAAAAATCAGTTCCAGAAAAAAGTAAAGTTCCAATTCCAAGAAAGAAAATAGTATTTGAAAAAAATAAAACAGTTAAAAAAAAGCCAACGCCTGAAGAAGTATAATAATTATAATTATGGATAAACATCTATATACACTAAGAAAAAAGGAGGGTTCCTAAGGGAACCATTGGTTCCCTTATTATTACAAATTTATGAAAAACAATTTAGATATTTAATTTAATATAAATTAGTCTGAATAAATAGATTAGATAAATAATTAACATATGAGTATTTTTTTGTTACCAAAAATTGCATATATAATTCAAGGTGAAGACATTGGATTTAAAATGGTTGACTCGACTCCAGATGCATTCATTTCAAATTCATTATGTGAAATGTTGAGTAAAACAAAACTTCAAATTGAGCCGATGGAAAATAGTTGGGACAATTATAAAAAACTAACAAATCCATATGAGTTTATTCATACAGTTGTTCCAGGTTGTAAAACCCAGGTGAGTCGAATGAAACCGCTTTCACGTTCATTTTATAAAATGGTTGAAATTTGTATGCAGTTCAACTTGTGCAATCGTGAAAAAAGTAATAGCAATAATAGCAATCATGACAATGATGTTTTTAGCATTGGAAATTCTGGAAATGGTTACAATCATAATGCATTTATGCAGTCTGTTATAATTCCCGAATCATCATTTCCTAGACATTCTGAACCATCAATGTCATCATTTCATCTTGCCGAAGGTCCAGGAGGATTTATTGAAGCGGTTTGTCACATTAGAAAAAATCCCAACGACGTGTACTATGGAATGACGCTTGTTAATAATGATTCAAAATGTCCTGGATGGAAAAAAAGCAAGAATTTTTTAGAAGAAAATCGAAATGTAATTATTGAAAAAGGAATTGATGAGACTGGAAATTTATTGTCAGTGGAAAATTTTGAATATTGTTATAAAAAATACGGAGGAAAAATAGATTTAATTACAGCAGATGGAGGAGTTGATTTTTCTGAAAATTTTAATAATCAAGAACATACTGCAACAAAATTAATTATTGCCCAAGTTATTTATGCAATTTCAATGCAGTCAAACGGTGGAAATTTTGTACTGAAAGTTTTTGACATTTTCTCTAATGCGACGGTTGATGTATTGTATTTGCTTTCATCATTGTACAAGGAAGTATACATCATGAAACCCAAAACAAGCCGATACGCTAACTCGGAAAAATATGTTGTATGCAAAGACTTCAATATTAATAAAAATGAAACCAACCTTAAAAGTTTTATTCATAAATTTCATGAAAATTTTCACAATTTGATTTCAGATTTCAATATTGAATCATTTTTTAGATTTAAACATGACCGCGTATATTTAACAAGAATTGAAGAAATTAATGCAATATTTGGAGAGAATCAAATAGAAAATATTGTAAATACATTAAATTTAATCATGAATAAAAGTACAGAAAAAAATGAAAATTTGAAAAAGTCAAATGTACAAAAGTGTATACAATGGTGTGAAAAGCATGATATTTCACATTACAAAGTTATTCAAACAGTTAATATTTTTTTACCATTTGGTTGATTTTTTTAGAGAGAATAATATTCGCTAGAATTATATAGATTGTTATAAAATCTATATAATTATAATTTAAATATATATCATGAATATAATTAGCATGCAAACAACAATACAATTATTATATAAAACAATAAGTGGAAGTAAAAAAAAAGAAAGGTTTGAAACAATTCTTGAACCTTTACAGGCACTTATTCAAATTGGATTTCTATCGTATTATCCAATTGGAACAAAATTAACAATTCAGAATAATATTTTATATATACAGGCGCCTACATACAGCCAATCTGTGACGCGATGGTATAATAATGATACCCAAGAAGATTTATTTTATTTATTCAATATTTTTTGTAGATTTAAAAAGTTTTATACGGATGAAAAAACCGAGTATAGCGAATTATTTTTACTTTTAATTGAATTGGCGAAAAATGGAATTAATAATTTGATTCGAACTTATAACCAGACGGAAAAGACGCATGTTTTACACACGCTTCAAATGTATAAAAATATGTTGGATGGAAACAATAACCATCACATTGTTCCGCCAAACGCGCCAATTCATTTAACAGGTACTTCTTCGCCTTCGCCTTCTTCATCTTCATCTACCGCATCATCTGAAATCGATATGGATGACATATTTATTAAAATTTCTGAATTGTACACGGATGAAATGTTCAAAATAATCCATCACACACTTATTGCAATGAAAAATGATGAAAATAATTACATGTACTATGCAGACGGATTGAACATGATATTACAACCGGTCAATATACGAATTAAAAAATGGATTGACGAAAATATTGTTTTCTAAAAGGGGAACCCAGGTTCCCCTAGGACCCCTCTCCTCTTTACACCTTTTATCATTTAAATTAAACCCGGGCGGGAAGCTGATGCAATTTGTTCGTCAAGCTTTTCAAATTATATTCAAATTATTTGAATATAATTATTCTCTCGTTTTCATTTTCAAGAGTAAAATGAGAAAAGGTGTAAAAAATAAAAAATTATTAGGAGGGGTCAGAGGGGAACTTTGGTTCCCCTCCCTATAAATTTTTAATATCAGTTCGAGTTGAATTATTGAAAAACTTATTTGCAATATTGTGTTCGTTTGGATTATGAGGACAAAACTGCTGACGATTGAAAAGGTCAGGGTACGGCTGTTTAACATAATTTTCTGGAACGCGCACATTATAGAGGTCGCTTTTTGAAGACGGCACATACTCGGCTTGTTCGCAATTTTGAAGTGCAAAGAATTGATTTCTGAGCGAAGATTCTGTGTTAATATTTGAAGAAAAACCGGACCACGGTGCTTGTGCATTTCCTGGATTAAATGTGGTTTCAGGATTGAACCGCGGATACTCACCCATGGCGACAGTGGGAGTCGCGCGTTGGTCTAAAATTGGCATGATTGAATACTTGCTTAGAACCGGTCGCATGCTGTATTGCGGCTGAAGAGGTGCAGATGGCACATTTCGAACGGTGATTCGGTCATTTAGCTCTCTAGACCTTTCTTGATTGCATAAATATAATTTGTTTACAACGCCGAACATTATATAATTGTGATATACGTGTGTATTTATATTTATATATGTATAAGAAAATATTTATTATTTATTATTTATTATTAATAAATATATTTTTAAATAATTTTTGAAAACTTAAAAAATAAATTGAAAAATTAAACATGTATACACACATTTACAGATACCATTGCGCAACATCACGCACACATCGAATAAATGTTCAACACTCGCGGCAGCACCCTTATTACTAAATCGGCAAGGGCTCTTGTTTCTACAGGAAAAAAATTATGCAGCAGCAGTAGCTATAGTCTACATAACCCAAATGACATGGCAAACATTGCAAATGCCAGGCGAAATATGGATGACTACATGAGAAGAACTCAAAAAAGAGAAGAAGATTACTCTTCGGGAAATTTCAAATGCGAAATCACAAGGAAAAATAAAAGGGCAGGTCAAGTCGATTGCAATTGTGATTGCGTGTGCATGGCAAAGGTTTCGGAAACAATGCTGATTCACGAACAAGCAAAAAAGTAAAATACAAATATACATGCGTGTTTGAATGTGTTTAATGTTTGTGAATATTAATTTGTTAAACCAACATAGATAGAAATTGTAATATATAGTTATGATTCGACGATTTAAAAAGGAAACCATAATACAAAATGTGCGGAATTTATTACTATGAGAACAGGTTGACACGGTTTATGGAAATGAAAAAACTTAAAGCGATTCAAAATTCATTTTATAAGACGAGTCATCGTGGACCTGATAATTCTATTTTTTTAAATGAAAAAACGAAGAATAATTCACACAGGTGTTTTGGGTTTCATCGTTTGGCAATTAATGGTTTAAGCAGTGCTGGGAACCAGCCATTAAAGTTGAAAAAATGTACATTGGTATGCAATGGCGAGATTTACAATTACAAACAACTTATTGAAGAATTCGGGTTGAAAGATGAATACAGTGTTGGTGGGTCAGATTGTGAGATTGTTATTCATTTGTTTCGGAAAATCGGAATGGAAGAAACGTTGAAACGACTTGACGGAGTGTTTGCGCTGGTTTTAGTGGACCATGACAGTGAAAAGTTGTACATTGGAAGAGACCCGTTTGGAATTCGGTCTTTATTTTATGGGTCAACACAGGGATTCGCAGCGGATATTACGGTGTCAAGCGAAATAAAATCAATGGAACATTGTTTGGGCACATACATTAAACAATTTCCGTCGGGATGTTGGGGAGAATATGAATTAGGACATTTATCCATACAACCTTATTATAGCGCACTAACAGTTCGAGCCGTGTGTGAGGTTGATTTAGAGCACTACTCTCCATATGACTATGTGTTTAGAACGATGCATGACACCGAAGCAAACATTTGCGCAAATATCAAAACATTGTTGGAATCGGCGGTGAAAAAACGACTAATGTCAGAGCGTTCTGTGGGGTCATTACTTTCTGGCGGATTGGATAGCACTTTGGTAACGGCAATTCTGTGTAAAAATATGGACCCATCAAAGTTGAACACATACAGCATTGGACTGAGCGGTTCGGTAGATTTGAAGTGGGCAAAGCACGCGGCGAAATTCTTGGGAACGCGCCACCATGAAGTATGTTTGACCGAACGTGAATTTCTGGATGCAATTGAAGACACAATTTATCAAATTGAAAGTTACGATACGACTTCAGTTCGCGCGTCTCTGCCGAATTTTTTGATTAGCAAATATATATCGAGAATGTCAAATGATGTCGTCATATTTTGCGGCGACATGTCGGATGAAATGTTTGGGTCTTACCGCGGGTTTACAAAAGCGCCTACAGACGAAGCATTTAAATTGGAAAATGAGCGAATGATTCGAGACGTGCGTTATTTTGATTTGTTGCGGTCAGATAAGACGATTTCAGGAGCCGGTTTGGAAGCTCGCGTTCCCTTTGCAGACAAGGCGCTCCTGAAATATGTGATGGAAATTCCACCGCGTTACAAGCGGTTTAACGATGAAAGAATTGAGAAATACTTGTTGAGAAAGGCATTTGCCGGATATGGATATTTGCCGGATGACCTGCTTTGGAGACGAAAGGAAGCATTTAGCGACGGGGTGTCCGGAACTACGGGAAGAACATGGGTTCAGATGATAAAAGAATACGTTGACACAAAAGTGTCGGATGTGGAATATGATGCATATGTGAAAACCATTATCAGTTTAAAGAACTCTGTGCAAAATGAGCTCAATCTGCCGTATGACAAAGAGAGCTACTATTATCGAAAAGTATTTGAGAACTTTTTCCCAGATAAGAGTGACAATGCAATTCCTTATTATTGGCGTCATCCCTTTTGTTCAAATTTAGACCCATCTGCAAGGTTATTGGAATGTTATAAACATTGAACTGAATGCATTGAAAGTAAGTGTCGGTTCCCAGTTATAAATGCATTTATATATATTATAAATGCATTTATAAAGAAATTATTATATATTATCAATACTAAATACATAAAGACAAGTAATGAGTGCTGTCAACAACAAAAATCATAAAAATAACCACAGTTTTCCGGGAATTGAAATTGGGTTGGAAGAATCATCATCATCAAATATGCTGCTGCCTTTGTTATCATCTCGACTCGACAATGATGATAAAAATAAAAATAAAAACATTGAAAAAATATTAACTGTAACTGAAATTGTTGACCTAATAATAAATACATCACAAAATATACAACTACGTTATACAAATAGAGACGAATTAGTAAAAATCATTTCAAATATACACAGTCAAAACTCAAGTTCATGTGTGTTTAACAACAATGATTTTATCGTTTTAAAAAAATATGATGACTATAGTGAAGGTAAAGGTGAAGATGATGCCAATAAGAGAAGTGGTGGTTCTGAAAATTATAATAAAAATTGTGAAACTACTAAAAATTATGGTGTATTTAAACATAAATGCTTAGATTTTATTTTTAGAATTGATAGTGTGGACGGTCAGGTGGAGTATGAAGACAAAATAGCGCGAATACTTTTGAATAAATACAATAATAACTATAAGGATGTTGTGCAAATGGGAATTGTGTTGCCCATGTATGTTCACATTCAAAATCAATCACAGTCACAATCACAGTCACAATCACAGTCACAATATTTTCCTCTTTATTACAGCGTACAGCCATACATTAATGGAATTACGCTAGACTGCTGGATAGAATTAAATAAGCGCAAAAGCAACATTGTTGAAATGGTTTATGATTTGTTTATACAGTTGTGTGCAATAATTAAAGAGTTGCACGACATGGATTGCGTTCACGGCGACTTGAAACCGAGTAATATAATGATAATGACGAAGCATTCGCAAAATTGTGTTTTTTTAATCGACTTTGGGTTATCCGGAATACACTTGAAAACAAAGCACGCAAGCGGCGGAACGTTACCTTATTGCGCTCCGGAAACTGAAAATACATGCGCACTGAACGCGCACAACAGGCGTAATGAAAATAATGCGATTTTTAATTCGAAAGAATATAAATACAATTGGACCGTTCATAATAAATCACACGACATTTGGTCAATCGGATTAATTTTCATGTCAATATATGCATTCAATAAAACACACCATTATTATAAAGAATATCCTTATGATTTTTTCAATAATTCGGGTTACATTCCTCTAAAATATTTTCAATTAATAAAACACGAATACATTCGAGAAGTTTTGAGTAAACACGTCCTTGTTGAGCCGGCGCGCCGATGTGACATTCATAAATTAAGCGAACTGCTTTCAAACCTTGCATTCATGTAGATTATTCTGTTAAAGAAAGCGTAATGGCATTTTCATGCTGGTTACTATTCGCCGCCGGCCCAGAAACATCTTCATTGTCGTATGCATTGGCGTGTGCGTCTGCGTCTGCATGTGTTGTTGGCGGCGTCGTATCGGATAAAATGGATGTTGCTTCCAAGGATGAGTGTGCATTGGTGGCAGCAACAGGTGTAGGTGTAGGTATATCTTTTATGTCTTTTATTCCTTTCATTTTTGAGCCATTGTTACTACTGTTGCTAGATTTTGGCATATATTTTTTTGACACATCGGCATCAGCGAGATTCTTAGAAAATCGGACTTTCTTAACAATTTCTCTCTTTGTATTCTGGCGCTGAAGCGTTTTCATGCAGAGTTTTGGAAGTATGGCAACCGTGTTCATGTATGTGCGATATTTGAACACGCAAACAGACGTTAGCGGTTCCATGAATTTAACACTGTACCACCAGTATGCAGGAATATAAATAATTTTACCCGGAGTCAATTCAATTTCAAGCGTTTTTATTTTATCAAAGTCTGCTTTATATTGACGCTGTATTTCCCACGGATTTAAAGGCGACCTGAATTCGAAATTTTCGTAATCGTCTGTTGGGTACAAGTAACGAGCCGACTTGGGAGGAATTAATTTAATTTTAATTTTTCCATGGGTTACCAAATAGAAATTTCTATAATTTACATTGTATTGCAGGGGGGTTTCTGTGTTTTGTGATGCAGACACCAGGTCGTAAAAACAGTTTGACACCATGGGTGGTCGTAAAAATGCATCATTATATTTGAAATTCTTGATTAAACCGGTTTCTTCTAAAAAATCATTATTTTTCTCGATTATATATTTAGAATCTTTATCATTGTTGAATAGTGATAACGCAACCTTTAATGTGATTGGAATGTGCAAATCCGTGTTTTCATCTAGCTCTTTCACATTGCGCAATTTCACATCAAATGCGCTATAATGTTCTGCAACCGTGTTGATTTTGCAACTTTCGAGCAAGGAATCATTTTGATAATCAAATATTACAGGCTGTCTTAAATCGCATATTTCTTCCAGTTTATCCTTTGACGGCTGTTCTATTTCATATACTTCTAAATCATTTGATGTTTTCAATTGAAAATAAATGTGTAAATATAAAAAAAGAACGATGCAAAAGATAAGTATGGCAATAAATTGTTGCATTTTAATGTTATTTATTTATTTATTTGTATTTTGTAACCTATTATTAAAAAATACAAATAATGTCAAGTTTTTACTCATATTTTAATATATTTATAAAGTCTAAATAAGGTAAATAAGGTATTTTCATAGGTTTTATATGGAAAATAATGATAATAATGATAATGATAAAAAATATTACGTGTATATTTTAGAATCTAGCGATAAAGCATCAACATATGTTGGCGCAACCATAAATTTGGACCACCGCCTGAGACAGCACAATAAAGACTTGGCCGGTGGTGCTCATGCAACAAGCATTAAAGTAGCACAGGGACACACTTGGCATCGCGTGTGTCATGTTGAAGGATTTCCAGATTGGTCAGCTGCACTTCAATTTGAATGGCGACTAAAACAACTGTCTCGAAAACTTTTTAAAATAAAAAATTCCAATAAAAATGCCAATAACGATGCTAATGTCAAATCAATCGATAGACGAATTCAGGCACTACATCAACTGTTGGCTTTAGAGCGTCCAACTAGTAAAGCAAAAGCATACTCGGAATGGTGTACACCACCCAAAATAGTTTGGGAATTTATTTAATTTATTCATTATTTTATAAAATAAGTATTAAATGAATTAAAAAAGTATAAAAAGTATAAAATATATAAGATTATATAAAAATAAGTATATATTTTATATATAATAATAATATTTAGCATCAAGTAATAAATAATGACGACAACTCAAGCAACAGTAAAATGGTTACCGGCATATGCCACCGCATCCTACCCTATTATTTCATATGAATTGCAGCAGAATTCGTGTGACTATCAAATGTGTTCAAATACATGGGAACCGTGTCTTGATTCTAATGGAAATCCCGGTCCTTCTGCAAGTATTCCGGCAAGCACAACATTTTTTACTGCATACGGCCTTGCACCCGTTACACAATATTTTTTCAGGATTCGTGCAAAAACTAGCGCGGGGGATGGTCCATGGTCAGCAATTAAATCATCTACAATTTGGGGGCCAACGGGACCAACTGGGCCAAATGGCGGTCCCACAGGACCAACTGGACCAACTGGTCCAACCGGTCCAACCGGTATAAGAGGCTTAACCGGTCCAACAGGCGCTGCCAGCACTGCTCCAAGTACTGTTACAGGACCCACCGGTCCAACAGGCGCTGCCAGCACTGCTCCAAGTACTGTTACAGGACCCACCGGTCCAACCGGATTGGGAGCTACTGGTCCAACTGGTCCAACTGGACAACACGGGACTGGTTCAACTGGTTCAACTGGTTCAACTGGTTCAACTGGTTCAACTGGTTCAACTGGTTCAACGGGTTCAACTGGTTCAACTGGTTCAACTGGTTCAACTGGTTCAACTGGACCCACGGGGTCCATGTATAAAGCAGGCGCAGCAATGTTACAACCCACCGTTTATGATATCACAACTAATAATAATAGTTATATTGTATTAGATATTGTTTCAGCGATTAACCCCACAACAATAAGTGATACTTGTTTTTCTTTCACCGGAGGTGACACCGTAAATGTAAGCCAAGCTTTAAATTTAAATGGTAACCCCGGTTTCCCAACAGACCTTGTAGGAAGTCCTAGCAATTATTTTGTGGCAACAGTAACTGATTATACGTGTTCTACGTGTTCGCCATCATGTATTGTAAATAAAATAACTCTGCTTCCAAGTGGCATATTCTCAGGTAGTGGTACATATACTTATTTTGTTATCAATTTGACAGGAAGTATTGGTTCAACAGGACATACTGGTCCAACTGGTCCAACTGGTTCAACTGGTTCAACTGGTTCAACTGGTCCAACTGGCAGTGCAAGTATTATTGCAGGACCACAAGGTGCTACAGGTGCTACAGGTGCTACAGGTGCTACAGGTGCTACAGGTGCACAAAGTTCAACTGGTTCAACAGGTTCAACTGGTCCAACTGGTCCAACTGGCAGTGCAAGTATTATTGCAGGACCACAAGGTGATACAGGTGCTACAGGTGCTACAGGTGCTACAGGTGCACAAAGTGCAACAGGTGCTACAGGTGCAACAGGTGCAACAGGTGCTACAGGTGCTACAGGTGCACAAGGATCAAGTTCAGGTGAAGTTCCTATTGGGTCAATAGTTATGTGGTGGTATTCTACTTACATACCAGGAAATTGGACAGAATGTAACGGCCAAATGTCTCCCGTCCCCACCATCGGTCCTAACCCTAACCCTTTACAAACACCAGATTTACGGGATAAATTTATATATGGTCGGAGTTCAACTAATGCAGTTAACTCGACAGGAGGTTCACTCACAATAGGAATTAATAATATGCCAGCGCATCATCATGGGTATGGTTTTGGTGGATCAGGAACGAGTACTCAAAATAATAATGGCTATACCGGCGCCGGACCAGCATTTTTCACACAAACAGATGATACAGGTAGTGGCCAGGATTATTATCCTCCATATTATGTATTAATATTCATAATGAAATATCAATAATCGGCCGTATATATTTTATTGTAAAATATACCATGGTGTTCCTTTTTGAAATTAATATTTTAAACTCATAATTATATTTATATTATTGTAAAAATAATATAAATGAAATTTATAATTTGAAAATTTATAATAAATGTATAAATTAAAATTATTTGAACATAACGCCTTCTGTTCCGTCGCGCAAAATTTTCAAATACGACTTGAGTGTGCGTGTAGAAGGGTGACAGTTGTCATATCCAAACAGTTCTGAGCGGAATTTGGAACGAGAATGATGAATACTGTGAAAATTTGGAATGGCATTGGGCGTTGAAAGAATATGAATCACGTTGCGAGAAATGGAATACATTGTAATGCTCAAATCATGTCGCCTCGCGCACATGGACTTTCGCAAATAAAATGCTAGCGAGCTTTTCGACGCGAATGTCATGCGAATGTCAGGATGAGCCGTTTTTGATTCGCCTCTGCGCCTGCGCGTTCCATTCAAAACGTAAGATTTGGTAGTTGCATCATAAAAAATGTATGCTCGCCAATCGGTCGTAGTGTATTGAGACCATGGTTTCAGTGGAAGAAACTCCTCAATAAATAAAATTGGCATTGTGGACGTTGGCGGTTCAACTCCATAAGGACACAGGTATTTTTTGCCACTCTTGGTAAGACTAAACCAGTCGTCATAAGCCTTTGCACATGCCTCCTCCACCGCTTTTACTTCCACTAGTGCTTTTTCTTCCGCTAGCGCCTTTTGCGATTGTGCCTGTACCGATTGTGCTAACGCATAATTTTTCTCGTATAACTCCTCATCAAAATAAAACCGAGCGTCGTATTTAATATTATTATATGATTGTTGCTTGGCGTATGCGTGAACAACATTGTCCGAAACTTCTGTATCTTGTGTATCTTGTGTATCTTCTTGTTGAATATTTGAAATGATTACTTCCTCATCATTACTGTTGTTACAGTAATTGTAATTGTATTCAGTTTCAATCGTCGGAATCTTCATAGTCATAACAATGTATAATATAATTAATATATTTATATATTTATATATAATAATTAAAACTCTCTCTAAATAATTATTATTATTATTATATTATATTTTATTTTATGAATTTATCAGTTGAACAATAAATTCATAAAATAAAAATTGATTAAATAATATTGAATAATATACTTAGAAGCATTAGTTTGTACTTAAGTAATCAAACTTTACCTTTGTTTATTCCTTTAAAATGAAAATCGAACGACAGTTAAAACAAACGACAATAGTTTCAAAAACCGCAATGAGCGACATTGATAATGATTGGAATGATTTTTTAATGATTCGAGGTTGCAACTGGGAATCGTCAGCAGAAGATGACGCCAACAAGTGTGGTAAGAAGAAAAAAAATAATGGAAACAATGAAAGCAATTTTAGTAATGATAAAAACAATGAAACGTGCAAAAAATATAATAATGCAAATAATACAAATAATACAAATAATGGGAATGGAGGAAATGGAAGTGGAGATTCAGAATCAGATGAAGTGCAACAGCAACAGAAACTCTTGCATTCTGATGATGATGCGAATGATTCAAATAAACAAATTCCGGTGTGTTCTCCAATATACATTTCAACCAAAACAAAAATATCATATTTGAATACCGAAATCGATATAAAAAAGGTGTTTTGGGATATTCCGGTAATGCCATATTCAAGCCAGACAAAAGGAATTGTTAAAAAACAGATTAAATTTTCATCCATAACAAAAGAGGAACTTTCTGAAATTGAATCACACGTTCAAACTGAAGTTGAAAAAAAAACGGGTTTTGTCGAAACACAAATTATTGAACACATTGATAACCCTGATGGCAGAATAAAATTCAAGGACCAACGTAAAATAAATGTCGGTCTTTGTAAAAAGGATATATTGAATTGCAGATGCAAGAAGAAGCGCGCATTTTTCAACTGTTTTGTTCTTATAGTGAGAGTCGAAGATGAAATGTCGCCACCAGATGCACGCACATTTAAAGAAATGCACATTAAAGTTTTCAATACAGGAAAATTGGAGGTTCCGGGAATACAAAATGATTCATCGCTTCAAAATGTAATTGATATTCTAATAAGTATATTGAAAAATATAATTGGAGAGCACGTTGATTATCAAAGAAATAAATGCGAAACTGTGTTGATTAATTCCAATTTCAATTGCGGTTACTACATTGACCGAGATAAATTATATGACATACTTAAATATAAATATAGAATTAACAGCAATTATGACTCTTGCTCTTATCCAGGTATTCAGTGTAAATTCTTCTATTGCATCGATTCTGTTGATTCTGTTGATTGCATTCAAACAGGACAACAACCGACTCCAACTATAATCACAACCAAATCAGAATACGTTGATTCAAAAAAATATATTGAAATATCATTCATGGTATTTCGAACCGGAAGTGTTCTCATTGTCGGTAAATGCGAAGACTATGTTTTGCACGATATTTATGCATTTATTAAAGAGTTGTTGCGTGTTGAATATTCAAACGTGGGTTCTCACATTATTAATCATGAAGATGTCGTTAAAAAACACGTTCCAAAATTGAGAACACGAATCATTGTAAATGACATTTAAAATATATAACAATAATCGGAAATAATTAACATTTTTTTATTCATTTTGTAGAGAAAAAATCCAATTTATAAATTTCAAAGCATTGCATGTTTTCATTTTTTCTTCAAAATCATGTGAAAAATATTTTGTTACAAGTAATGAATTCATTGCTTCAAGTCTATTCACATCAACGTGTCCAACCTTTCTAATTTTTTTTATAAAATATTCGATTACTTTAATATAGTCTTTATAATAGTCGCAATCGCCAACATTTGCCAAATTTTCTGTGTTTTCCGCATTTTCTACATTTGCATTAACAACACCACCAATGTACATGTTTTTTTTTGAAATGATAATGTCACAAAATTGTTTTATAAAAGTTAATTTCTTGTACAATAGTTCACGACCATTTATGTCAAAGTTCATCATTGTATTTGCATGTTGTTGCTCTTGCTGCGGTAGTTGTTGTTCATCGAGTAAAGATAAAGAACATGAATAATATAATTTATATAATTTATCATTTATGTGTCCAATAATGCTATGAATTTTATTTATAATGGTGCCGTTATTTAGTTGCAGTTGTTCACATGTTAAATGTGTTAATTCAGTTTCAATTAATTTATTATATGTGTCTATAAATATTGAAATAATTTTATTTTTTTTCTCTTCAGCTTTTGTTTCATAATAATTTTTTTTGTACTCTTGGTTGATGTCAAATATTGTTTTTTTATATACAAAAAGCGCTGCATCTTTTGAATTTAGTTGCAAGTATGTTACTGCATCATCTCCAATTTGTCCAATAAACTCAATGTAGTAAGAATACGATTTTTGACAATGATAATACGTCAAATCCAAATTGCGTGTGAATAGTAATAACATTTTAAAAACATGTGAAATTGTAAATAATCCCTTTATCAAAATGTATTTTAAATATTCCGAATTTTTATTTTTGATTGTTTCTATTCCAAATAGTAAATATTGGTTAATTACATTTACATATTTCATATATGTGTCCATTTCATTGTGATTTTCAGCCATTAATGCATTATTATTACTTTTTATGTAAACATCTTTTTTATAATTTTCAACATTTTGTAATGAATTATCTTTCATATTTTCTAAATTGCTAAATAAATAAATTATATAATTTATATAAATTTTATATTATATAAATTATATCAAAATAAATTGAAATGGAATTCTAAAACGAATTTATCCGAGAGCATTATTAATGCCGGGCTGAGTATACATTCTACCCACACCACCAGAACCCGCCTGATTAACCTGAAAGATTGAATGCTGTTTCATGTAAAGCAAACCAGAAGTAAAACCGAAGGGCACGCAGCCGCAATAACCGGCACGCTGCTGAATTGCAATGCTTGCAAACTGACCTCTACCGACAAGCGGAGTCAGACCGCCCATTTTTAAACCATAACTTTTAGCATTATTATTCATTATGCTTTGTTGATTCCTTGCGGCTTTTGCTCCATTCATTAAAACCATTTTATTTGTTTATACATTGTCTAAATATTTTATTTTATATTTTGGTTTATTAATTAATTATAAATTATTTATTAAATACTTATCTGAGTTATCTGTTATAATATTTATTAAAATGACTTAGACTTATATTGCCATTTACATTTAACTGCCTGGAAAAATGAGCTCTAAACATGACGAAGATATAATGTACAGTGAAAATGGCGGATTGGTATTCAATCCGTATAACGAAAATAATGTGGAGATTACATTGAGCGACGTTCAATTTATTCTCCAAAAGTATGGTGTTCCAACTCCCACCGTGTTCAATATGGAACTTTATAAGCGAGCATTCATCCACAAGTCTTATACAAAACGTCCGGCTGCTGACAATGCTAGAGACAACATTACCATCGCTGAAAAACCGGACAACTGTTTGTCTCTAAAAACAAAATCAAATGAACGTCTAGAATTTTTGGGAGATGGAGTTTTAGAATGTATAACAAAATACGTTTTGTATCGTCGTTTTCCTAAAGAGAATGAGGGATTCATGACGGAAAAAAAAATAGCAATTGTAAAGAATGAATCCATTGGAAGAATTGCATATGAAATGGGGCTTCATAAATGGTTGGTTATTTCAAAGCATGCGGAAGAAAAGCACACACGAACAAATTTAAAAAAATTGGGTTGTTTGTTTGAAGCATTTATAGGTGCGCTTTTTTTAGACTTTAATAAGATTTGCGTGAAAGATGATGATGAGTGGTTCAAGAATATTTTTATTACGGGTCCTGGATTTCAAATGGCGCAGCTTTTCATTGAGAGCGTATTTGATACGCACATTGATTGGGTGAGTTTGATAAAGAATGATGACAACTATAAGAATATTCTTCAAGTCAAAATTCAGAAGGAATTCAAGACGACGCCGGATTATTTTGAGATTTCTCACACGTTGGAAACGGGATACACCATGGGTGTGTATTTGTGTCTCGGACAACAATTTTATGAAGCCGACTACAAAAATGCGTACTTGTATTACGATTTGCAGTCTTTTTCAAAAATAAGGTCCATTGTTGAAACCGAGTCGAAAATTGTGGTGTTTTTTGCGCAGGGAACACACAAGATTAAGAAAAAGGCGGAACAAATTGCGTGCGAGTTGGCTCTGAATGAACTTTTGAAATATAATTAGATTTTATAATTAATATTTATTTTATTATTTTGTAAAATAAATATATGATAATATTATAAATAAAAAATGAGTTCTGAAAAATATTTTCGACCTATAACAACAAAAGAATTTGAAACAGATGAAGCAGCAAACAATGAAGTTAAAGGTATTATCAGGAATTTTGAAGATGAACAACGTCAAGCACGTGAACAACGTCAAGCACATGAACAACGTGTGCGCGCAGAAGCCGATGATGCCGCTCGCATAGTGCGCGAATATCACGAAAGAGAGAAAAAAAAAGAACAAGGATTATGCACAATACTAGGAGGAAAAATAAAAAATAAATCAAATAAAAGCAAATCAAAACGAGTTAATAAACGAATTAAAAAAAATAAAAGATATTCAAGGAAATCTTCAAGGAAATCATTAAAAAAATAAAGAGTAAATTAAAATAAATAAAATAATGAATAAGCAGAAATTGATTTAGCAAAATGTATAACTATTAATATATATAGTATTTAATATTATTAGTTATTAATATTTATTAGTTATAGTTAGTAATGGAACCAGAATCATTCAATATTGACGATTATATAAAAGATGGAAAATTAAACTTGACAGAAAAAACATACCGAAAATATGACAAGGAGTTCATTTCGACAAAAATTATTGATAAAATACAGAGCGGCGAGCTGAAATTTCCACATCCACCCGAATATTGCACTCCGAAATTTAAAGAGGATGCTTTTCAAATACTTAAAAAATATGAACCGGAAGTAGTCAACTCGCGACATTCGAATTATCAACAAAAACTAGGGCGAGAAGTGTGGCAAAAAATGAATTTACATGTCGACGGTTACAAATTGGGATACACGTATATCAACACGCAACCAGGCGACTATGAGGCGGATAAATTGATAGATTGTTTTACGGGGCTGCAACGAATGAAATGCAAGCGCGAAGGCAAAGAGCTCTCTCCGTTTGCCGCGTGGAACAACAAGGAATACATGAAGCTGGTTATTGAAAAATATATGGAAGATAAAGAAGATTTGACAAGTTTTAATTTGAGAGAATCATTTTATAAATTAAGCAGTAAACTCCCTGAAAAATATAAAAATATGGAATGTAATTTTTTTAAAGCAACAC
>Ga0315284_10003046_pt1 | contig 23870 bp, 23 predicted proteins | sample YL17G09_16_MG_FD_203696 | JGI IMG/M metagenome (GOLD analysis project Ga0315284, IMG submission 203696) | Sediment microbial communities from Yellowstone Lake, YNP, Wyoming, USA - YL17G09_16 | ecosystem: Environmental > Aquatic > Freshwater > Lake > Sediment | place: USA: Wyoming | collected...
CTCCAGTTGCTCCAGTTGCTCCTGTTGCTCCTGTAGCGCCTGTTGCTCCCTGAATTCCTTGTGATCCTGTAGCACCTGTAGCGCCAGTTACTCCTGCACCAGTTGCGCCTGTTGCTCCAGTTGCTCCTGTTGCTCCAGTTGCTCCAGTTGCTCCTGTTGCTCCTGTTGCTCCTGTAGAACCTATTGAACCTGTTGCTCCAGTTGCTCCAGTTGCTCCTGTTGCTCCTGTAGCGCCTGTTGCTCCCTGAATTCCTTGTGATCCTGTAGCACCTGTAGCGCCAGTTACTCCTGCACCAGTTGCGCCTGTTGCTCCAGTTGCTCCAGTTGCTCCTGTTGCTCCTGTATCACCTGTTGCTCCAGTTGCTCCTGTTGCTCCTGTATCACCTGCTGAACCTGTTGCTCCTGTATCACCTGCTGAACCTGTTGCTCCTGTTGCTCCAGTTGCTCCTGTTGCTCCTGTATCACCTGTTGCTCCTGTTGAACCAGTTGCTCCAATTGCTCCAGTTGCGCCAGTAGAACCAGTTGCGCCTGTAGATCCAGTTGCTCCAGTAGATCCAGTTGCTCCAGTTGCTCCAGTTGCTCCAGTTGCGCCGGTTGCGCCGGTTGCTCCTGTTGAACCTGTTGAACCAGTTGCTCCTGTTGAACCAGTTGCTCCAGTAGAACCTGTTGCGCCTGTTGAACCTGTTGATCCTGTTGCTCCAGTAGAACCGGTTGATCCTGTTGAACCAGTTGCTCCAATTGCTCCAGTTGCGCCAGTAGAACCAGTTGCGCCAGTAGAACCAGTTGCTCCTGTTGCTCCAGTTGCTCCTGTTGCTCCTGTATCACCTGTTGCTCCTGTTGAACCAGTTGCTCCAATTGCTCCAGTTGCGCCAGTAGAACCAGTTGCGCCTGTAGATCCAGTTGCTCCAGTAGATCCAGTTGCTCCAGTTGCTCCAGTTGCTCCAGTTGCGCCGGTTGCGCCGGTTGCTCCTGTTGAACCTGTTGAACCAGTTGCTCCTGTTGAACCAGTTGCTCCTGTTGAACCAGTTGCTCCAGTAGAACCTGTTGATCCTGTTGCTCCAGTAGAACCGGTTGATCCTGTTGAACCAGTTGAACCTGTTGATCCTGTTGCTCCAGTTGAACCAGTTGAACCAGTAGAACCAGTAGAACCAGTTGAACCAGTTGAACCTGTTGAACCTGTTGAACCAGTTGCGCCTGTTGATCCTGTTGAACCTGTTGCTCCAGTAGAACCTGTTGCTCCAGTAGAACCTGTTGAACCAGTAGAACCTGTTGAACCAGTAGAACCAGTAGAACCCGTTGCTCCAGTTGATCCTGTTGCTCCAGTAGACCCAGTTGATCCAGTAGAACCAGTAGACCCAGTTGAACCTGTTGCGCCTGTTGAACCTGTTGAACCTGTTGCTCCTGTTGCTCCAGTAGACCCAGTTGCTCCAGTAGAACCTGTTGAACCTGTTGCGCCTGTTGAACCTGTTGCTCCAGTTGCTCCTGTTGAACCTGTTGAACCGGTTGCGCCTGTTGATCCAGTTGCTCCTGTATCACCTGCTGAACCTGTTGCTCCTGTATAACCTGTTGGTCCTATTGGTCCAGCAGCGCCAGTTGAACCATCTGCACAAATTACACTACTTCTTGAAATACAGCATCGTCTAGAACCTAAAGAATTCGACATTTAATATAATATATAAAATTATATTAAATATTTAAGATAATTTAATTATTCCTTAATATTTATTTCTATAAAATAAACGGGATTTTTGTAGTGACATCATGAAATCTTGTAAATTATATATTTACACTTAAATAAATTATGCTCTACATTTTAAACCACCCCCTCCTACAAATGATTTCAATAGTGTGCTGTTTGGGTGTCCACCTATAGCGATATAATTTAGTTCTTGTAACTGATTGGTATATTTTGTATCAATTAAAACACATTTATTGGATACAAATATGACGACGACTTGTTCAAATGTATATCGAGTAGGCATATTTTAATTAATGATTAATTTCGGGTTAACTAGTTTTATTTCATTTTTATTTGGTAGGCGAAACCATATTAGGTTGAGGGTAAAGGAACGAGGCAGAGTTTTATCTCCCCCAAACTAGCAACATTATATTTAACAACAAGAGGTAAATCATTTTCCAAATAAACTTCAATTTGTGGACATAAATTAGTGCATTTAATAAAATATCCAAGATTTTTTAAAGAAAATTCTCCTTGAATAACTTTAGTCGAATCTTGTTTTAAAATAAATTTCATAGATTCGTCTGCTTCGGCTCTATGAATTTCAGCAGAAGCAAATTGTCCCTGACATTTAAAAATAAGTTCACTACCAACTGATTTAATTTCTAATTTCTCTGAAATACAAGATAAGTCCCGAATAATTTTTTGAAAATCAGCAGATGGAAGATTAATAATTGACGAAAATTTAACATCAGGAACTTCTAATTCATCTTGTTCAGGTTCAATTAACTTCAATTTTTGTGTTTTACATTGTTTAATATCTCCATTTTCAAATTTAAGTGCAAGATAAGACACAATGCCATCGTAATAATCATTATTTTCAATGTAAATAGTTAATGTATCGTCATTATCAATAGAATTAATTAATTTAAATAAATGAAACATATTGACTCCAATAATAATTTTGTCTTTTTTACATTCATAAAATTCAAAATTAGAAGCTGCCAAATAAAGATGAACTAAAATGGTGTGTGATTTATCCATATTAACAATTCGAATTCCATCGGGTTGAAAAGAAATATTAGTTTCTAAAAGAATATCTTTAAGTGCTATCATTAAAGTGCGAAAAGGAGCAATTTGAACAGTTTTAATAGTTAAAACATTATTATCTGTTGATGTGTGTTTATTAATAAATTGAGACATTATAGTTATTTTTAAGTGTAAATCTTTAAATACTTATGTTTTAAATTAATAATCTTTTTAATTAAAATAAAACAAATATGTGTTTATGAAGTCATTGTGTATAAAGACATACATTTGTTATATTTTAACTTTAGGAACCCGCCTGTTTCCATATCCATATTTTTTACGCGCTAATTGAGCAGCTTTATATCCTTTACTTCCAGTTTTACATCCATTATTTAAAATATTATAGTCAACTGCGCCTGCTTTACCGGAGGTTAATGCGCTAGCTAAACGCGCTATACCCCAAGATTGTGCGGTTTGATTTGGTCTAGACCCGGATGAATAATAAGCTCCTGCACCTTTATTAATAATTTTCGCTAAAGCAGTTTTAGAACATCCCGTTTTTTTGGAAAGTTCATCAGTTGCTCCAATTTTGTCAACCCCATACATTTTTTGTGCGTTTAAAATATGATGTGATTTCTTTGATTGAAATGATTTAACTAATTTGCGAGTATAATATCGACCTTGTTTATATAATCTTTTAGATTTTAATAACATTTGCGATTGTTTTTTTTTATCTTTAGGTGTTAGTCTTTTCGGTAAATATCGTAAATTTATTTGTTTTTTAGTCTTCATATAATATTAATAATAAAATATTATTATTTAAAGCAACTTAAAGACTATCAAAAAATAGTTAATAATGGAAGAAACAAAAGTAAATACTATTTGTCAAATGATAAATGATATAAATGTTAAATATAAAGAAAATCCGTATATGATTCAAAGATTAGAAACTCATTTATTTAATTTACCAAATCTATTAGAACAAGAAAATAAAAAATACGATGAACGGGTTAGTAGATTTAACGAACTAACATTGGAACAAGACAATTTTTATAAAGTGTTTTTTAGTAAACATCAATATTTTTATATGCCATATAATAGTATTTATTATGAATATGATGGAAAAACATATAAAATTATAAAAGATGATAATATTCACTATCAGTTATTATCAACAATTACAGACGAAGGAAAATTAATTCAATGGAAGCATAAGACAAAGCAAAATATTATTAAAAAAATTAAAGAAAGAACCTTATTTAAATCAACCCCTGAAACTTATACAATTCAAAATGTACTAGGATTTTTACAAACTATTTTTCATACAAAAACTGAAGCAAAATATTTTTTAACTATAATTGGCGAATGCATTTTAAAAAAAAATAATGACAATTTATTATATTTTGTTAGTTCAAATTTAAAAAAACTAATTATATTAATAGATTCTATTGTTTATGTTACAACTGGTAATTCAATAATGAACAATTTTATTACAAAATATCACGACGCTCATAAATTAAATTTATATCGTTTAATTAAAATAAATGAAACTACTAACGCATTATCAATTGATATTGTAAAAGGCGTATTAAATAATATTGGTATTGATATTTTATGTGTCGCAACACATTATTATGAAAGATATACAAATACTGATAATTATTTAAATGCAAAAGATGAAGACGATATTAAAAATTACGTCTTATATTTTGTGTATAATCCTTTGGAAAAAATATTAGATGATTTTGTAAGTCAATGTATAGAAAAGGCGCATATAGAATCAACTATATCTTGGAAAAGCATGCATTATATATGGAAATTGTATTTATCAAGCATAAATTTGCCAAATATGGTCTATTTAACTCAATTACACTTATTACTTTCTTCTAAAATTGAAAATACAAATGAAAATGGTAATTTTATGTTTATTAATGTAACTAGTAAATATTTGCCTAGCGTTAGTTCATTTATATCATTTTGGGATAAATATATTACAATTACTAATGATACAAACAACGATGATGAATATGAAATAGATGAATTAATGACATTGTATAAAACTTATGACCAAAAAAATGCACAATTATCTGATATAAACATGATTAAAATGATTTGTCATTATTTTACTCCTCAAGTTGAAGTAATTGATAATAAATATGTTACTAATATAAAATGTAATTTATGGTCTAAACATGATGATATTAATGATTTTTTACAATCATATAAATTTAATGTAATAAATTATTCAAGTTTTACAAATTCAAAAAATTCAAATGTAGAAATAATTAGTTTTAACGATTTGTATCAATCATATAAAATGTATTTTAAGGCAAAGGGAAATGTAGAACAAAAAATATATCTAATTGTATCAAAACAATTTTTTGAAAAATATATAACAAATAAACTAACAAATTATATTAAATTTGAAACATTTGTTAGTTCAGAATGGTTAGAGAAATAAAATAATTTATATAAATATATAAATTATTAAAAATAATTAATTATAAATTGTTAACTTCTTTTTCAATTTCTTCTAGATTTTCTTCTAGCACTTTTTCTAGCGCGTCTTCTTTTACCGCCAGACATGCCTGCTCTAATTTGAATACCGGTGCTGCCTAGTTTGTTAAAATCTGTAATTCCAGCGCCACTAATTTCATCACCAGACCATTTAGAAGAACCAGCAGGCGCAAATGATTTCATTCCAGAACCTCCTGCCATTCCAGCAGCTTCTTGAACCCCAATTGATCCGTGTGAATTATAATCAGTAATTCCTTGTCCATCAACTCCAAAAGGAGACAAAGATTGAGATATAGAAGAATGTCCTCCTCTCATTTTTCGGCGATGTTTCTTAGAATTAATTTTAACATAACCAAATTTACCTTTTTTAGTTCCATAACCATGTTTTAAAAGGCGCATTTCTTTTTTAGCACTAAAGTGTTTTGATTTTGATACTATGCGTCCATGAGACATTATAAGGTCTGATTTAGTAAGACCTCCTGATGTTTTTTTTGCAGTTCCATTCCAAACTTGACGACGAGAACCAATATTTAAACTCATTATAATATAATTAAAGAAAAAATAAAATATAAATTTATTTAATAAAAATATAAGTTTAAAAACGAGGTTAAAACTTATTTCTTAATGGTCTGGGTATTCCATTAGGTTGACCTTCCCATCCTCCAAGATAATTAATAACAACAGGGTTATTTAAATTTCCAAATGTTATTTTTCCTCCTAAAGATCTAGTTAATATTTGAGATATTCGTGTATTTTCACTTTGAGATGGATCATTTAATCCTTGTTTAATAGAGTTAGCTTGTGGTGGAATACAACCACATAAGATTCCTTCTGCAATATCATTCGCATTATTAATATTCTCAAATATTTGGGTTGTATTAAATGCTTGATAATATTGTTTAATAAATGCCTTATTCATAAATAATCTTAAGTTTCCTTTATTCCCAGGTGTAAATCTATTATTGTTATATTTTGTCATTTAATATTTAATGATAATATTAAATTATGTTGCAAGCATAAAACGTAAATATATATATATTATTTAAAAGTATTTATATTTTCTCTTTAAATTTAACAATATATATATATATTGTTAAAAAGGAACCAACCACTATTCAAGAAATTTCAAAATTTTAAAAAGTCGATTGGGTTTTTGAAAATGGACATTTTTAAAATGTCTAAAATAGAAAACCTGAATAAAGTTTCCAAAATGAAAAGTGAATTTTGGAAATGTGATGAAACTGCTCTTAAATTTATTTTTCTGTTGAAAAAATGTGTTACCATAACATTTTTAAACATTTTTGGAACTAAATGTAGTATCCAAATGTATCATTTATTAGGATACAAACAAAAAATGCCAAAAATATAATTTCAAAAGTGTTACCATAATTGATTAGGAATATTTCATAACATTTTAAATAAAATATATCTCCTGTGTTCCAAAAGTTCCAAAAAGGGACATTTGTATCAAAAGGAACCAACCACTATTCAAGAAATTTCAAAATTTTAAAAAGTCGATTGGGTTTTTGAAAATGGACATTTTTAAAATGTCTAAAATAGAAAACCTGAATAAAGTTTCCAAAATGAAAAGTGAATTTTGGAAATGTGATGAAACTGCTCTTAAATTTATTTTTCTGTTGAAAAAATGTGTTACCATAACATTTTTAAACATTTTTGGAACTAAATGTAGTATCCAATTGTATCATTTATTAGGATACAATGAAAAAGTGCCAAAAATATATTTTCAAAAGTGTTACCATAATTGATTAGGAATATTTCATAACCTTTTAAATAAAATATATCTCCTGTGTTCCAAAAGTTCCAAAAAGAGTACATTTTTATAAATGTAAACAATAAATAAAATTGAAACAATTTAAATATACAAGTTTAAAGTATATTAACAATGAGCGCTATTAATAACAATACAACTGAACAATTATACTTTGATGTCCAACAAAAGACTGATAAGCAACATATTTTAGATAATCCGGATACATACATAGGTTCAATTGAAACGATTGATTCTAATATGTGGATTATGAATGAAACAAATGATAAAATTATCGAAAAAAACATTAATTATGTTCCAGGATTATTTAAGTTATTTGATGAAGGAATTGTAAATTGTAGAGATCATGTAGTTAGAATGCAAAGTAAAATTGATACAAATGTAGAAAATTCATTGCCAGTTACTTATATAGATATTGCAATTCAAGAAGATGGTACTATTATTATGATAAATGATGGTAATGGAATTGATGTAGTTCAACATCCAGAATACAATACTTGGGTTCCTGAATTAATATTTGGTCATTTAAGAACTTCAACAAATTATAACAAAGAAGAAAAAAAAATTGTAGGTGGTAAAAATGGTTTTGGGTTTAAACTTGTCTTGATTTGGTCGACATATGGTTCTATTGAAACTGTAGATCATATTCGTGGTCTTAAATATACACAAGAATTTAAAAATAATTTAGACACTATTTGTCCTCCAAAAATTACAAAGGCATCAAAAACTAAACCATATACAAAAATTACATTTATTCCGGATTATAAAAAATTAGGGTTAAATGGTTTAACTTCAGATATGATTTATTTATTAAAAAAACGAGTGTATGATATTTCAGCGGTAACTGATAAAACAATTAAGGTTAAGTATAATTCTGTTATTATTCCTACTAAAAATTTTGAGCAGTATATTAATTTGTATATTGGAGAAAAATTAGTTTCCCCAAGAGTTTATGAAGAAGCAAATCCTCGTTGGGAATATGCTGTAGCATTAACTCCAACAAATGAATTTACTCAAGTATCATTTGTGAATGGTATTTATACATCAAAAGGAGGAAAACATGTGGAATATATTCTTAATCAAATAACAAGAAAATTGTCAGAATTTATAGAAAAAAAGAAAAAAGTGAAGGTAAATCCAACATCAATTAAAGAGCAATTAATTTTGTTTTTGAGGTGTGATATTGAAAATCCTGCATTTGATAGTCAAACAAAAGATTTTATGAATACTCCAATGGCAAAATTTGGTTCAAAATGTGATGTAAGTGACAAATTTATTGAAAAGGTAGCAAAGATGGGAGTAATGGATGCGGCCTGTGCAATCACTGAAGTAAAAGATAATAAAGCGGCAAAAAAAACAGATGGAACAAAAAGTAAATCAATTCGTGGAATTCCTAAATTGGATGACGCTAACTGGGCAGGCACTGAACGTTCAAAAGAATGTATGATTATCTTTTGTGAGGGAGATTCAGCAAAAACAGGAGTAATTTCAGGGTTATCATCAGAAGATAGAAATACAATTGGTGTTTATCCGTTGAAAGGTAAAGTAATGAATGTAAGAGGAGAAGCAATTAAAAAAGTGTCAGAAAATAAAGAAATTTCTGAAATTAAAAAAATTCTTGGTTTAGAAACTGGAAAGGAATATAAAACAATTGAAGATGTGAATAAACACTTAAGATATAGTAAAGTAGTATTTATGACGGATCAGGATTTAGATGGTAGTCATATAAAAGGATTATGTATTAATTTATTTCAAAATGAATGGTCAAGTTTAACGCATATTTCAGGTTTAATTGGATTTATGAATACTCCAATTTTAAAGGCAAAAAAAGGTCAACAAACATTAAAGTTTTATAATGAAGGCGAATATGAGCATTGGAAGAACAATGTTCCTGAAGGGACAAAAGGGTGGACAATAAAATATTACAAGGGTCTTGGTACTTCAACAAAAACAGAATTTAGAGAGTATTTTGAAGAGAAGAAATTTGTAGGGTTTGAACATACTGGCGCTGTAAGCGATGATGCGATTGATATGGTATTTAATAAAAAACGGGCAGATGATAGAAAAAATTGGTTAGAAAATGTTTATGATAGAAATAGTTTTGCAAATACAAGTAAACAAATGATTCCTTATGAAGAGTTTATTAATAAGGAATTAATTCACTTCTCAAAATATGATTGTGAACGTAGCATTCCTAATTTAATTGATGGTTTAAAAATTAGTTTAAGAAAGATATTGTTTTGTACATTTAAAAAGCGTTTAACTAGTGAAATTAAGGTAGCTCAATTTTCGGGTTATGTATCTGAAAATTCATTATATCATCATGGTGAAGAAAGTTTAAATAAGGCAATTGTAGGAATGGCACAAAACTTTGTAGGATCAAATAATATTAATTTGCTGTTTCCATCAGGACAATTTGGTTCAAGAATTAAGGGAGGTCAAGATGCTTCTAGTCCAAGATATATATTTACAAGACTTGAAAGAATTGCTAGATGTATCTTTCCAGAGCAAGATGACAAAATTTTAAAGTATTTAAATGATGATGGTACTCCAGTAGAACCCCAATTTTATGTTCCAATTATTCCAATGGTTTTAGTAAATGGTTCAAAGGGTATAGGAACCGGGTTTAGCACGGAAATTATATGTTATAACCCGAAAGATATTATTGCCTATTTAAAAAATAAATTACAAAATAATGCAGATGATAAAATTGACTTCTTTCCTTATTATGAGGGTTTTACGGGTAAAATAGAAAAAATTTGTGATACTAAATTTGTGTTTAAGGGCAATTATGAAAAAATGGATACAGATAAAATAAAAGTAACTGAATTGCCAATTGGTTATTGGACTGAAGATTTTAAAGAATTGCTAAACGATCTTCAAAATGATAAAGATAAGGAAGGAAAGAAAATAACTTCTATTGTAAAAGATGTATTTGAAAATTATACTGATACAACTATAGAATTTGTAATTACATTTAGTAAGGGAAAACTGGAAGAATTAGAATCTGGAAAGGGCGAATATGGTTGTAATGGAGTAGAAAAACTATTGAAGTTATATTCCACAAGTTCAACTACAAATATGAACTTATTTAATTCTGAAGATAAATTAAAAAAATATGAAAGCGTAGAGGAAATAATTGACGATTATTATGAAATTCGTTTTGAATATTACGAGGATAGAAAGGAATATATAATTGATACTCTTGAAAAAGAAATAATTATATTATCAAATAAGGTAAAATATATTACGGAAATATTGGAGGAAACAATTGATTTAAGAAAAAAGAAGAAACAAGAAATAATTGATCTGCTTGTGGAAAAAAAATATTATATGATTGAAGATGATACAGAGTTTAAATATTTAGTAAAAATGCCAATGGATTCAGTGTCAGAGGAAAATGTAGAAAAAATGTTAAAAGAGCATAAAGAAAAAGAAAATGAATTAGAACGTATTAAATTAACTACAATTGAAAAAATGTGGTTATCAGAATTAGAAATTCTTGAGAATGAGTATAAAGAATATCAAAAGGAAAGAAAGCAATCGCAAATAGGTGAAGTTAAAGTTTCAAATAAAAAATCAATTGCAAAAGTCGTAAAAAAGATTAAGAAGTCTCCAAAAGAGGTAGTAGTAGTAGAAGAATTAGAAGAAGAAGAAGAAGAAGAAATAATTATTCAACCTAAGAAAAAAGGTGTAAAATCGCAAGTGTAAAATCGCAAGTGTAAAATCACAAGTGTAAAACCACAAGTGTAAAATCACAAGTATAATATATAAAAAATATTTTTTATAATAAATATTTTTATAAACGTTGTAGACCTTTTAACATTTACTTTAAAATAAATGTTAAATTATTTTTTGCTTAATATAAACTTTTTATAATCTTTAGTTTCAATTACAAATGGCAGTTCTTTAACGCCAGCATTTCTTAAATTTGCGAACCGATTGCGTCCATTACAAAAATCTATATTGCAATTGCTATCTAAGTATATATATGGTGGAACAGAAACTTGTAATTCTATTATATCTCTTTTGGAGTTTAAAAATTTTTGTTTGGCGCTATAATACTTTATGGTGTCAAAATTTCCGATATAATCTTTTGTTTTTTTCCAACTATTATTTATTTTTTTAGTATCAATTGTTACTAATTTACATTTGTTTGGTATATTTTTATATTCATACATAGTTGCGATAGTATCTGTTATTGTATTAGTTGGTATAATTTGATCCATTTTATGCTTTTTATATAATATATTGTTATTTCAATTTTATATTTATTCTGTAAAAGAAAAGATTTAAAACCACTTAGGCATTAAATAATTATTTTTATCTTTTTGAGATTCAATAATAGGATTAGATAATGGTACAGCCAATGTGCTAACATCATGTAAATATTTTATATAACTTTGAGCTTCAGAATAAACATGAAAAATGCAATAATCTAAAACAATTTTATTAAGTTGAAAAATTTGTCCAGATATATTTTGTAGTTGATTCGTAGCGTGTTGTAAAAAAACGCTTCTCATAATAATTTTAAGTGAATCGCAATCTTGAGGGGCGACAATGTATTGGTTATTAGATTTTTGATAAACCCCTAATCTAATTCCATTTTGTATAATTTGTATATTTTCTTTTGAAAAATATGCTTTAGATAATGATGTTTCATCCCATTGCCCTAAGGTAGGTTCCCTAAATGTAGCGCATTGATTTGCTGGTATTTTATCATAAATAGCAAATAAATTACTTATATCAGGTCCCTGCGTTTTATTAATAATATCAATTCGTCCATTAGAACTTGTATAATTATTCATATTATAATACAACCATAAAAAAAATATATATATTTATGTTATATAGAAAATGCATTTTCAAAAAATAGTATTGATAATAGCTATAGTATTATTAATAATAATACTAGTAGTAATAGGTGTAACGTTATCTAAATCAAGAAGGGAGGAAAATTGGCCTCCAATAGTTGGTGAATGTCCGGATTATTGGATTGATATGTCTGGAAATGGAGAAGCGTGCGTTAATTCAAATAGTTTAGGAAGATGTAATATACCAAATGATGCAAATGCAAATGCAATGAATTTTAATCAAGCCCCTTTTACAGGAGATAATGGTAATTGTTCTAAATATCGTTGGGCAACATCTTGTAAAGTAACATGGGATGGCATTACATCAGGAGTAAAAAATCCGTGTGATACTTCTTCATAAAATGATATAAGTATAAATATATTAAAATTTATAAAGTATATATTTATATGAAATTTACAAATGATTATAATTTTTTTTTAGAAAATGTAGATAAATTGTCAGATGAATTAATAGATGTAATTTATTCGTATATTCCAAAATCAGTGACAATATTTTTAACAAAAAAAAATTATATTAAAGAACATTACCTGTTAAGAAATTATATAAATAAAAGATACATTGAACAATATATAAGAACAATGGTAAGACAAGATAATGAATTTGTGTTTAATCTGTTGTTAGTTGAAAATTATAAAAGATGGTTAAATATGAAAAAATATTATTATAAAGAATGTATTTATGGTAATTATATAAACTTTTTAGAATCTTATACAATAGATAATAAATCATTAAAATGTAGAAAATTAATAATAAATTTATTTGAAGAACAAGGATTGAATAAAAACCAACATAAAAAGAATATAATTAGATATATAAGATGGACAACTTAAATATGAACAATTTATTAAATCGTGATGAAGAAGCAAACAAAATAAAAATGATATTAAAAGATTTTGAAGAAAATAAAAATAATTTAACAACAAAACGTGGATTATATATTTATGGTGACCCTGGTTCAGGTAAAACAACATTTATAGTAAATATTCTTAAAGAAATTAATTATGATGTAATAAAATATGATGCGGGTGATGTAAGAAATAAATCAATAATTGATACAATAACAAAACATAATATGGCAGATAGAAATATTATGAGTATGTTTGAAAAAAAAGTAAAACGTATAGCAATTATAATGGATGAAATAGATGGTATGAATAATGGGGATAAAGGAGGAATAAATTCGTTAATAAAAATAATAAGACCTAAAAAAACAAAAAAACAAAAATTGGAAGAAACAACATTAAATCCAATAATTTGTATAGGTAATTATCATATTGATAAAAAGATAAAAGAGTTAATGAAGGTATGTCATGTAATAGAATTAAAATCTCCAAATAAACAACAAATATTATTAATTTTAAAAAAACTGATCCCATCTTTTATTTCATTAAAGGATGAAGAAATAAAAACAAATATAATTAATTATATTCAAAATGATTTAAGAAAATTAAAGACGATTTATGAATTATCAAAAAATAATGATAAAATATTAAATAACAATAGTATAAAAAATATATTTTTACAAAAATCATATAATGATGACACAAGAAAAATAACAAAAAAATTAATAAATAATAATTATCCAATAGAAGAACATTTAACAATAATGAATGAAACAGATAGAACTATAGTAGGATTATTATGGCATGAGAATATTATAGATGTTTTAGAAAAAACATCAAAAGAAGAATCAATCCCCTTTTATTTAAAAATATTAGATAATATGTGTTTTGCAGATTATATAGATAGAATAACATTTCAAAAGCAAATATGGCAATTTAATGAAATGAGTTCTATGATAAAAACATTTAAAAATAATAAATTATATCATGATACGTTTGTATCAAAAAAAAAACAAAAATTTAATCCAGTAGAGGTAAGATTTACAAAGGTACTAACAAAATATTCAACTGAATATAATAATTCAGTTTTTATTCAAAATTTGTGTCAAGAATTGTTAATGGATAAGAATGATATGTTTGCATTTTTTTTACTTTTAAAAAGTAAATATAATAATGATAGTGAAATTTTTGCTTTATTTGAAAACGTGGATATATCAAAATTAGATATAAATAGAATATATAGATATTTAGAAAAATATACAAAAGAAAATACAAGCGAAACAGATGAAAAAGATGAAAAAGATGAAATAGATGAATTGTAAAAATAATAAATAATACGTGGTTATTTATTATTAAATATATTTTGTTTCATAGCATAATGAATAAGTATTTAAATATTTCCTAACATAATATTTAAATAAAAGTGAAAAGTTATGATTTAATTTTGGGTTGAAATAATAATGAACGTTGCATCCATTGTTGTTTGACATCTGGAGATACATTTGTAAAATAATGATTTTCATATTGTTCTGGAGAATCATAATAAAGCATTAAAGGTTCATTTCTGCCATTAAACGCGGTTGCATCTGTAACTTTAAAAAATATATTTTCTTCAGAACTACCAACCTTAATATTATATTTAGTTCCTGTTACTGCATTTATAATACGACTTCCTTGACATCCTGAACCATAATTTTTAATAGTAATACGCTTATAAAATTTGCCATCAACCCAAATGTTATTAAATGGAATAGTATACTTTTCATAGTTATTATTTAATTTTTGAAATGCTGGGGTAGTATTTTTTTTTGTTGTTATATCATTAACAAATTCATTGTCAAAATCATGGTAAGTCATTATATTTATATAAAACATATCTTTAAATTGTTTATAAATAAATATTTTATGCGTTAGACTTAAATTCATAAAGTTCTTGTGTTAGTTGTTTAATTTTTTTAAGAAGTTCATTTATTAAAATATTTTTATCTGATAATTTTTTTTCATATTCATTCCGAAGAGTTGTAATACAACTATTAACCGGATTTTGAAATAAGTTTTGCTGTAATATGTTATTGTGATTTTCTAATTGTTTGGCTCTTTTTTCTTCCATTTTAACAATTTGTTCTAATAATTTAGGTTTGTGTTCAGGTTTGCCAAGGTCGTATTTTTCTAAAAGTGTATTCATATCATGCATATAAAATTGTTTTAAAATAGGTTCTTTTACAAAATCATCAACTATATAAGGCGATAGACCTGTTTTAGTTTGTTGTGGATTTTCCAATAATTTTTCTTTATTTAAAGAATTATGTTTATGTGAAAAAACTAGTATAGACTTTAACGAGTTTAATTGAATTAATGGAATAGTATATCCTTTGGTAAATTTGTGTTCTTCTGCCAACGCAATTTCATCATCATATTTAGTTTGAAAAAGTAATTCTTTTTTAAAAGCAAATGTAGCAGCAGTAGAATGGTATTGTTTATAAGGTCCACATTGATATACCTTATTTGTAGAATTAAAATAAATATGCATTTCAGATGAACCCGCAATTAAATATGTAGGGTTTTGTTGTAATGTGTCAACCGCATGCGATATACGTTCAGGTGGATAATAATCATCATCATCCATATAAATAATAATATCTCCAGAACACTTTGTATGCATTAAATTTCTTTTTTTACCCAGAAGCATTTTTTCGTCGTAATAAAAGTATTTAACTTGTGGAATATGTTTTACAAGTTCTTCAATAGGGTCAGTTCCATCATCAATAATAATCCACTCAATTCTATCTTTAGGATATGTTTGATGTTCAAAACATTTAATCATAAATGGAATAAAAGGTCTTCTATTAAATGTTGGAGTACATAAACTAACAAAAGGAGGAAGAGAATTTGTATTTTGTTGTGTCATAATTTAAATTATAAATAATATTTAAATTATAAATAATATTTATGTTTAAGTCCATCTAATATCATATTTTTTTAAATTATTAACCAATTTGATATTTTTTACTTTGTTACCTCCTTTTAATGTTGGCGTTTCATGGTTATCCTTTTTTGGTATTCTAAATGTGCCTTGGGTTCTAATTGTATCTAATTTGTTATCATTAATTGGTATACTTTTACAAATTTCTACTAAATTTTTATTAGAAAATGAAACATTTGCTTGTATAATTTCATTTATGTGTTTAACTGATATAAATCCATCACCATCCGGTTGAGGATTTGTATATAATTTCATAAAATATGCAAAAATAACCGCAACTATAATACCAATAATAGAATTAGTCCCCAAATATTTAATCCCATTTGAAAATAAACTTAATGTAATCAAAATAAATAAGAAAAACTTTTTATATACAAATGTGTTTTGTAAAAAGTTAAAAACGTTATAATCAACATTATTATTTGTATTTTTAATTTTATATTTAGCAAATAGTGGAGCAATTAATCCGTAAATAGTGAAAAATGCTGGTGTAGTAAATACCGATAATATTCCAATAGGTAACCAAATAAAGAAAAATAATAAAAATTTCATAAAACGTAAGAAAGTGATTTGTTCAACTGATTCCCATTTGTTAGTTTTATCATCTATATCTCTAAATAATTGTGGTATATTTATAATATGGTAAAAAATACTGATACAAACATTAAAAAAATACAATGCAGTCCATATAAATATTCCAAAACTGCCATAAAGCAACATAATAACAGATTCTGGAAGATGACTTAAGTAATAAAAAATGGTATTAATAGCGAGAAAATTTTTAGCAACTAAATTATCATAAACAATTGAAAAAAATAATGACGGGTTTGCTAATAATCCAGAATTTGGGTCGGCAGATTTTTTTAAATAACATAACAAATTCTCATTAAAACTATCTAAATATTCTTGGGAATTAAATGTAGTTTTTTGTAATGATATGTTGTCATTTTTAGAAAAAAATAAAGGTTTCATAATGTTTATATTAATTTCAATATCTTTAACTACGCGATCCTTAATAGTATAAGGCGCTAATTCAATATTATCAGGTAAAATATTAGATTGAGCAATCTTGGTAGTATATAATCCAAGTCCTCCAATAATAAAAACGGATATTCCTATAGTAAAAACAATACTAGATATATAATTTTTAATAAAACCTTTAAAATCAGGAGTAGTTGAATTACCAGTTTCTTCTTTTTTTTTTTCATCAATAGCGTTTGTATTTTCAGTTTGTGACATTATAGTTATAATAAATATATATTAAATTCTGGTAATTTATATAAATAAGATAAATAAGATAAATAAGATAAATAAGATAAATAAGATAAATAATATAAATAGAATTTATAAATAATTTAAATGGAAGATATAGAAGATATTCCTTTAAAAGAAGAAAGAGAATTAGATTTTAACGATGTTCTTATTTTACCACAACCAAGTAGTTTATCATCTAGAAGTAATGTAAATTTAGAAAGAACAATAAAATTTGTAAATGTAAATGAAAATGGCAATAACGAAAAATATTGGACAGGAATTCCTATTATTGCGTCTAATATGGATACAACAGGAACTTTTAATGTATATAATGTTTTAAGAAAATATAAAATGTTAACCGCTTTAAATAAATTTTATACAATTCAAGATTATATGAATGCTGTAAATTCGGGTATTAAATTAGATCCAGAATATTTTATGGTAACAACCGGAATTACAGAAGAAAATTTTCAAAATTTAAAAGAAATAGTATCGTACACAAATTGTAAATGGATTTGCATTGATGTAGCAAATGGTTATATGGATTGTTTTGTTGATTTTTGTATAAAAATTAGAAATTTATACCCGGATAAAATAATTGTAGCGGGTAATGTAATAACATCAGAAATGGTATATATTTTAGTTGTAAAAGCAGGTGTAGATGTAGTTAAAGTTGGTATAGGTTCAGGAAGTGCTTGTTTAACAAGATTACAAACTGGTGTAGGAAGACCTCAATTAAAAGCAGTAAACGAGTGTTCTGAAATGTGTAAATCATTAAAAGATGTAGGTTATACATCATATGTAATATCGGATGGAGGAATAAAATATCCAGGTGATATGGCAAAGGCATTTGGTGGAGGCGCTGATTTTGTTATGGCAGGAGGAATATTTTCAGGACATGATGAAAATATAGGTGAAATAATTGAAGAAAATGGAAAACCTTTTAAAATGTATTATGGTATGAGTTCAAAACATGCTATGGAAAAATATTTTGGTAAAATGGAAAGTTATAGGTCTTCTGAAGGCGCTGTTGTAAAAATTCCATATAAAGGTCCAATAGAAAATACAATTCAAAATGTGTTGGGAGGGTTACGAAGCACTTGTACCTATATTGGAGCAAAAAATATCGAAGAAATGTATTTAAAAACCTATTTTATAGCTGTGTAAAAAATAAAATCTAAATTGTATATATGAAATTTAATTTTAAATATACAATAATTTATGTCTTATTATGTTTATTTTTATTGATATTAGTATTTGTATTTGTATTTGTATTAATAAAATATGGTAAAATAGAAAATTTTGATAATAGAAAACATCCCATAGGGTATCCAAAAAATGCATTAATTAATTATAAAGATATAAATTCGCCGTTATATAGTCATAATGTAAATTTGCCAATAAATGACCCGATTAGTTGTAAAAATTTTTGTGGTCCAAACTCTCAATGTTTAATAACAAGAGAACAATGTACTTCTGATGTAGATTGTAAAGGTTGTACTAGAATACATCCCTTAGGGTATTATACTAATACTCAAATGAGTGCCTATCCAGGTTCAAAAAAATCGCAAATAAAAAGACCTTATGAAGGTGTAGATTTATGGGAAGACTCTTTTAATAAAGGTTTAGAATTATATAATAAAAAAAGAGATACATTAGATAAATATTCAAATGATATAACAGGAATTAATTCTTCGCCATATGAAGTAAAATATCCAATGACAATCTCAGCAACAGGTTTATTTTATGAAACAACTCCTCCAGCATCAAATAAATAAATAAATAAATAAATAAATGTTATGTGGCATACATTAATCCCACATTTCCACCAATAAAGTTAACAACATTTAGTCTTTCTTCAAATAAATATAAATCAAAGTTATAATCATAAATTCGCCAAGTAGGTTTATTAATGCCAATAATAGTTCCGGTTTCTGGATCGCAAATAGTTAAAGTTTGAGCTAATGGGTCTAATGGAGGAATGATTGTAGTAAATTCGAGTTCAATTTGATTAAATCTGCTCATATTTATTGCTCCTGATGGTTGTAGATCAGAATTATTTGAATGAATGCTAAAATTATAACAATATAATCCTGAAGGAGCGCTACCGGTAGTTCTAGTATATTTTTCAATATAATTAAATACTCCTGCAGGTTGTATATTTTCTCTATATGATCCATCTAACAAAATTCCCATAGCAATTAATATATCTTTATCATTTTGAGGATTATATGTTTGATTAATAAGAATTCCAGTTAATTTTCCATCAGGATTAACTCCGGGGCCTATATCAACGGGGGTTAATACCGAATTAATATTTCTATAAATTGTATAAGTTCCTAAAGTAGGTGCTTGTATAACATTTACTGGTAAATAATTATATGGCCAATTAGTATAATTAGACCATTCATTTCTTAAATTAGCGTCACTACGTTGAAAATAGAAAAGCCAATTAGAAATCATACCGATGGAATCTAAATCAATCTTATTTGGTCCTGTAACATTAGGAAATTTTTTTTCGTGTACTTGTTTTATTAAATATGTTTGCTCTTGCAACGCAAATAATTTTTGTTCTTCGTTTGATAAAAAACTATAAGTACAATTTAAATGAATATCAGCATTCCATAATGTTCTTTGATCAGAATAAGAATTAATATCAATAGATACATCTGGTGGTGGTTGTAAAAACCGATAAAATTGCATATACCATAAATTAAAATTAGGAGCAACATATGGATAATTATTAGTGGCGTCAAATACATCGCGAATTACAAAAAGTTGATTAATTGGTTTCAATGTAATATTTATATGTAATTCATTGTATTGCAATGATGTTAATGGAAATGCCATTTGAGTTTTTAACCCAAACCAATTGTTTAAAGGTATATATAAAATTCTCCCTCGAATAGATGGTTCAGGTCCTGTAAAATCTCCAGTATTATATGCATTTGGATAAGAGTTAACCCGAGAATTGGCGTTAGCCGGATCATTTAATTCAGGTACCTGTCCAATCATATTATTAAATAAATTAAGTTTAATAGCATTATAATCACGTTGAACAGATGCTAATAAATAATCTCCAGAATATTCTTGTAATGTATAATTTCCACATGTAATACTTATTTTGGATATAATTTTGGCTCCAATATTGTCAATCCATTTAAATTCATATGGCGCCCATTGTTCAATATTTCCTAGACCTTGAGAAGTAGATTGTAATGTTATTTGTTGTGGTGGTAATAATGGACTCCAAATATTAGGTAATGCTATGGATAAATAACAATCCATTAATAAATCAGCATAACGTTTAACTTTAAATGTAAATGTAGACTCTTCTGAAAGTCGTAAAGTTTTTGAGCCTTCATAATCTAATCTAAATTTTTGAAGCCCGAAATTAGTATATTGATGAAATACCGATTTAAAAAAACTTTTAGTAGGGTTTCCATTTAGAACAATATTTTGTTGTCCTTGAGATACAAGTTGCATTAATCCTCCTGGCATATATTATAATATAAAAATATATTTAATTCTTTATTTATAATAATAAAATTATTTATTGTATTGTACAATAAATGAAATAAATTTTTTAGTAGGGTACAAATCAATAACATCATATGCATTCCACCCACGATTAATAAAATAGGTTTTAAGTTCATGTATAACTTTAAAATAATTTGAAAAATGCATTTATAATATAAATATTATTATATTTATATTTTATTTATACATAATATAATATAATATGGAAAATCCAAATAATATTTATGAAGAAAAAACAAAAGAAGTAATAAATAACACGATAAACTCAATAAAAAATTTAAAAGAATCAACTGCGATAGTTTTAATTACTACAATTACACTTGTTATTATTTTTATTGCAGTTATTGTATATTTTTATTATAGTGGTTTAAGAAGTAAAAATTGTTCTTTGATGGATTCTATTTATGGTAGTGTAAATGGAAAAATAAGATCTATTGATAATTCAGAACAATTTAATTACACATTTAAAGATTATTATATTAAGACAGCATATAATTGTTGTAGTGGAGGGAATTATAGAAATAATTATGTAGATTTATGTATTTTAAAAGATTTATTAAAACAAGGAGTAAGAGGTCTTGATTTTGAAATTTATTCAATTAATAATAACCCAGTTATATCTACTTCTACAAGTGATAGTTATTATATTAAAGAAACCTTTAATTATATTAATTTTGTGGATGCAATGAATGTAATTCGTGATTATGCTTTTTCAACTGGAAATTCGCCTAACTCATTAGATCCAATTATTATACACCTTCGTATTAAAAGCGCAAATCAAAATATGTATAAAAACTTTGCTAAACTTTTAGAAAGTTATGATTCTATTTTATTAAGTAAAGATTACGATTCAGAATTTTATGGTAAGAATTTTGGAAATGTAGAATTAAAAAAATTGATGGGTAAAGTTGTTATTATTGTTGATAGAAGTGATGCATCATTTTTAGAATGTCCTGAATTTTATAAATTTATTAATATAACAAGTAATTCTGTATTTATGAGAGCACTACATTATTATGATATTAAGTATACTCCAGATATGAATGAACTGATAGATTTTAATAAACAAAATATGACAATAGGAATGGCAGATAAAGGTTCTAATCCAGATAATCCAAGTTCTCTTGTTATGAGAGAAATGGGTTGTCAACTTTTAGGGATGAGATATCAAAAAATTGACACTAATATTGAAGAAAATGATATATTTTTTAATGAAAATGGATATGCGTTTGTTTTAAAACCAGAAAAACTGCGTTATATTCCAGTAACTATTCCATTGCCTCCTCCTCAAAATCCAGAATTATCATATGCTACAAGAACTATTCAATCAGATTTCTATAAATTTAATATTTAAAAATCAAATCATTTATTTAATATATTTTATATAGTTATATTTTATATAGTTATATTATGAAAAATATATGTGATAAAAAAATGACATTTAATGATTGTGAATTAGCAATATTAAGAGCGGCGATTGATAAAGCAGAAACAAAACAAGGAAGAAAAACAGCAAATTCGGGCGAAATTAAACAAATTATTGAAATAGTTGAACAATTTTTAAGAAAAAAACAATTAATTTGTTATGGTGGAACAGCAATTAATAACATTTTGCCAAAACAATCTCAATTTTACAATAAAGATATTGAAATCCCAGATTATGATTTTTATAGTTCAAATGCGTTAAATGATTCTAAAGAATTGGTTGATATTTATATATCAAGTGGGTTTCAAGAAGTTGAAGCTAAATCTGGGCAACATCATGGAACATATAAAGTTTTTGTCAATTTTATTCCAGTTGCAGACATAACATTTATACCAAAAGAACTTTTTAATGCGATTAAAACGGAATCTATAAAAATAGCAGGCATCTTGTATTCGCCTCCCAACTTATTGCGGATGAATATGTATTTAGAATTATCGAGACCAGCAGGAGATATAAGTCGTTGGGAAAAAGTGTTAAAAAGATTAATATTATTAAACAAACATTATCCTCTTTCAGAAAAACAATGCTCAACTATTCAATTTCAACGTCAAATGGATGATTCAGAATATGCAAATAATATTTATGAAAATGTTCAGCACACATTAATGGACCAAGGTGTAGTATTTTTTGGAGGTTATGCTTTATCTATGTATTCTCAATATATGCCAAAAAATTTAAAACATAAATTGGAAAAAATACCGGACTTTGATGTGCTTTCTGAAGAACCAATGCTTACTGCTCAAATAATTAAAGAAAGATTATCAGATTTAAATGTTAAGAATGTAAAAATTATTAAAAGACCCGGAATTGGCGAGGTAATTGCGCCACATTATGAGATTAAAGTAGGTAAAGATACTATTGTATTTATTTATCAACCATTGGCTTGTCATAGTTATAATATTGTAAAAGATGGTGGATATGATGTTAAAATAGCAACAATAGATACTATGCTTAGTTTTTGGTTAGCATTTTTATATGCTAATAGACCATATTATGATAAAGATCGTATTTTATGTATGTCTAAATATTTATTTGATGTTCAAGAAAAAAATAGACTATCTCAAAAAGGACTTCTTAAACGCTTTAGTATTAATTGTATGGGTCATCAAGAAACAATTGAAGAAATGCGCGCTGAAAAGGCAGAAAAATATAACGAATTAAAAGATAAAAAAAATAGTAGTGAATATGAAGAATGGTTTTTACGATATAGACCACTAGACAATGAAGACAATGAAGAAAATACTAACAAATTAAATAAAAATAAAACTAACAAACTTAAATCGAATAAAACTAACAAATTTAAATCAAATAAAACTAATAAATTTAAATCAAATAAAACAAAAAAACGCAAAGGAACATTTTTTAAAAATATGTTTTAAAAAGTATTTTAATATATTAAATATTAAATAATTAATATATTTATAATTTTATGCCCAACCCAATGTTTAAATAATGCCAAAAACTTTTTTTATCTTGTAAGTTACAAATGCTAGTATCTAAAATAATAGTACTCCAAGTTAATTTATTAGATTTAGATAATGTATCACTAATTTCACCTTTGTATGCTATAAATCCAATAACTAACAATATAACAATAAAGTAATAAATGAATGATTCTATATTATTAATAATTTTGAAATCGTCTTGTTTGACTTTAAATAAACGTATTTTATATGGATAATTTAATGTTATCCAATATTTATTATCGTTATATATTTTTTTATCATTAGAATCAGTAATTTTACAACCCAGATTTAAATAAAAATCTTTATTTAATTCAATAAAATAAATGATAAAAATAAATAATAGAACTAATGCTGATATTCTCATATCTAACCGCATAACAATTAAAAATCCAATAAAATATATAATAGAGT
>Ga0315284_10003047_pt1 | contig 23869 bp, 21 predicted proteins | sample YL17G09_16_MG_FD_203696 | JGI IMG/M metagenome (GOLD analysis project Ga0315284, IMG submission 203696) | Sediment microbial communities from Yellowstone Lake, YNP, Wyoming, USA - YL17G09_16 | ecosystem: Environmental > Aquatic > Freshwater > Lake > Sediment | place: USA: Wyoming | collected...
AGGCCGATGATAAAGTAGCCCCAGTTGCGGATGCCGGCCGCGCGCGCCCAGCGCAGCGCCCGCTCCGCCTGGGCCAGGTCCGTCCCCTTGTGCACCCGCCGCAGGACCTCCTCGCTCCCCGATTCCAGGCCCCACGAAATCGTCCAGCAACCGGCCCGCGCCATCAGCCGCAACAACTCCTCGTCTACAAAATCCACGCGGCTGTTGCAGGTCCAGTGCACCTTGAGCCCCGCCTCGATGATCAGTTCACACAACCCCACCACCTGCCCCCGGTCTACCGTGAACAGGTCGGCATACATGTGCACGTTGTGGATGCCCAGGCGTGCGAGCAACAAGAGTTCCTCGAAGATGTGTTCAGGGGAACGCAGCCGCACGCTTCTCCCATACGTCACGTGCTTGATACAGAACGTGCACCCACCCGGACATCCCCGGCTGGTGACGACGAAACTGTACGGCCCCTTGATCATCGGGATGCGATATTTGTCGAGCGGGAGAAGGTGGTGCAGGGGCAGCGGCAACTCGTCCAGGTTCTGGAGAAAAGGCCGCTCTGCGTTGGCGACGATCTCCTCTCCCCGCCGCCAAACCAGTCCTTTGATTGGAGAGTAGAGGTTGTGGATGAGTACATCCATGAGAGAGGTTGGAGATTGGAGGTTGAAGGTTGGAGGTTGGAAGTTGGAGGTTGGAAGTTGGAGGTTGGAAGTTGGAGGTTGGAAGTTGGCCTGCTCCAGTGTGTCAATGAGTTCTACCAGCGTCAACTCGGGCTCGCCGCGCAGTATAAAGTCCAGCGCCGGGAAGCGCTCCATCGTCTCCTGGTACATCGGCGTGACGTGCGTGCCGAAGGCGATGGTGGTGGCCCCCAGTTCGTGCGCCAGGGCCACCCCACGCATGTCGTTGTCCAGCGTGGGAGCCGTCACCTGCGTGACGTAGTAGCGTGGACGACGCTCCTGCACCAGCCGCTCGAACTCCGGCCAGCCCATCCGCAGCGCCACCGCATCCACGACCTCGACCGTGTGCTGGCGCACCAGCAGCGCCGCCAACTGGGCCAGGTCCACCTGCGGCCACACCATGTTCTCCCGTGAGCGGCGCCCCACCCGGTGCTGTGAGCGGATCCAGATCATCCCATCAGGCGCTGGTGGATTCACGAACAGCACGTCGCGGATGAGTACATCCGAAGAAAATGAGGAATGAGGAATGAGGAATGAGGGAATCCTGCCCATTCGTATTTACCCCCCCCACTACTGTGGGGCCCCACCCCACTACTGTGGGGCCTTACCCCACTACTGTGGGGCCCCCACCATATCCCGGTTCGCCTGTGGTTCCCGCTGGCTGATCTCCTCCAGCACCCGCATCACGATCCACGAGACCACCAACTGCATCCCCATCAGGATGAACAAGGCGCTGCCCAACAGGTACAACCACAGCCGGGCGATCTCCCATCCACCGGCCCCGAGCACCAGGCTCGTCACGCCCACCGCGGTGCCCACCAGGACCGCCAGCAGTCCCATCCAGCCGAACTGCCGGTCGAGCCACGGTGACAGGATCGGCCGGCCAAACAATCCCTGGCGGATGGGGCGCTGGTAGAACAGCGAAATGAGGTAGTTGAAGGTCGAGCCGAGCGTAAACAGGCTGACGCCGCACACACCCAGCACCAGCGCGCCATACAGCGCTGCCACCCGCCACGGGTTGAACGTCGTCACCCCGGCGATACGCAGAGCCACGAACCAGCCACTCAGCCCCAGCGCGGCCACGAGCGCCAGCAGCCCCAGCCCGCCGAAGATGCGCACCGGGTTATAGGACAACGCCGTCCAGACAATGGCCCACAAGAAGCGCGCCCCGTCGCGCCAGACGCTCAATTTCGAACGGCCCGCACGCTCGTGATAGGGGATAGGCAACTCGACGATGCGCAGGTGCTCGTGGATGGCCCGCAGGCTCTGTGTCGGCGTAAAGTGCAGGCCATCGGGGAGAGGATAGAGGCGAACCAGCACCTCCCGCCGCAGAACCCGCATGCCGGTGGCACTATCCCGTACCCGCAGCCCCCCCACCAGCGTGACCAGCCCGGCGAGAAGCATATTGCCCACCCGCCGCACGAGCGGCATGCGGCTCTCCGTGCCGGACATGCGGGAGCCGATCACCAACTCGGCCCCCTCCAGCGCCGCCTGGCACAACTGAGGGAAATACTCCGGTGGATAGGTGCCATCCGCATCCAGGAACCCCATCAAGTTCCCGCTCGCGTGGCGGAAACCGGTCTTGAGCGCCGCCCCGTAGCCCCGGTTGTGCTCGTGGCGCACCAGTCGCACGTTGTGGGGGGAGCCCCCGGGACGGGGGCTTGGAGCGGGAGCGCCAGCCGCCATCCTGGCCACGATCTCCGCCGTGCGATCCTGGCTGCCATCGTCCACCACGATGACCTCAGGCCCTTCGATCCCCAACGCCGCCAGGTCAGACGCAATCGCCAACACCCGCTCCACGGTGTCGGCGATGCTCGACTCTTCGTTGTAAGCCGGGATAACGATGGACAAGAAAGCAGGTTTTTCCAAAAATGGTTTCTCTACTTCCTGACCAGGAAGCCCAGCATCATGGTCGCCATGTGCGTCCCCGACTTCAGGCACACCATATCCTCGGCCGCGATCCACTCCTCGATTTCCTCCAGGCGATAAAAGAGCACGTAGGGGTTCAGGAACTTGTCATCAAAATCCGCCTGCGCCTGGCGATACGGCACACGCACGATCCTTTTGACCGCCAGCCAGACGATCGGCGCATAAAAAAGCGCATACAGTGGGACAAAGACCCACCGCACCAACGGCTCCAATCCCCACCGCACGAGCGCTCGAAACACCCCTCCCAGGTGGCGGTAGACGGGGTGATAGACGCTGCGCCGGTTGTAGACCGAGACGAACATCCCTCCCCCGGCCCGGACGACGCGCTTCAACTCTCGCAGTGCCAGGCGAGGGTCCGGGGTATGGTGGATCACTCCCGTGGACATGGCGAAATCGAAACTCCCATCGCGGAACGGAAGCGCCAGCACGTTCGCATTGACGAATGGGGTGTTGATGCGCTGTTGCGCCTGCTGCAACGTGCGCCACGAAAGGTCTACCGCCACCGCCTCCCGACCCCAGAACGCTCGCACAAAGATGGGGTTGCGGGCCGACGCCCCACACCCTACGTCCAACACGCGCTGCCACTGGCTTAGGTCAAAGTGCTGCTCCACCTCTCCCAACAGGGTATGGTTGCGCACCTCGTCGAGCACGATCTCGCTCATGCAGTCGAAACTGCGGGCGTCGTAGTGCTGCTGCACGGTGCGGATGATGTCCGCGGTGGGCTGGCCCTCACCCCCGGCCCCTCTCCCAAGGCTGGGCGAGGGGGACTGGCCCTCACCCCCGGCCCCTCTCCCAAGGTCGGGAGAGGGGGGCGAGCCCTCACTGCGTGGGGGGCTTGGACGATCCTCACGCCGCGCCACTCGACTCCCCTCCGCTCATTTTCTCCACCAGGTAGTCACCGATGATCAGGTGGTCAATCCCGGTGGTCAGGAAACACTCGATCGCTTCTTCGGGCTTGCACACAATCGGCTCTCCCATCACGTTGAACGACGTATTGAGCACGAGCCCCACCCCGGTCAGGTCCTCGAACTCTTTGATCAACGCCCAGTAGCGCGGGTTTGCCTGGCGGCTCACCGTTTGCACGCGGCCGGTCCCGTCCACGTGCGTGATGGCAGGGACGAGGGAACGCTTGTCGGGCCGCACGTCGAACACCAGGATCATGAACGGCGAGGGATAGTCAACCGTAAAGTACTCGCCCGTCCGCTCCTCCAGCACCGAAGGGGCGAAGGGACGGAAAGGCTCGCGGTGCTTGACGCGCGCATTCAGAATGTCCTTCATATCGGGTCGCCGGGGGTCCGCCAGGATCGAACGGTTGCCCAAGGCCCGCGGGCCAATCTCCATCCGGCCCTGGAACCACCCCAGGATCTCCCCTCGCGCCACCAGCTCAGCCCCTGCGCGGGCTGGATCTTCCAGCCGGCGATACGTCAGGCGGCCATTGTAGCAGGCCAGTGTCCCCTCGATCTCTTCGTTCGTAAAGTCCGGCCCCCAATAGGCATGCTGCATCACAGAGGGGCGCGGGAGCCCCAGCAAGCACGAATGCACCCACAGCGCTGCCCCCAGTGCCGTACCCGCGTCGTTGGCCGCTGGCTGGATGAACAGCCCCTCGTAAGACCCCTCCTGCAAGATTTTGCCGTTCATCACGCTGTTCAGCCCCACCCCTCCGGCAATGCACAGATTCTGCTTCCCTGTCACCGTGTGCAGGTACTCGGCCATGTGCAAGCCGGCCTCTTCGGTGATCCGCTGCAAGGCGGCAGCAATGTCCTCGTAGCGCTTGTCGAGCGGCTGCCCCTTCTGCCGGGGCGGGCCAAAGATGCGCACGAACTTGTCGGACACCCAGTGCCCACGGCCATACAGATGATAGTCGAAATAACTCAAATCCAGCGAGAAACGCCCCTCCGGCTTCAGCCGCACGATCTTGCGAAACTCCGCTAGGTACACTTCTGGATCACCGTAGGGAGCCAGGCCCATCACTTTACCCTCGTCGGAGGCATAGTGGAAGCCCAGGTACTCGGTCACAGAACCGTAGAGCATGCCGATGGAATGGGGAAAGCCGATCTCCCCCAGTTTTCTGAACGTACTTCCCTCCCCGACGCCAAACCAGGTGGACGTCCATTCGCCCACGGCGTCTATGGAGAGAATGGCCGCCTCCTCGAAGGGGGACAGTAGAAAGGCGCTCGCCGCGTGAGCCGCGTGATGCTCCACGTGGTGGATGCGGCGCGCCTTGGAGCGCTCACTGAGCCCCAGTTCTTTCCGCAGTGTGGCTTCCAGCCGCATCATCGGCAGGAAATTCTGGCCAAACCGGCTACGCACCAACGCCAGCGAACGCGGCAGGTAGCGGACGATGTGCCATAACTGGTCGGCCACGTGCAGGCTCGAGTCCCAGTAATATGCGATGTGGTCTACGTCATCTATGGTGATGCCTGCCTCGTCCAGGCAATAGCGGATGGCGTTGTCGGGGAACTCCATGGTGTGCTTTTTGCGCACGAAGCGCTCTTCCTCGACCATGGCGACGAGTTCCCCGTCCCGCAGCAGTGCCGCAGTCGAATCGTGTCCGTAACAATCAAAACCCAAGATGTACAACTTGTCTACCTCCATTCGCCGTTGCACGCTACTGCGTGCACATTGCCGTGTAATTGGGCAGCGGCCGTCCCTCGGCATCCCAGGCTGGCAGCCGCGAGTCACTATCGTAAAAACCTACGCCGACGCGAAAGCCCTCACCCCCAGCCCCTCTCCCAAGGCTGGGAGAGGGGGGCAGGCCCTCGGGCAACGGGATGGTATGTTCATCCAGGATCAAGTCCCCGGCCCGCCACTGGTCCGTCGGCATGGCACCTCCCCGAGGCAGCCCGTCTCCCACCCCGATCAGGTGGCCCTCGTCGTCCAACAAGTGCACGAACACCGTGTACCCCTTCCCCAGCGGCTTGCGCACCCGCCACCACAAGGTCACGCGCAAGTTCGTCCCCTCTGGCCTGACCTCTGCTGCCTCCAGCACCACCTCCCGACCAGGCCCAAAGGCAGGCGGCCGGCGCAGCACGGCCCCTACCGGGGGAGGCAGGACTTGGCGGGGCTCCACGCGCAGGCGCGTCAATACCACGTAGGGTTCCCCCGGCACCCCCCCCACACGCACCGGCAGCCGTGCATAAGAGTTCCCATCCGGCTCCGGTGAGCGCAGGAACACGAGCCGCAACTCCCACAACTGCAACTCGCGCACGTCGTCCGGCAGCCGCAGCCGGTACCGGTCGGCCAACACCTCGCCTGGCCGCCAGGCGGTCGTGGGATAATTTCCTCCACCCGGCCAACTAGAGAAGTTCACCAGCAGGTCGTCGTCACCCGGCGCCGCCACCACCATCTGCAGCCCCAACATCAGGCTCTCGGTGATGGGCCGCTCTGCTTTCAGGTACAACGTCACGTCCACCGCGTCCCCTGCTCGCACCGACTCGTCGCTCACGTCGTAGCCCAACAGCGCGACCTGCCCTCCGAACGAAGCATCCAGCGGGTGAGGGACGTGCACCTGGGCGACCGGAACCCGCGGCGGCGGGTTGAACAACGGCGCCAGAAACCATACCGGTGTGACGAACGCCAGCGCTCCCAGCCCAATCACCAACCCACGCCAGGCCACCGCGTGCACAATGCGGAATGCGGAATGCGGAATCCGTAATCCGATCACATTCATCAGCCCCGCGGCCAGGAGCGGGGCAATGGCCGCGTGGGCCTGGAACAGATACCGCCCGTCGGGCGCCCAGACCATCGCATTGAATCGGAACCAGGCCGCAAAGGTCACCACGGCCCAGAGCGCCAGCAGCGCCGCCCCTCGGCGGGTGACAGTCGCCGCGAAGACCCTCACCCCCGGCCCCTCTCCCAAGGCTGGGAGAGGGGAGCAGGCCCGCAGCCCCAGCCCCAGCCCCACCAGCCCCACCAGGCTCAGCAGGCCATATACAGGGAGAAAGCCCAGGGGTATCTCGCAATACGGCTCGGCAGCCCAATAGGTGCTCAGGAACTTGAGCGTCTCGGGAATGACCAGGCGGGGTGGCCATTGCGCTCGCTGGCCCGTCTCTTGAGTGAACAGCGGCATCAGGCCAGGATTCCCATAACGGATCAGGTTGCCCACATACCACCAGCCGGCGATGGCCACGCCCAGGAGACCGATCAACGCCAGGTGCCCCAGGCTACGCCTCCACTTCCGCTCCCGCCACGCCACGTCGGCCAGCGCCAGGGCCGCCAGGGGCAGCAAGAACATCCCGCTCACCTTGGTCAGCATCGCCAGCCCAATGATAGTGCCCAGCGCCAGCGAGCGGACCAGGGAAGGCCCCCGGCGCAAGATGTCCGCCGTCAGATACACCCCCCAGGCTGCCAGCGCAGTCACCAGGTTGTCGTTGGTAATGGCCGCAGAGTGGGTCAGGAAGCGCGGGCTAAACCCCACCAGCGCAGCCGCTACCAGGCCCACGCCGCGGTTTTCGGGGAAGACCGTCCTGGCGGTAAGGTATACGCCGCCGATCGTCACCAGGCCCAGGACCGCACTCAAGAGGCGGAGCACGTGCACTCCCAGCGCTGCTCCACGATAGGGCCACGCCTCCCGCTCCGGGGAGCGCATCCACAACCCCTTGCTGTAGGGCTGCGACGTGTCCCCACAGGTGGAGAGTGGATTGGGCCTGGTCAGCGCGGCGACGTCACTCGTGTCTTCACCCAGTCCATGCAGGATGAGCGCACTCAGCGCATAGTACAGCGGAGGCTGGCCACCCTCCTGGGCGAAACCATACTCCTTCGCCAGCGCCAGATCGCGCTGGTCTGGCAATCCGTTCCCTTCCGCCAGGTAGCGCACAAAGTTTAAGTGCACAGGCTCGTCTATCGCTTCGAACGAGGGAAGAATCAGCCCATTGGCTACAGCCAGTGCAAAGAATACGACGAACAGCCACGACAATGGCTGTTGCCAGACTGCTTTTCTACCCATAGCAGGCGGATTCTAACACACGTTAAGGTCTTTGTCCAGACCTTCTCGAAAGCTCCTTTCGGGAAGGCCTCACTTCACACGATAGATTTTGAGCACCGGTCCTGGCCGCTCCCGGTGCCAGAGGCTGATCCACGGGCCGTAGATCTCGTCGAAAACGAACGGTGGTTCCACGTTACCTTCGCCTGGGCTGAATCGCTGTACCAACTCCAGTTCCTCATCCAGCGCAGCATAGAAGGCCCGCCGCCTGGCATCCTGCTCCTTGTCCAGCAATGAGATGCGATAAATGAAGCTACTGGCGATCAGGTAATCAAAGCCCTGTTCTCGATACCAGGCGAGGGGACGGCCAGATAGCCCTTCCCCTCCCCTTGTATCCACCTGGTACGTCTCCCGGCACAGCGGCGGCTCATACACGGGCCAATCTGTAGCGATCTTGGCCCCTGCGGGAATATTCGCCTCAATCCACTCCTTGGCCAGGGTGCGGGTGTCCTGGCGGGTCAACACCACGTCGTGCCGGATGGTCCAGGCCAGCGGCTGCGCGATCGCCGCAATCGCCAATGCCATTGCCAGGCGCCGTCCCCACCTCACCTTCCTTCTCCTCACCCACGCCGAGACCACCACCAAAGCCTCTGCTGCAAAGACGGCGCCGAAGGGTATCAGCGGCAGCGCGTAGCGCGCAAAATAGTGACGCGTAGAGCCCATGGACGCATAATAGAACAAGGGGAAAGACAGGAGCAAGATGCTCATTCTGTCCCCACGGGTGATGGCCTTGACCAGCCGGCGCAGAAAGCCCACTGAGGCCAGGCCCAGGAGAACGCCCCCCAGGCCATAGTACAACACCTTCACGTAGAACAGCCAGCCGGGAACGGTGTCAATCTGCCAGATCCAAAAGCCCCCTTGCTGGCCGGCCTCCCACTCCAGGAGGGCATAGTTCAAGTAGGCCACGGGTTTCAGCACCAGTTGAAAACCCCCGGCCAGGAAGCCACCTCCAAAGGAACCGATGGCCAACGCCAGGTAAGCGACCCTGGAGCGGGCCTCCTGGCGGCCTTCCAACCACAAACCATGGCCTGCCGCCACGGCCAGCGGGATGATCACCGGCCAGACGCTCCACTTGGTAGCGATGGCGTACCCTGCGGCAACAGCCGCCAGAACCAGATACCTGCGGCCGGATCTTGCTGATCCGCTTCGCCGCTCGGATGTAGCGGATGAGTACATCCGGATCCGCATCGCCAGAACGCTGCACAATACCCCCAGGCTGGTCAGAAACGCTGCGGTAATGCCGGGCGTGACATAATGAGAGTCCCGCACGTGCAAGAAAGCCACGGCCAGGAACAGCGCCGCCAACTGCCCGGTTCCCCGGCCGCCTGCCTCCTTCCCCAGCCAGTAAGCCACCAGCACGCTCAGCGTCCCCAGCAGTGCGCTCGTCAGGCGTCCCAACAGGATGTGGAAGGCGGTGGGGTCTGCACGCCAAAATCGCCCGGCTTCCGCTGCCGACGCCAGGCGCCCTCTGATCCGGCCGGCGATGAAATAGACCCCATACTCGCCGAACAGCAGGTTGGAAAAACCGGTCGGATTCGGCTGGCGGCCGATGAGGCCTTCCCCCAGGTTCAGCGCAATGCGGACGTAGGTAGGCTCGTCGAAATGATAGGCATACGGGAACCCAAACCGAATGCCCCACAGCCGCAACACCAGGGCCAGGGTCACGATCCCGGCCAACCTCACGGATGTACTCATCCGCGTAGACGTCAGACCCACACGCCTGTTCACGCCACCCACCGCAATCTAGCCCGCCTGCAATCCAAGGGCTCTCACCGGGTAAGCGCTCACCCCATCGCCTGGTTTACGTTCCTCCAGCAAACAGGAGTTGAAGCCTGCTTCGGCGATGCAACGGAGAAGGCGGATGGGGCGGATGGGGCGGATGGGTACATCCGGCATCCGGCATCCGACAACATCCGGAAGTTGGGTCCGACGTCGGCCAGAACGCCACCAAACCAGCGTTTTCACGTTCGGAGGCGAACGTCTATCCTTTCAGCATGTCCCGCGGGACTTAGCAGACACGCTGTGGCCCAGACATACCCTATCTTGCCATCAAACCGTCGAAAAGTCAAACCGTCCGCTGCTGCATGCTAGCGTGTAGCGGCAGATATGGTATAATCGTTGGATGATGAAGCGGACGACGAACATCCGAACGATGCGTGGCTCTGTCCTGGCAATGGCACTAATGGCACTAGTGGCCCTAATGGCACTGACGGCCTGTGGCAAGGTGATCACCCCGCAACCGACCGCGAGCACCTCAGCCGGGAGCACGGTACCCGCCGCGCCCACGGTCCGCCCGACCGCCACCGCCCCCATCACCCCACCGCCGGCCACGGCGACGCCGGCCGCCACCGCCACACCGGTCATCCACGTCGTCCAGGGAGGGGAGACGCTGCTGAGCATCGCCTTCGACTACGGGGTGAGCCTGCAGGCGCTCCAGGACATCAACCGCATCGAGAACCCTCAACTCCTGCAAGTGGGACAATCGTTGATCATTCCCACCGGCGGGGAAGGGACGGGCGTGACTTCCGGCCTCTTGTTGCCCACTCCCACCCCGCTGCCGTTTGGCGTGCGGGGAGTTGCCTTCTACGAGACCCCCGTCGGCAGCCTGTGGTGCCTGGGGGAGATCGTCAACACCACCGCCTCCTCCCTCACCAACGTCCAGGTGCGCGTGGCGCTCTTCGACGCCGCCGGCCAGCCGCTGACCCAGGCGGATGCCTTCGCCGCCGCCAGCGTCATCCCACCTGGCGAGCGCTCCCCCTTCGGCATCCTCTTCACCAGCCCGCCGGCCGCCCCGGCCAACCCACAGGTGACGATCCTGCGCGGTGAAGACGCCGGAGCACTCACCACCTCCTACGTGCCGATGGCGGTGACCCAGGTGCAGGCGCAACCCTCCGGCTCGCAGATGCAGGTGACCGGCACTGTGCAGAACACCAGCGCCGACCAGGCCGCTGCCAGCGTGTACGTCATCGTGACGACCTACGACGCCCAGGGATTGGTGACCGGCTACCGGCAGGAGGCAATCGAGGCCGAAGGAGGGCTTGCACCCAACGCCAGCGCTCCGTTCTCCATGCTGTTCACTTTCTACGGTGACACCCCAGCTGATTTTAGCGTGATTGGACTAGGCCGCGTCCCGTCTGAGTAGTTCGTTCGTGGTAGTGGGCGGATGAGATTCCGTGGATGAGTACACCCATTTCCGCTCCGGGTGTACTCACCCGCAATGACAAGATGAGGAAGCATCCCTTGCATCCGTCTGGAGGGTAATCTTGTATCACGTCATACGTGCCATCGCCAACGTTCTGATCAACCTGATCATCCGCCGGGAGTACGTCGGGATCGAGAACATTCCCGCTCGGCCGCCGTACATCCTGGTCACCAACCACCTGTCTATCTTCGACAGCCCCGTGCTGCTGACCCTATGCCCACACACGGTCCGCGCCTTTGCGGCGTCCAAGCACAAGCGCAACCCCATCTATGCCCCCCTCCTGGCCATCATGGGCTCCATCTGGGTGCGGCGGGGGGAGGTGGACCGTGAGGCGCTACGGCAGGCGCTGGGCGCGCTCAAGCGCGGGGAGGTGCTGGGAATGGCCCCTGAGGGCACCCGCGCCCGCGGCGTGTACGCCCTGCAAGAAGGGAAGACCGGCGCGGCCTATCTAGCCAGCCGCGCCGACGTGCCGATCGTCCCGGTCGGGCTCACCGGCACCGAGCAGATCAAGCATAACCTGCCCCGGCTGCGCCGCACCTACGTGCGGGCCGTCGTCGGCACCCCTTTCGGCCTGCCTGAAAGCGGCCGGGTACGCGGCGAAAAGTTGCACGAATACACCGACCTGATCATGGCCCGCATCGCGGAACTCTTGCCGGAGGGATACCGGGGCGTGTATGCCTCGAGCCCTCTCGTCGGGGGAAATGCCACGGCTGGAGAACCACGGGAGTAGTTCGTGGCACAAAATGCGACGGACGCCCCGCTTCAGCGGGGGTGCCCCGGCTGAAGCCGGGCCTCCAGCCGCGTTTTGCATCAGAGTAGAAGGGAGGAACCTATGCGTTATCGCACGCTCGGCAGAACCGGCATCCAGGTGAGCGAGATCGGCTTCGGGGCCTGGGGCATCGGCGGCGGCTGGGGCTACCAGGACGACGCAGAGGCTATCGCTGCATTGAAGCGGGCGCTCGACCTGGGCGTCACGTTCTTCGACACGGCGCTGGGATACGGGGACGGCCACAGCGAACACCTGATCGGCCAGGCGGTGGCAGGGGTGCGGGACCACGTGGTCATCGCCACCAAAATCCCGCCCAAGACCCAACGCTGGCCGGTCCTGCCCCACGAACCAATCTCCGAGACCTTCCCGGCCGAGTGGATCGTCGAGTGCACGGAAAAGAGCCTGAGAAACCTTAACGTAGACGCCATTGACGTGCAACAATTGCACGCCTGGACGCCCCCCTACACCCAGCAGTTGGAATGGTACGAGGCGCTGACCCGCCTGAAGGAGCAGGGCAAGATCCGCGCCTTCGGCGTCTCCGCCAACGACTGGGACCCCTATGGCCCGGTGGGCCTGGTCCAATCCGGGCTGATAGACTCGGTGCAGGTCATCTATAACATCTTCGAGCAGCGCCCGGCCGAACGATTGCTCCCGGCTGCGTTGGAACACCACGTCGGCATCATCGTGCGCGTCCCCTTCGAGGAAGGACTGCTCACCGGCAAGATGGGGCCTGGGTACGCCTTTGACGAGGGGGACTGGCGGGCAGAATGGCTGACGCCGGAGCGGTTGGAGGAAGCCGCCCGGCGCGTGGAGGGGCTCAAGCCGTTCTTAGCCGAGGATCGCCCGACGCTGGCCGCGCTGGCGCTCAAGTTTGTCCTGAGCCATCCGGCCGTCTCCACCGTCATACCCGGCATGCGCCGCGTCGCCCACGTGGAAGCCAACTGCGCCGTCTCCGACGGCCAGTTGCTCGCCGCCGAAGATGTGCAGGCACTGCGTGCCCACGCCTTCGCCCACGGCTGGTCCTACCCCTGGAGCCAGGCCTAGCAATTTGTGACGCTTGTGGGGCAGAGCCTCACGTCTGCCCCACTATACCAGGTCACAGCCCGTTACTGCTTTAGGCGGACCACAGTCCGCCGCCAGGTTGCACCACAGACCGAGGCCAACCGCGGTTAGAAGGGCTTGTTATGGGCATCTGGACGATCATCGCCGGTATAGGAGTCGTCGTCGGCATCGCCGCTGGCGTCGTGCAGGTGCTGGACTATCTCCAGAAGCGGCGCAGGAGGAAGGAGCAGCCCCGCCAGGAACCCCAGGCCCCACCACCCCCGCCTGTTCCAACCATCCCCCACAACCTGCCGTCCCGCACCGACTTTATCGGCAGGGCAGCGGAAAAGGCGCGGGTGTACGAGGCGCTGCGGTCACGCCCGTACCTGGTCAGCATTGACGGCATCGGCGGCATCGGCAAGACCGTGCTGGCGCTGGAAGTAGCCCACGAGTGCCTGCGCGCCAGCAAGGGGGAAGGCCCTACCGATGGGATCCCCACCTTCAGCGGCTTTATCTGGACCACGGCCAAGGACCGCGAACTCACATTGAACGGGCTGCTCGACGCCGTCGCCCGCACCCTGGAATATCCTGGCATCGCCCAGCAGCCGATCGAGGACAAGCGCGTCGCCGTACGCAAGTTGCTCCAGGAAAAGCCCTACCTGCTGATCGTGGACAACCTGGAGACGATCACCGACGAGGGGGTACGCGACTTCCTGCTCGACCTGCCAGAGCCGTCCAAGGCGCTGATCACCACGCGCGAACAAAAGTTGCGCCACGTGTGGGCCATCTCGCTCAAGGGCCTGACCGAACCGGAGGCATTGGCCGTCATCCGCAACGAAGGCCGACGGCTGGGGTTGGCGTCCCTGGAGCACGCCGAAGGCCCGCTGCTATCGCACCTATATCAGGCCACGGGCGGCGCTCCGCTGGCGATCAAGTGGGCGGTGGGGCAGATCAAGCAGAAAGGGCAATCGCTGGACACCGTCCTGGAAGCCCTGCACGAGGCCCGGGGCAGCATCTTTGACACGATCTTTGCCCGTTCATGGGGTCTGTTGTCTGCCAGCGCCCGGCAGGTGCTCGTCGTCATGCCCGTTTTCGCCACCTCCGCCTCCCGGGCAGGGATCGAGGCGGCCAGCGACGTGCACCACTACGATCTCGACGAAGCCCTGGGACAACTGGTCGAGATGTCGCTGGTGGATGCGACGGACGAACTGGACCTGGCCCGGCGACGGTACAGCATCCACCCGTTGACGCGGGCGTTCGCTGAGGCGAAATTGAAGGGAGAGCCAGAGGTACTGCACGCCGCCTATCAACGCCTGGCAGAGTATTTCCAGGCATTCAGCAGGAAGTACGGTGGCTTCTGGAGCGAAGAGGGGTTTGCTCAGTTGGAGCCTGAGTTGCCAAACCTTCTAGCGATCATTCGGTGGTGCTGGGAGAATGAGTTTGCCAATCTGGCTCTGAGTACCTTCTTCGACATCAACGACTTTATGGGAGTTCGCGGCTATTGGAACGATGCAATGACCCTAGGCCAGCAGGCCATTGCAATAGCCACTGGGGTGGGCAACGAACTTTATGCTGCAATGTTCCGGGTATGGCCTGTTGGGTGGATTTATCGTCACCGGGGGGATCTGCATTCAGCGGGGGAGCAAGTAGTGCAGGCATTGGCTGTGTTCGAGCGGCTTGGAAACGAGCCATTCGTTGCTCATGCCAAGCGACAACTGGGGCGTATTTTGCAGGAGCGCGGTGATCGTGAACACGCAAAGCGGCTGTTTGAAGAAGCGCTTGCATTCTACCGATCAAGTGGAGACAGGCAGTTTGCTTACTTTGTCACCGCTAATATCGCAGACGTGGTGTTGGAGCAAGGTGACCTAGATACTGCCTGGAGGTTGAGTCACGATGTACTTGCGTCTGCCCGTCAGTTCAATGATCTGGAACGTGTCGCGCGCTCATTGAATATCCTGGGCGGTGTAGCGAGCCGACGAGGCAACCTCAAGCAGGCCAGGGAGTTCTGGGAGGAAGCCTTATCCAATGTGAAGCGGGTAAACCGCCTTGATGAGATCGCTGATGCACTGCGGAGACTGGCCCAGATTGAGATTGACGCTGGGAAGAAACAAATCGCCAGGCAAATGCTGATGGAAGCCCTTGAAATCTACCGCAGGCTGGATATGCAGTCCAGAATCCAAGAGGTCGAGGTATTCCTTGCTGAACTGTCTGAATCCACCGACGGTGGGGATGAAAAGCTCAAGCCCTGCTAACCTCGTTTTTCCTGATGCTGTCTGCCAGCACGATACTGAACCCTGGTTACAGAATTGTGCCCCAATGCCTGTTTCTGTAGCTTCGTTGACAGAAAGCGAATCAGGTGAGGCCTGAAGGCGCCGCAGCCCGGACAAACCGCTCTCGCTCGGATATGTGACTTGGTGGTTTAGCGAGAGTATGCTATACTGAGGTCTGGCAAGAGGATGCACCCACCGATTGAGCGCCACGTCGCTCAGACAGGATCTGTTCTGGAAGGTGAACCATGCTGACGGCCGAGTTGGTCTCATCCATGACCGAGCGCATTGTGCGCCGCTTCCACCCATTGCAGATCATTCTGTTTGGCTCTCGTGCCCGGGGTGACGCTGGCTCACAAAGTGACGTAGACCTCCTTATTGTCTTGCCCCAGATCACCGACAAGCGCAAGGCTGCGATTGAGATACGGCGCGCGCTGGCCGATCTTCCTGTGAGCAAAGACATCATCGTAACGACGCCAGAAGAAATCGCGCACCGTGGCAGCCTCGTTGGTACTGTGCTGCGTCCTGCTCTGCGAGAAGGAAAGGTGCTCTATGACCGAGGCTGACCGGTTCAATGAGACGCGACGCTGGCTACAGTACGCCGAGGAGGATCTGTTGGCGGCTGAAGCCGCACTTGGGCGGGAGGATACTTTCCCTCGCCATGTTTGCTGGCTCGCACAACAATCGGCCGAGAAGGCACTTAAGGCTGTCTTGGTCTTTCTGCAGGTTGATTTCCCTCGCAGCCACGACCTGGATGCGCTACGCAATCTGATCCCAGATGGTTGGCGACTCAAGGTGGATCACCCGGACCTGGCCAGCCTAACCGAGTGGGTGGTTGAAGCCCGTTATCCAGGGGATTGGCCAGATGCGGTCGAAGCAGACGCACGTTCTGCGGCCAGGCAAGCGCGGGCCATTTGGGAATCTGTGTGTGCTGGCCTTGCACAGCATGGTCTCGATGCAGACATGCTATCCGATGAAGATGTTCACCAGGCCAGGAGGAACACGTGCTGAGAACTATCTCATCCTCTGACCTGCGAGCCCAGATCAAGCGGGTGCTCAACGAGGTCGGGTACGGGCAGGCCCAATACATCATCGAGAAATTCGGTGAGCCCACCGTTGCTATCGTCAACATGGACGACTTTCGACTGCTCCAGGCAACCAAACATCAGCAGGTTACCGCCTCGCTGCGGGAGACTATCGCCCGCCTGCGGGCTCAAGGCCAGCCATTCAACGCCGACGAGTTGAACAGCCTGATCGAAGAGGCCCTGTCTGACAGATGCAGAACTGGCGGCGATCCTGGCTGCTCTGTTATCTAGAGCAGAGATCACTTCGCCAGAAGAGCGCAGTTACTGAACCCCGGTTACAGAATTGTGATCAAAAGCCCGTTTCTGTAACCGTGTTAGCAGAAAGCGAACCAAAGTGAAACCTGAAGAGCACTTGAACAGAGCCCACCAGTTGCGCCATAGCCTGGACCGCTTGCACCCCGATCCAGACGGGGAACATGTAGCAGCCATCACCGAACTCTGCTATGGCCTGGCTCATCACCTACTCGCTTACGGGATGGAGAAGAAGTACGGTGTACACAAGGATACCCACGTCGGTCTGCCTCACCTGCTGCGCCAACACGGCGAAAGCCACATGGCGACGGCCTTTGAGCGGCTCGATCAGTTGCGAGCCGGGCGCTGGTACGGCGGCAAGGGTGACGGCCAAGTGGTGGAAGAATGTCTGAAGTTGATAGCACAAATCGAGCAGTGGACAACGTGAATATTCCCAGGGAACTCTATCCCGCGCTGGCTCAGTTCATCGCCGGAGCCCATCGCATCCCCAACCTGAAAGCAGCCATCCTCTTCGGCTCTGCCGTCACCGGTGAGTTTCGCCGCAAGAGTGACATAGATGTCCTGTTGTTCTTCGACACCGACCATGACCCAGAAATGGGACCGGAAGCCCAGGCTGCACTGGCGCTGTCGGCAGAGGTTGCCGCCGAGCGCAACCTGGCCTACCCCTTTTCATTCGTGATGGAGAACCTGCACCGGGGTGACCTCGACCCAGACTTTTTGTGGGAGGCCGTGCGAGAAGGGATCGTGATCTGGGCAGATCCATCGCTGATATTGTTGCCAGCCTCCCACCCACGCCTGGAACCAATGCTGCTCATCACCTATTCCACACAGGGGATGAGCGGGCGTGACAAGGGAGCACTACATCGTGCCCTGTACGGCTACCGGGTGGAGAAGAAAGTCGGCGAGAAAGTGTATGTGAGCCAGAAGCCAGGGCTGATCAGCGAGATGGGACATCGGCTGGGTCCTGGCGTTGTGCTGGTGCCCGCCCGTATCGCTGACCGGCTTACCAGCCTGCTGGAACGACATGGAGCGACGTACCGCATGACGAAAGTGTGGCGGTAAACCTATCGCACCTCGATGACAAGCCCACAAGCAACGTTCCAGTCCCGATATTCGATCAATCCCCCGATTCGTTGTTCTATTCGCCCATCTGTTGTATAATAGCGCGCCATAACGCTGACTCAGGAGGCACTCAACCGGATGGAGAAATCGAAGACTCGACGCGTCATCTTTCAACCCGCCGCCTATAAAGGCTTCCAGCGAGGCATCAACCAGATGGTGGACGTGGTGCGCCCGACCCTCGGTCCCTTGCCGCGCATCGTCGCCATCACCAAGGTCGCCTCCTCGGGCATGCCGGAACTCCTCGACGATGGCGGCACCATCGCCCGCCGCATCATCCAGATTCCCCACCGCGACGAGGACATGGGGGCCATGTTCGTACGCCACGTGCTGTGGCGCCTGCACCAGAAAGTCGGCGATGGGACCGCCACCGCGGCCGTGATGTTCCAATCGCTCTACAACCAGGGTCTACGCTACCTCGTCTCCGGTGGCAACGCCATGCGGCTCCGCCATTACCTGGAAGCCGGGCTGCCCGTGATCCTCGACCAACTGGCCGGCATGGCCATCCCCGTGGAAGGCAGGGAGAAACTGGCCCAGATCGCCGAATCCATTTGCTACGACGCCCCCCTGGCCAAAATGCTCGGCGAAATCTTCGACATCCTCGGCGAGCACGGCCGGCTGGAGGTCCGCTCTGGTCGCAGCCGGGAATTGGAACGGGAATACGTGGAAGGCATGTACTGGCAGGCGGGCGTCCACTCCCCCGCCATGATCGCCGACCGCTCCAGGTTGCGCACGGACCTGGAAAACGCCGCTATCTTGATCAGCGACCTCGAGATCCAAGACCCCCGCCACCTGGTGCCCGTGCTGGACAAGGTGGTCAAGGCCAAAATTCGCACGCTCATGATCGTGACCACCAAACTCTCCGACAGTGTGGTCAACCTGGTGGTGGCGCTCAGCCGTGACCCCGCCCAGTTCCAGGCCGTCGCCGTCAAGGCTCCCGGGCTGGCCATAGGTGACCGGGTGGCGGCGCTGGATGACCTGGCCGTGTTGACCGGTGGACGCCCGTTCGTCAAGGCCGCGGGTCACACCTTGCGCCAGGTGACCCTCGAGGACCTGGGGCACGCGCGCCGTGCCTGGGCCGACCGCAACAACTTTGGGATCGTGGGCGGCCAGGGGGACCCCCGCGCCCTGCGCCAGCACATCGCCAACCTGCGGGCGGCCTTTGCCCGCTTCGACGATCCCGAAACGCGCAAGAAACTCCGCGAACGCATCGGCAAACTGATGGGCGGGTCGGCCACGCTGTGGGTTGGGGGCGCCAGTGAACTGGACATCCAGGCCCGCAAGGAACTGGCAGAGCGCACGTCCGATGCAGTGCGCGGCGCGATCATGGACGGCATCCTGCCCGGCGGCGGTGTGGCGCTGCTGGCCTGCCGCCCCGCCCTGCGCCGTGTCCTGGACCACAGCGCCGATCCCGATCAGCGCGCCGCCTGCCGCATCCTGATCGAGGCGCTGGAACAACCGACCCGTACCATCATCGCCAACGCCGGACACGACGCCAGCGAGGTCATGGGCGAGATCAAGCACGCCGGACCCGGCTGCGGATTCGACGTGCGATCCGCCCAGGTGGTGGACGTGGCCCAGGCGGGCATCTTTGACGTGGCCAGCGTGGTGCGCGAGGCCGTGCACAGCGCCATTGCCGGCGCTGCCCTCGCTTTGACGGTGGACGTCCTGGTCCACCACAAGCAGCCCAAAGAGGCCGTAGAAACCGCGTAGCCGGACAGGAGATGACGACGATGGACGACGGTACCACAGCACAAACCTCGCTTGAGGACCTGGTGTATGCCCTGGCGGCATCGCCCCGCTTTGCCCAGGATGGCATCTGCTTCGCCGCCCGCGCCTCGGGGCTGTACCGCTCCGACGACGGCGGCCTCACCTGGCGCTCGCTCTACGGCTCGCTCGACCTGCAAGCCCCCCTGGCGACGACGGCCGTGGCCCTCTCGCCCGCGTTCGACTCTGACCACAGCCTGTTCGCCGGCAGCCAGGGCGGCGTCTTGCGCTCGGCGGACGGCGGCGAGCACTGGAACGTGGCCATGTTCCCCCCTCCGCCACCGCTCGTCTCCGCGCTCGCCGTGTCGCCCAATTTTGTCTACGACGGCACGGTTTTCGCCGGGACGGTAGAGGACGGCATCTTTCGCTCGGCCGACCGGGGGAACCGCTGGTCCGCCTGGAACTTTGGCCTGCTGGACCTGCACGTCCTGTGCATGGCGCTCTCGCCCCACTTTGCCAACGACGACACGCTCCTCGTCGGCACGGAGAGCGGCATCTTTCGCAGCACCAACGGCGGGCGCGCCTGGCGAGAAGTGGACTTTCCCCTGGACTGGGCACCGGTGCTCAGCCTGGCCCTCTCTCCCCACTACACCCACGACGGCGTCCTGTTCGCCGGCACGGAATCCTGTGGGCTCTTCCGCTCCGACGATCGAGGGCGCACCTGGACGCGCCTGGGCCAGGACGTGGTGATGGACGCGGTGAATGGGATCGTACTCTCGCCCGATTTCCCGGCCCAGCCGGACGTCCTGGCAGCCATGGGCGCGGCGTTGCTCATCTCCCGCGACGGGGGCCTTGCCTGGTCGGATTGGAAAGCCGGTGCTCCCATCGCCGAGGGGCTGGCTTCTGTGGCCGCCCCGCAAGGGCTCGCCCCGGGCGCTCCCTTGCTGGCCGGCCTGGTCACAGGCCAAACCCTGCGCCTGTAACACCAACGATGTGCACTCCAGCCCTTCCAGGCGCCGCACAGGGCCCCACCGATACCTCCCGCAGCCCGTACGCCCACTGGCGCACCCTGCCCGTGGGCAGCGTCGTGCTGACCGGCGGCTTTTGTCGGACCTTCCCGAAAGCTCCCAGCTTTCGGGAAGGTGGTACGGCGGGGAATTTTCACGACCTGCGCCTGGCGGCGGGCCTGGCCGAAGGCCCATACCGCGGGCCGCTGTTCATGAACTCGGACCTGTACAAGTGGCTGGAAGCGCTCGGCTGGGAGTTGGCCAACCACCCCGACGATGAACTGCGACGGATCGCCGCTGAGACCATCGAGTTGATCGCCGCCGCCCAGGCTGACGACGGCTACCTCGATTCCTACTACCAGGTGGCCGAACCCGGCCAGCGTTGGAAGAATCTGAGGGACGGCCACGAACTGTACTGCGCCGGCCACCTGCTCCAGGCGGCCGTGGCCCACCGCCGCGCCACCGGCGACGTAAACCTGCTGCACGTGGCGTGCCGGTTCGCCGACCACATCTACTCGGTGTTCGGCCCGGGCCGGCGCGCGGGGAGCCCGGGCACCCCGAAATCGAGATGGCGCTCGTGGAACTGTACCGCGAGACCGGCCAGCCGCGTTACCTGGAACTGGCCGGTTTCTTCCTCGACCAGCGCGGCCGCGGGACCCTGGCAGGGAGCCGTGATCCGGCCTATTACCAGGACCACGTGCCGGTCCGCCAGGCCACAGGCGTCGCCGGCCACGCGGTGCGGCAGTTATACCTGCTGGCGGGCGTCACCGACGCCTACCTGGAGACCGGCGAGCGCGCCCTGTTCGAGGCTGCCACCCGCCAGTGGCAGGACGTGGCAAGCGGCAAACTGTACGTCACCGGCGGGCTCGGCTCGCGGTACGAGGGGGAAGCATTCGGCGAGGCTTACGAACTGCCCAACGATCGTGGCTACTGCGAGACCTGCGCCGCCATCGCCAGCATCCTGTGGAACTGGCGCATGCTGCTAGCCACGGGCGAGGCCCGCTTTGCCGACCTGATCGAGCGCGCGCTTCTCAACGGCTTCTTGAGCGGCGTGTCGCTGGACGGCCGCCGGTTCTTCTACGTCAACCCCCTGCTCAGCCGGGGCGGGGCCGAGCGGGCGGAATGGTACTCCTGTGCCGGACCTTCCCGAAAGCTGGGAGCTTTCGGGAAGGTGGTTCGCTCGGCCACTACTTTGCCACCCACGACTCATCGGGCGTGCAGATCCACCAGTACGGATCCGCCACTGTGCACGCCACGCTGGAGCCTGGCCGCAGCGTGGCCGTGCGCATAGAGACCGACTACCCGTGGCAGGGAGAGGTGCGCCTGGCCGTCGAACGGGCCGACGGCCTGCCCTGGCGGCTCACGGTACGCTTGCCGGGGTGGTGCCAAGCCCCCTCCGTCCGCGTCAACGGCCAGGCGTGGGCAGTCGCCGCCGGGGAGGGATACGCCACCATCGAGCGCCCGCGGCGGGAAGGGGACACGGTCGAGTTGGATTTGCCGATGCTGCCCCGGCTGATCGAAGCGCACTCCCGCAGCGACGCCACGCGCGGCAGCGTGGCGATCGAGCGCGGCCCGCTGGTCTACTGCGCGTACCACCTTCCCGAAAGCTGGGAGCTTTCGGGAAGGTCCGACTTGACGAAACGGCGCCGCTCCAGGCCGCCTGGCACGGGGACCTCCTGGGCGGGGTCATGGTGGTGGAGGCCCAGGGGTACGCAGTGGACGTGGCCGCGTGGCAGGAGCGGCTGTACAGGCCGGCCGGTGAGGGCGTGCCGTCGCGCCAGCCGGCGCGGCTGGTCGCCGTGCCGTACTATGCGTGGGCCAATCGCGGGCCGGGTGCAATGCGCGTGTGGATTCCTGGCCTATGACTTCGGTCCTATGGACAGGCCATCCCGTCTGTGGTATCATTACCGCCAGTTTCGGTGCACAAGGTTCCGTGGAGCAGGCTTTCCAGGCCGTTCAGATCGCGGACTGAAAGACCTGTCCTCCCTGCACCATAAATGAGGCTACAGGATGGGCGCGTTACCTTCTTTTACCTACCTCGCCCTGGCATTGGCCGCCCTGGCCGCCGCCGGGCTCTTGCTCGTGTGGATCATTCGCTACACCGGCCGCAGAGACGATGGAAACCCCAAAGGCCGGCCCGTGGCTCCGGCCACTGTGGCAACCCCGCCAGCGTTTGCGGAGCCCACGCTGACAGAAGAGCGGGAACTGCTGCGCGTCGCTCGCACGGACGTGGGGGTAGTAGCCGTTTTCGTGCAGGGCCAGCGCTACCACCGGTTGCAGGAGATCAAAGACCCCCAGGTCGGGTGCGAGACCATCGAAGCCCTGAAGGCCGTGCTGACCTTTGCCGAAGGCTGGCTGCCGCTGAAACAGGCCACTGCCCAGGCTGTGGCCCGCAAGTCCACCGTGGACGAGGAAGTCTTCCTGGCACAGTTGCGCTCCCGCAACCTGTTCTCCGCCGGCAATTCCTCCCGGTTGTCCCCGTCCGAGCCGTTGATCCCCGTCGAGGTGATCAACAACATGGTCCAGGAGCGGTTGCGCAAACGGCCAGACCTGGCCGCGCAGCGCATCTACATGGCCACCGAATCGCGCGGAAACTTGCGTATCTACGTCGGTATGCAGTCTTTCGAGGCGGTGGATGAAATCCCCAACACCGAAGTGCGGACGCTCATCCAGGACGCCATTCACGAGTGGGAATCCACCTGATCCTAGTGCGCCCCCCTGTGGCCACAGGTCGCACACGAGGCCGAAGGGGAGCAGGACCCGCACGAGGCCCCCGCCCCGGCAATCACTCCCTCACTCCCCACCGCCGAAAACAACGAGATCATGCGGCCTGTATGCAGGCTCTCGCACTTGGGGCAGGCGATAGGCGCGTCGGCAGCCGACATCGCCCGCAGCGCGTCGAAGCGCGCCTGGCAATCGGAACACCTATACTCGTATAGCGGCATGCCCACCACCTCTTTCTCGGTCTTACGGGCTCATTCTACCGCCGTTTGGCCCCACCGTCAAGCCTTTCTTCACCCGATCAGCCCCAACGCCCGGCCCACCTGCGTAAAGGCCGCCAGCACACGGTCGAGGTGTTCGTCGGTGTGCGTCGCCATGTAACTGGTGCGCAGCAGCGCCCCTCCTGGCGGCACCGCCGGCGAGATGACCGGGTTGGTGTACACCCCCGCCTCGTAGAGGGTCTTCCAGGCCTGAAACGTGGGCATGTCGTCGCCGATGATGACCGGGACGATCGGGGTCTGGCTGGCCCCCAGGTTGAACCCCAAACGGCGCAGTTCGGTACGCATGCGCTCGCCGATCTGGTTGACGCGCGCGATCCGCTCCGGCTCCTCCTGCATGACCTCCAACGCTGCCAGGGCGGCCGCCGCATTGGCCGGGGGGATGCTGGCACTGAAAATCATGGAGCGGGCGTGATGCTGGATGTAGTGGATCACGTCCTCCGAACCCGCGATGAACCCGCCCAGGCTGGCGAAGGACTTGCTGAACGTGCCCATCGTCAGGTCCACCTGGCCGGTCAGGCCAAAGTGGGCCGCGGTGCCCCGCCCGCCGCCCAGCACACCGATTGAGTGCGCGTCGTCCACCATCAGGCGCGCCCCGTACTTGTGGCACACGCTCACGATCTCCGGAAGCGGGGCGATGTCCCCTCCCATGCTAAAGACGCCGTCCACGACCACCAGTTTGCCCGCCTGCTGCGGCAGGCCAGCCAGCACCCGCTCCAGGTGAGCCATATCGCTGTGGCCGAAGCGGCGCATCTCCCCAAACGCCAGCCGGCAGCCATCCACGATGCTGGCGTGGTCCTCCTTGTCGGTGATCACGAAATCCCCCCGCCCCACCAGTGCCGAAAG
>Ga0315284_10003048_pt1 | contig 23866 bp, 20 predicted proteins | sample YL17G09_16_MG_FD_203696 | JGI IMG/M metagenome (GOLD analysis project Ga0315284, IMG submission 203696) | Sediment microbial communities from Yellowstone Lake, YNP, Wyoming, USA - YL17G09_16 | ecosystem: Environmental > Aquatic > Freshwater > Lake > Sediment | place: USA: Wyoming | collected...
ACGCCCATTTGTTCCAGAGCTAAAATTGTTTCGCGTCTTAAATCACTGGCTACGTCCAGAGTAGTCAGATCAAAATAGCCTCCTCTGTCCAGTATCTCTGTAGCCTGGTCGTTCTTAAAATAAAAATATTCGAGCTCCGGCCCAACATAATAATGGTCAAATCCCGCACTTTTCGCCCGCTCTAAGGCTTTCTTTAAAACATAGCGAGGGTCTCCCTCATAAGGAGTCTTATCAGGGTTTAATATATTACAGATCATCCTGGCCACTGCTTTTTCTTTCGGCCTCCAGGGGACCAGCGAAAAGGTATCCGGGTCAGGCACGGCAATCATATCCGATTCTTCAATATCCTGATAACCGGTAATGGATGAACCGTCAAAACCCATGCCTCTTTCTAATGCGCCCTTTAATTCATTATCAGTTATGGCAAAACTTTTCACCTGGCCTAACACATCGGTAAACCATAGCCTGATAAACTTCACGTCCTTATCCTTTACCAGTTTTAAAATATCCTCTTTCGTCCTCTTGGTCATTATGTCCTCCTTCAATGAGCACATAACTTACGAACCCCCTGCCGAAAGCAGGGGAGTGTGAGTAAGTTATAAGTGCGAATTGACACCGTAGCTTCTATCTAGGAACGTGCCTACGGTGCTATCAATTATTAATCGTTAAATATATATTCATCCTATTGCCACACCCCCTCTCTCGCCTGTCCTGATTCTTATGCATTGCGGCAAATCCAAAACAAATATCTTACCGTCTCCAATCTCGCCGGTCTTTGCACCCTTGATGATTGCTTTTATAGTCGGTTCAACGAAATTTTCATTAACGGCGACCTCAAGGCGAATCTTGCGTAAGAGATTGCCTGTTTCTTTTGTACCGCGGTAAATTTCGGTAACACCTTTCTGCCGGCCGTGGCCTAAGACTTCGCTTGCCGTGATGAGATTAACCTCTTGCTTATAAAGTTCATCTTTTACTTCTTCTAATTTGTCCGGCTGAATTATCGCAATAATTAACTTCATTTTAGCCTCCCAATTTTGCGCAGCAAAATTGATCCCAAGCGGCTAGCTATTGATTTAAGCCGCGAGGGACTATTCTAAAACCGTATAGGCCCTTTCGTGGTGTTGGGTTAAATCAAGGCCCATCAACTCCTCTTTCTCACCCACCCTTACGCCAATAACCAAATCTACGAGCTTGTAAATAATAAAGGTAACAGTAAATGTATAAACTAAAGTTACCAAAACCGCTAAAAGCTGCACGAGAAATTGTTTCGGATTACCAAAGAACAGCCCGTCTGCTCCTTGGGGATTTACTGCGCGCGATGCAAATAAACCAGTGGCCATTGCTCCCCACATACCGCCGATACAGTGCACGCCAAAGGCATCCAGGGAATCATCGTAGCCTAATTTAGGCTTTATGATGCTTACTGCGGTAAAACAGAAAATACTTACTAACAGGCCAATGAGAATCGCGGGTATGACGCTGACATATCCTGCTGCAGGCGTAATCGCAACTAAACCTGCAACTACCCCGGAGGCTGTACCGAACATAGTGGGCTTTCCGTTACGCAACCATTCAATAAACGCCCAGCTTAAACCCGCGGCTGCAGCTGCGGTGTTGGTAACCACAAAGGCATTTACCGCTAACCCATTTGCTGCCAAGGCACTTCCGGCATTAAAACCAAACCAACCAAACCAAAGCAGGCCTGTTCCTAAGGTTACAAAGGGAAGACTGTGTGGTGCCGGTATATTAGAGTCTAAATTCTTCCTGCGACCAATAATCAGGGCAGTGACCAGCGCAGCGATACCCGCATTGATATGTACTACAGTTCCTCCGGCAAAATCTAAAGCGCCCAAATTTTTTAACCATCCTCCCACTCCCCATACCCAATGAGCTAACGGGTCATATACAAAAGTTGCCCACAACAAAGTAAAAACTAAAAACGCGGAAAACTTCATCCTCTCCGCAAAAGCACCTATAATCAAAGCCGGTGTGATAATTGCAAACATCGCCTGATATATCATAAATGCCTGGTGTGGTATTGTCGTTGCGTAATCCGCATAAGGCTGGAAACCAACTCCCTTTAAACCAAACCAACTCAAACCTCCCCAAAATCCTTTTGAGGGACTGAAAGAAAGGCTGTAACCAAAAAGTACCCATTGCAGGCTAAGCACACACATGATAATAAAACACTGCATCAGGACGCTTAGCATATTCTTCTTTCTCACCATGCCGCCGTAGAAAAAAGCAAGTCCGGGACTCATCAGCAAAACGAGAGCGGAAGAAATCAAAACCCACGCCGTATCACCTGAATTGACCATTTATTGCCTCCCCTCGAAAATTATCCCTCGCAGCCAGAAATTAATAGCAAGTTGCTCGGGATCTTTTTTCCGGCAAGTATTAGCCGGAAAAAAAAGAAGGCGTCCATTTTCCGTCATCGGAATTACGGACGCCTTAGTCCTTGGTGTTATATACAACTACCTATTTATAGTTTATTCGCTTTCGGTCGCTACTTCACGAGCAACGACTCTCTTTGTCTTTACCTGCCCGAACCTTGTCGGCATATTGTTACCCTGAGAAAATTCTTCACATTGCCATACAGGCGGCTCCTTACTAAAGATGCAGGTTTTAACCTCTACACAAGTACTGCATAATCCTTTCTTTCCCATGGCTACCTCCTTCACAGCAGTGAACACCGGCCTATCCGATAAGGCCGGGTGCTTATACCGCTACTCTTGTCCTGCGATGATTGGGATTTCGAGTCTTACTGCCATTTAAAATCGCTTCTGCTTCTTGACGGTATGCCTCCATAACATATGGAATACCTGAAATCTCAGCTGCCTCTTCGGTAAGAGACATCAGGTCCCGGCGGGAAATTGAGGCAACCCTGAAATTTCTGCTTCCTGCCATCAGCTGCTGCAGGCCGACCTTGAGTTTCTGGACAAAAGAATACACCCCTACAGCACCCAAGGGAATATCTTTTATATTCTTGCCGTACTTCTCGGCTAGTTCTTCATAACAAACAAAAATTTCTTTTTCTGTTTTGCCATATTCTGACACGGTTACAGGAAGATTGTCTTCTTTAATCCAATTGGCAATGTTCTTACCCACCATACCCGGAATCATCAATGCCCTACCCATGCATACTGCCTTAACATATGGCGCACCCATGGCTATCACCTTAAAAATATGGTCTTCAGTAGAAAAACCTCCGGCTATAGCTATGTCAGGAAGGCGTATACCTTTCTTTCTCAACTTCACGCAAAATTCATAAGTAAGCGCCTGCAAATAAAAAGTAGGTATTCCCCATTCTTCCATCATTCTCCAGGGGCTCATTCCTGTGCCGCCGGAAGCGCCATCTATGGTTAAAAGATCGATTTGGGCCAGTGCCGAGTATTTAATCGCCATCGCCAGCTCGCGCATAGAATAGGCACCGGTTTTTAAGGTAATACGCTTAAATCCGAGGTCTCTTAAACGCTCAACCTCAGCTAAAAATGCCTCTTCGGAAACAAAACCTAAGCGCGAATGGCGTTCAAACTCTTTTATTGCCCCGTCTTTAAACGCCTTTTGAATTGCCTCTAAAGAAGGATCCGGTGTCACGATATACCCGCGTTTTTTAAGTTCAAGTGCCCTCTCTAAACTCTTTACCTTTATCTCTCCGCCAATACACTTTGCACCCTGGCCCCATTTCAACTCGATGGCCTCAAGATTATGTTTTTTTCTCACATACTCGGCTACTCCTAAACGCGTGTCTTCAACGTTCATTTGTACTAATATCTCACCGTAGCCTTCATGGAATCTCTTATAAATCTCGATACGCCGATCCATATCCGGAGAACTCTTGATTTTACCTTTATTATCAAGCTCTAATCCGGGGTCAATACCGCAGACATTCTCGCCGCATACAAGAGTAATCCCTGATATAGCCGCCCCCACGGCAAAATGCTCCCAATTTTTTCTGGCAATTTCCGTTGAGCCAAGAGCGCCGGTAAAAACAGGCACCTTCATTTTTACTTTTGAATTCCAACCATACTCGGTTTCGGTATTGACATCAGGAAATTTTGTATTATCCGGATTGCCTTCGGCTTCTCCGGGCAGCCCTTTTGCACCTAGTGCGTATCCTTGAATATTAAGGTGTGAATAATCTACCGGGTAATTTTTATCTGCACCCGCAGTCACCTCGCCAAAAGCCCCTGGATAAATTACCTCACGGCTTCTAAACGAGGCCTTAAAAACATCGCAATTACCCTTGCACCCATCAACACAGCGGGAACAAATACCCGAACCCGGTACTACATTTTTTGACCGGTTAAACGTCCCGGTCGCATCATTTGCGTTTGGCCTTTGTAAATTCATCGCAACCTTCCTCCTTTTCTTATTTGCTCATATCTTTAGTCTCCACAAGGAGACTAAAGAATCTTGGCCGATGAGCGGTTTATTTTTTTGTTACTGTTACTTTCTTCATTTCCGATGCCAAAATAATTGCTTCGGCAACTTCACGCATAGTCTTACGGCTATCCATACTGTATTTGCGAATCCTCAAATATGCTTCTTCTTCTGTAAGGCCTTGTTCATTCATCAATATCCCTTTGGCGCGCTCGGTTCTTTTACGTGTTTCTAATTCTTCCTGGATGACCTTGCTTTTTACCATTAATTCAGCATTCTCAATAGCCACCGCTGCTTGATTGGCTACAGCGCTTAAAATATTAATCTGGGTTTGCGTAAAATCATGCGGCTTGGAAGTATAACAATTAATCACTCCGATAACCTTGCCTTTTACTGCCAAGGGAACACACAGAAGCGAACATAAGCCTTCTTTCTTAGCTATATCTTTATGTTTATATTCTTTCTCCTTAGTAACATCTTTAATCGCTAAGGGCTTATTTTCTTTTACTGCTCTTCCGGCAACGCCTTCGCCGATTTTTAAAGGAGGTTTTTTGTTGTACTCTTCGCTAATACTTTGTGTGGCCCGGATCACCAATTCATTTTTCTTCTCATCAATAAGCATCAATGAACAAATATTTGAATCCATAATCTCTGCAGTCACGGTAACAATCAGGCGCAGGATATCTTCTAAATAAACATCAGAAGCTATGGCTTTACTTATTTTAGTTAAGGCATTTATCTGTTCTTCATAAGGCATATTTTGCATCGCAAGTCCCTACTTATGTATATTAAATAGGCATAACATAAAAACAAAAAGGCGTTCTCCGCCCTGATTTGGACATTGGAGAACGCCCTCGTTCTAAAAATAAAAACGTCCTAACTAGCAACCCCTGCTAAAAAGGACGTCGTTATCCGCTTTTCTAACTTTGAAAGGAAAGGACTATAAAATAAAAAAGCGTTCTCAACGAGAACGCTACTTTGTTCTTTCCATTAAGCACAAACCTTGTGCTTAATATTCATTAAAAGTATAACACACGCTTCGTATTTGTCAAGTTTTATTTTAGGCTGGATTAATACTCCCTCTGGTGTGCCAAAGTCATATCCAGAAAGGTGCGTAGCCTTCTCGAACGCGTGGGATGCCTGAGCTTCTTTAATGCCTTTGCCTCAATCTGGCGTACTCTCTCGCGCGTAACCTTAAAGATATTGCCCACTTCTTCGAGGGTGCGCGGACAGCCATCGCTGATACCAAAACGCAGGGTAAGTATCCTCTTCTCTCTTTCCGTAAGCGTTGATAATGCCGAACCCATTTCTTCTTTCAGCATTGAGCAGACCGTGGCATTGGCAGGAGAAATCGCTTTTTTGTCTTCGATAAAATCACCGAAATGAGTATCCCCCTCATCTCCGATAGGCATCTGTAAAGAGATAGGCTGCTGCGCAACTTTTAAGATGGACTTCACCTTATCTTGCGGCATGCGCATACTCTTGGCAACCTCCTCAGAACTAGGCTCACGGCCGTTCTCTTGCACAAAGATACGCGAAATGCGGATAATCTTATTGATGGTCTCGGTCATATGCACCGGGATCCTGATTGTCCTTGCCTGGTCGGCAATCGAACGGGTAATTGCCTGCCTGATCCACCAAGTAGCGTAGGTGGAGAATTTGTAACCGCGGCGATACTCAAATTTCTCTACCGCGCGCATCAGGCCGATATTTCCTTCCTGGATTAAATCTAAAAAGGATAGGCCGCGATTTGTGTATTTCTTGGCGATGCTCACGACCAACCTTAAGTTTGCCTCCACCAGTTTTTTCTTGGCGCGGGTAAACCTGGCCTGGGTAGATTTAATTGCCTTGAGTTGCTCCTTTGCATCTTTGTAAGAAACGTCTAATTGCCTTAAGATTACGCGTTTCCTGACGCCAAGCTCTCTTCTTTTCCTGCTATTGATTGATTTTTTCGGTAATTGCCGCTGTCGTTCGATGTAATCCCATTCTCGGATCAGGTTATTCATCCTGCGCACAATCGCTTCCACCACCGAAGTAATGAAATTAAACTGCATCAAGAGGTTTAAGTCACGGCTGGGGCTGCGGCTTTGTTTCAAACGTTTAATAATCCGCTTTATTCTGCTGAGCAGGCTGCTTCTTTTTACCTTCAGGTCTTCTTTAGCTATTTCCTCTAAACTTAACTTTTCCTCTACGATATCACCGGCTACTTTGAGCATCTGCTCTTTGGCAAATTTGGTGCAAAGGGCCGCGCGCCGGAATTTATTCTCGGCCTCCTCGATTCTTTTGGCCAGTTCAATTTCATCTTCGCGGGAAAGCAAGGGGATTGAGCCCATCTGCTTAAGATACATCTTCACCGGATCGTCCAAAGGCAGGAATCTATCCTCTAGCCGTATCTGCTCATCTATGGCCTCAACCTTGGCGATCTCGGTTATTTCTTTATCTACCAGTTGACGGGCGTCTTCGCTCTCTAATATTTGAATATTTTCGCTTCCCAATAAATCAAAAAGCTGGTCAATCTCATCCGTAGAAGATATATCCTCAGGCAGAAGGTCATTGACCTCATCGTAAGTGAGAAACCCCTTGCGTTTACCGAGGGCGATAATCTTTTCGATATTTTTCTTTGACGATGGCCTTTTCATTTGATCTTCCCTTCTTATTTATCTTTTAGGGGTTGCGTATGCTTTACTACTCTTGGTTAATTGATAAAATTCATGCATCAGCCGCCTGAGCAGCTCGTCATCCTGAAGATTCTGTGCGTGTTTCATTTCTCGATGGATATGTTCCCGGCGCGTCTTAATCCTCTGGCACTTCAACCGGCGCACACAATCCTCAACTATCTTTTCTTTATTTTCTTCCGAAGTTTCCGGTAATAAAGTTACTTCGGAGATTACTCCGGATAATTCTTGATACGGCGTAAAATAATTCACCAGGCTCCTGGAATTTATTTCCTTGCCTTGCGCAATCAGATCAAACATAATCGATACTATCTTTACACAGCGCTCATCCTGAAAATCTGCCGGCTCAAGAGATTCTTTTAGCCGGTTGAGGAGGTCGGATTCCTCTAGCATCAACTTGATTAATAATTTCTCCGTCGGATTAATATTTATTGCCCTGGCTTCAACCTTCTGGTAATCATAAGTAGCCGGACGGTAATCTTTTATCTTGCTGAGTTCCGAAAGTAGCGCATCTTCTTTAATCTCTAACTCCTCGGAAAGCCGTTTAATATAATTAGAGCGCAATATCGCATTATTAAATTTTTTAATCGTAACCAACATCTCCTGGGCAATTGCGGCCTTTGCCTCTATCTGTTTGGGATTATAGTGTGATTTTAAAATACCTAATTTGTAATCAAAAAGATTCTTGCTGGAGTGGATAAGTTTTTTAAAGGCGGCGATACCGTTTTTGCGCACGAATAAATCCGGGTCAAAACCAGAAGGCAATGCCGCTACCTTAACCGTTACACCCTCCTCAACAAAGATATCCAGAGAGCGTAAGGTAGCCATCTCTCCGGCGCTATCCGCATCGTAAATCATCACCGCATTATGGGTATACCTTTTCAGCAACCTCACCTGTTCATAAGTCAGCGCCGTTCCTAAAGAAGCTACGATATTGCGCACGCCCTCCTGGAAAGGCATAATACAATCAAGATATCCCTCGACGATTACTACCGAGTCTGCCTCTTTTATTGCCGCAATGGCATGGTTAAGGCCGTAAAGATTTCTTCCTTTAGTATAGATGGGGGTTTCCGGAGAGTTGATATATTTTGCCAAACCATCGCTTGCCCCTTCAGCGCTACCGGCCAGGATTCTACCGCCCAGGCCAATGACCCTTGATTTCATATCTAATATCGGAAAGACGATACGGCTGCGAAATCTATCGTAATAACCGCCGCCTTGTTTAGTTATCACCAAACCTGCTTTTTCCAGAAGCGAAAGATTGAAACCTTTATTCCTTAAATGACTGATCAAGTAATCCCATTTATCAGCGGCAAAACCCAACCTGAATAGCCTGAGCGTATCCTCTTTGATACCGCGTTTGGCTAAATAATCCCTGGCTGCGGCTGCCGAAGGAAAACTAAGCACGCCCTGATAAAAACTTGCGGCCGAATCCATAACTTTATAAATCTGCTGGTTGATGCTGGTGGCCTGATAATCCTGTTTTTCTTCGGCAAGCCTTACCCCGCTCTTTTTCGCCATTATCTCAACTGCTTCGGGAAATTCGAGGCGTTCATACTTCATGATAAAATTGAAGGCATTGCCGCCTGAATTACAACCAAAGCAATGATAGATTTGCCGATCCGGCGATACCATAAAGGACGGCGTTTTTTCTTGATGAAAAGGACAGTGCGCCTTGAAATTCCTTCCCACACGCTTAAGCGGAATATAGCCGGAGATAACCTCAACAATATCGATTTTATTCAAGATATCATCAAGGGTTTCCTGAGGGATTAATCTCGCCATTTCTACCTTCTTATCCTTCTAAAGCCGGAACAGTCTACTATCTCTAACTTCTCTTGTTTTTCTATCTTATCCAAAAGCAGATTCAAACCCAGGTTATCCGATGAGATGTGGCCGGCAATGACGGCATTAAGATTCGCATCATTTACTTTTTTAAAATGCTCTTCGCTCAAATGCATGCCCACCAGGGTCCTCACTCCTACTTTATAGAGTTTATCAAAGACATCGCGCGAGCCTTCGGTTCCTCCGGTCATCTCTACAAAGATTTTCCCGACTGGCCGCTTGGGATTACCCAGGATGATGCGCGGGCCAACCCTATCTTTTTTCGCCAGCTTATATTCAGGGACATCTTCTAATATCTCAATGATATCATGCAATCTCTTGGGTTTTTCTTTTTGCATCAGCCGTTCGATAAAGAATGCGGCAAAATTATCCGCCACTGTGTGCAAGCAGATAAAAGGAATATCCAAAATCTTTGCCGCATCTACGCTGCGCATATGGTTTGCGGGCAGAACCCTTCTTTCTACTTCTCTTTTGCGCTCCTCAACCAAACTTTCGGCCACAGAACGGGGAATGCCTACTCTTTCTAACATATCTATCTGCAAACGCATTACCTCATAGAAGCTCGCCCAGGCTCTGCCTTCCGGATGATGCGAAATTACTAAATCCAAACCGCCGTTCTGGCGAATCTTATCGGCAAGCAATAGTTCTGCTACTTCTATATCTATACCGACCATCACCTTTTTTATTTCGGTTTCTGGTCGGCCATAAAGCAGAAGGCTATCCGCATATTCAAAATTGCCCTTTCCCCGCGGGTCGTGCTGCCGGCCAAATTTTATGGCTAGATTGTAGAGGCTGGATAACTTCATTACTTGAGAATCTCGTCCTGGACTTCTAAAACAACTTTATTCGCTTCTTCCTGGGGTGTGAATTTTGTAACGATGGTTTCCCAGAGATAACTGTAAACCCCGGTTGATAACTTAATCAGGCGCCTGCCGGAAAAAGAACTGCGTACGCTATCCCTGAAGTAATCCGCCAGCGGTATGGATAACATAAAGATAATCAACGAAGTAAGCAGGAACCCGCGCATCATTCCTAAGATTGCCGCTCCCCATTTGTTTAAGGCAGAAACGGTTTCGGTCTTGACAAAGCGAAAAAAGGACTCGCGTAAAAGCACAAAGATAATATACCCCGAGATACTTAAAATAAACAGGGCTAAAATATCCCATACGCCTACGGAAAAACTTTCCGCAACAGGAATGCGCCTTTTGAAAAAATCAGACAATTTTGTATAATAGTGCAAAGAAAGATAGCAGCTTAAAAGCGTGCCCAGCAACTTAAAAAATTCAATAAAAATTCCGTTTTTTACAGCGCAGTAAATGATTCTCAATAAAAGGATTACAACAAAAACATCCACCCAGTTAAATTGCTGTAACCTTTCTAAATTCATGCCTTTCCTTTTCTAAAAAATAAAAGTTAGTAAAGTATAACATATAAAAGGGGTTACGTCAAGGGAAAGCGCTTTCTTTTTTAAATTAAGGTTTAGAGCTAGGGCCATCAGATTCTTTTTTCTGATATTCCACACCCAACTTATCAAAAAATTCCTTAGCATGTTTATCTTTTCTGGTGCCGATTACCAGAACATTATACAAGCCATCGCTATCAGCCTTGACCATAACTTTATTAAGTTTATTATCCAGAGTGCCGTATGCCCTGCCAAAATGGCCTTGCGCAGAAACCCAGACCTGAACATTTTCATTTAAATATTTGAAGTAATCCGGCAATTCAATGCTGGTCTCGCCATTTTTGACTTCGACTTTCCAGCGGTAAAGATTGTCACCCCGGTTAGGGCTTTCCACAAAAGAATGCCTTAAATGCCAGCCCTGTTTTTCTTTTGCGGGATTAGGGTGTAGTATATCAAATGAGCCGCTGCCTTTAGTCAACGAACCTGTTATCTCAACATTACCAACAAATCTCCCTGCGAATCCGGTTGGTGAGTTACATTGTGCTATTAATGCGTAAGTCAACCCCCCTAGATTCGATGCATAAGCCACTACACCTCTGCCGCTCGCAGAGGCAGATTCGCCTCTTACACCATCTCTTAAACCTATTCCAAAAACGCCAATTCCGTTTGCACCCCCATCTGCTTCACCATAGACACCCACCCCATTTGAGCCAGTAACCCGACCAGAAACTCCTCTACCATAAGTAGTTATATTCGTCCCTGCAACACCGCTTCCATAAGGTGGCGGCCCACCAGCAGTGGGGTCACCACCACTGCCCCAAACACCAATACCCATAATACCATTTGCGCTAGCTCCAATCGCTGCGGGCTGACTTCCTCCGGTTGGGTCTCCTTGAGCAGTATTTGCCGCTAATATCGCACGCGAATCTACAGTTGAACTTGTTGCTTGTATAGCCGGTGCATCACTATAATTAGTTCTAGCTAATAAACCTCGGCTAGTGCTAAATAGGGGTTCGGTATAGATTGTGCTGGTGTCTCCTACACTACCAACTGATAATAAAGTATCCCCACCATAAACTCCACCTGTTCCGATAAAGACACGGCCGCTATTTTGAACCAACCCCACATCACCACCTCTGGTAACCACTAATGGCATGGCGTCGAGATCGGAGGTGTATACATACCAATCACCGGTGTTCAATGGGTAACCAGTGTCACCTGCATTTGCATGAGCAACGCCTAATCTGATTGTTCCGTCGTCATTGGGCGTTTGGTATCTAATTTCCGGCCACTCTGATGAGGAGATTTTAAGATAGTGCCTGGCATCAGTATTACCTACCCGCGTATCGCCTGCTACTTCTAGCTTGAAGCCCGGACTCGTCGTGCCGATGCCGACGTTGCCGCCCCATCGCTGTAAAATTAAATTCTGACTATTTGCATCAGCCGTTGTGCGCGCCTGAATAGTACTGCCTGCATAACCTATTAAAAGACCGCCATTGGCGCTATCCATGGTATGTATTGATTTGTTGCTTGAGGTATTTACATCCAAAGCCGCGTATGAAGCTGGCGTCGTCATCCCGATGCCAACCTTATCCTGAACAATCAGACTATCGGCAGGTATAGTTATGGTAGAATCGTTATAATTAGAACCGACAGCCATCTTGTTAGCGCGCAGTTCCGCGTAACTGCCGTAAGGAGAAGGATAATAAGTGGTGATAATGATGTGCTCCTGCGCAAAAATTAAAGTAGATATTCCCAATAAGAAAGATATGCCTACCCCGATGATTTTGATAGCCTTCATTACTGCCTCCTTTTTTTAAGACGCCTTTACATTTTATTATATCTATTATAGCAAAAAATCTGCGCGGACAAAATCTTTAAGTATCTGCTTTAATTTTAAACTGATAAGCTGGTTTTTAAGGTCTTTTTTTGAATCAATGATAACCGGGATATAATTAGAGGTATACCCTTCCCAGAAATGAGAATCGTCTTTTAATTTATGTTCGATGAGCACATCCATATCTTTATTGAGAAATTGCTTTCGATAAGTCAGGGAACATTCTTGCGCAATATTTTTTAGACGCGCCATTCTTTTTTTTATGACAAGGGGGTTGATTTTATCAACTAATTGAGCGGCGCAAGTCCCTGCTCTTGGCGAATAGGGGAAGATGTGCACTTTAAGTGGTGCGATTTCTTGAACTAAATCTAAGGTTGCTTGAAAGTTCTCTTCCCTTTCTCCGGGAAACCCCACCAAGACATCGGTAGTAATCGCTAAACCGGGAATTTGCTTTTTTATTTTCTTAATCAGCCCCAGATAATCTTTACGGCTGTATCTGCGCTTCATTTTTTGCAAAATTTCATCATCCCCGCTTTGGATGGGAATATGCAGGTGCGGGCATAGCTTCTTAGATTTTGCGATTCTCTCGATCAACTCATCGCAAATATCGCCTGCCTCTATGGAACTTAACCTGATGCGCAATAACCCCTCAATGTTTTCTAACGCGCTAATCGCATCGATAAGACTCAGCCGAGGTTTTAAATCTCTACCAAAAGCGCCCAGGCAGATTCCGGTTAAGACGATTTCTTTGTAGTCATTTTCTACCAATGCCTCTGCTTCCTGAATCGCCGCGGATAAAGCTTTACTTTTTGACTCCCCGCGCACCAAAGGCACCTTGCAATATGAACAAAAGTTATCGCAACCGTCCTGAATCTTTAAGAAGGCGCGTGTGTGGCCGGAAAAATAAGAAATACCATTATGCGTTAGGCTCGTTTGCTCGTTAGGCTCGTTTAAAAATTCTAAAATCCTGTTTTTATCTTTATTTTTGACGACCAAATCTACTTTTGCGGCTTTTTCAATCTTAGACTTGTCTTCATCCATTTCTGTTAAACAACCGGTAACCACAATCTTGGCTTGGGGATTTTCGCGGCTTGCCCGGCGGATAAGACTTAAGGATTCGCTATCTGCGCGAAGGGTAACGCTACAGGTATTGATAATATAAAAGTCTGCAGGCTGGCTATCTTCTAATTCTTTAAAACCAGCCTTAATAAACTGCTCCCTTATGCTCTGAGTTTCGTATTGATTAACTTTACAACCGAGGGTATAAAACTTAACCGTTTTCATTTTTAAATTAGCACCGTTTGCGAATCCAATCGGGTACCTGTCCCATTTTCAATCTTGTAACCGGTACCCGATTAAATCTGCACCTGGTGCAAGATTACATTTACACCTGGTGCTAACCATGGTTGGCATAAAATTTGATAAAACTGGCAACGGCAACTGCCGCCGTTTCAACGCGCAAGACTAAATCGCCCAAAGAAATGGGGATACATCCTGCCTGTTTAGCCAAGGCAACTTCCTGGGGAGTAAAATCTCCCTCAGGCCCGATAAAGACGAGAATATTTTTTGCTTTAGTGGCAACGATAATTTCTTTTAGCTCCTGGCGTTCGCCGATTAAGGTAGGGATTAATTTTAAATCAAAATCTTCTGCTTCAGATAAAACCTCACCCAGTTCTTTTATCGGCTCTATTATAGGGAGGTGGCTGCGCTGGCACTGCTGGCTGGCGTTCTGGGCGATCTTTTGCCAACGCAATTGCCGCAGACAAGCCTTATGCCTGTCTAACTTGGTAATGACGCGTTTTGTGCGCAGGGGAATGATTTTGCTAACCCCCAGCTGGGTTAACTTATCAACAATATCATCAAACTTGCTTTTTTTGGGTAGTGCACAGGCAAGGGTAATCACGATGGTTTCCTTTTTGCTGGGAAATTTCTCTTTTATCGCAATCACAATTGCCTCAGGCGAGATTTCTTTAATGTCACCCCTGTATTCGCTGCCGCTATCGTCAAAAACAGATAATTTATCTTTCTCTTTAAGCCTTAATACATCTTTTATGTAGTGTACCATTTTTAAATCATTGATTATGATCTTATCATTAAAGATATTTTTTGTAGGACAATAAAACCTGTGCATTTTAGAACGCCCGTTTAAGTAATTGTATTCCTAACACAATAATTATCAAACCGCAGACAAGATTAAAAAAACGATAGTAGGTTTTCAGGTTTTCCGAGATTAGTTTCGGAATTACGCCGGTAAGCATGACTAACAAAATTAACGGCGAAAGAAATGTGCCAAGGCCGAAAGCAAAACTATAGAGAAGAGTGCTCGGCCAGCTCTTTGAAATTAGTCCGATAGAGGAAAGGATGGCAATCAACGGCGGGCAGGGTAAAAAACCGATAATCAAACCGAAGAGGATAACATTTTTAAAATCTCGCTTGAGAATAAACCGTTGCAGCCGGCTAAAAAACCGAGACTCTAAATGTTTACCCAGCGCCATAACTACGCCGACAAAGATGATAAATATTCCCCCGAATATAAATATATAGCGGGAATATTCTACAGTCAATCTTTCAAAGGTAAATCTACCTAAAAAAAATATCAATAAAGCCAGGCTAAAATAGGCGCAAATTCTACTGAGCGAAAATATGCTGTAGTTGAATAATCCCTGAGCGATATTCTTCTGTGTTCCAGCGAGATAGCAAATGATTAAAGGGCCGCAACTGGCCATACAGGGCCCGGCGCCAAAGAATAAACCGGCAAGAAAGAGATTGAGAACAATGGGAGACATAAAAATAAATTTCAGTGGCTTTTTTCAGAAAATACTTCGGCGGTAAAAACATATACTGCTGTGGATTTATCTTTCCAGGCATCGGCTGCCAGGCCTGCCTTGTGGCTACACAGGTTCGATAAAAATTCCTCTTTAGACCAACCCGTTTCAGTGGCTACCTGAGGTAAGAAAACGCCGCTATTAAATCCGCGCCTCACCAAGACACCGTGCACACCTAACTCTATGGAAAGCGGGTCATCTATCTTTTTTAATTCCGATAAGACCGATACCTCAATTTCAATCTCCTTAAGTTCCTCGGCTGTAACCGCAGGAAACCTCGGGTCGCCCACTGCTGCCTCGACCGCCATATCTCTTATGGTTAAATAAAGCGGCTGGCTCCCTACCAAATTACCGATGCAACCGCGTAGCTCCCCTTTTTCGCGTAGTGTGACAAAGGCACCGTTTTTCTTAAGCAAGGAAGGGTCGGTTTCGTTAACTTCCAATTTCTTTCCGCTTTTAAGATAGGTTTCCAGGGATTTGCGCGCAATCTCCAGTAATCTTTTTCTCTGGTTAGTATTTAACATGGTATTTTCTCCTTCTTGGTCGATAACACAACTCGTGTAACCTACTGTCCAGATACCTTTCTCTTTGCGGCCGGTAACTTGAGCCGAATTAGTATATTTTAGAACCTTTAATTTATCATGGCCCAAGGATTTTGCCGTCAGCATCGCGACTACCACGCCATTACCGCCGCAAAATTGTACTCTCCCGGAGTTTATCTGATTATATAAATCCTCGGGGTCCATCTCTTCTAAAACGGATAAACTAAATCTGTCAATCGCTTCTGCCTCTTGATCATCGTAGCCGTGATACATGTCAGTGGAAGCAACGATTAAAACATCTTTGCGCTTTGCGATCAAGGTAGCCAGCTGATCTGCTAAACTCTTACAGGCGGCAAAATCTACCTGTCCGATCACAATGGGGACAATTTTAAAATCGGATAAGGTTTTCTCGAGAAATGGTATTTGCACCTCAATAGAGTGCTCTTTCTGGAAGGCCTGCGGAATAAATCTTATCTCTTTGCCGGCGCCAATTAATTTAGCGGCAAATTCTGAATCTACGGCAACCTCTCCCAAGGGTGTGCGAAATGCGCCGGCAGGATATACCGAAATGCCCAAGAAACCATAGTAATGACTCGGGCCAATGATGATTACGGTTTTATAATCCTTGCCTTTAATTAATTTATAACCAAAGGCAGCGGTTGCGCCGGAAAAATCATAACCTGCATGCGGTGAAATCAAGGCAAAAATAACTGCCTTTATCGGTTCTGGATTTGCCTGGTTAAGAAATCTATCTATCGTTTCTGACAATTCGCTGGCGTCAGCCAGGTAAAAGGCACCCGCGACATTAGGCTCTTTTATATCCTGGGCAAAACATCCTAACGCAAAAAATAAAATTAAAAATGCGCTAATGCCAAACACCGGCGATGCTTTGACCGCAGAATTTACATTTTCCATTTTCTAAATTAATCTCCAATATGGTGTAACCCGAACGCTTAACGACTATTCTTTTGCACTTCGGGCAATAGCTATTTTCTGCTTCGTGGCCAGGGACATTACCGATATATACATATTTGAGGCCCCAATCCAAAGCAATCTTTCTGGCTTTTTCCAGAGTCTCTAGGGGGGTAGGATTAAGCGCGGTCAATTTATACATCGGCCAGAACCTCGAAAAATGCAAAGGTGTCTCTTCACCCAAATTTTCTTTTATCCATAAACACATCTTTATTAGCGTATCTTCATCGTCATTATATCCCGGTAAAATTAAATTGGTAATCTCTACCCACACCCCTTCTGCTTTTAATATCTTGAGGGTCTTGAGCACGGAATCCAAGTTACCCAGCGTCATCTCATTATAATACTTCTCGCTGAACCCTTTAAGGTCAATATTAGCCGCATCAAGATATTTACACAACTGCCTTAACGGCTCCTCATTAATATGGCCGGCAGAATGCATAACATTTTTTATCCCCTCTTTTTTAGCTAATTGAGCAATCTCAAACATATATTCATAGAAGATGGTCGGTTCAGTATAGGTATAGGCAATGGTAGCTGCTCCCGATTCTTTTGCCTTCTTCACCAAATCAGCAGGCTCTAAATAGACATAATCAACTTCTTCTGGTTTTGCCTGGGATATCTGCCAGTTCTGGCAAAATTTACATCTTAAATTGCAACCGGCAGTAGCAATGGAAAAGGCGCTGGTTGCGGGCAAGAAATGAAACAAAGGTTTTTTTTCGATGGGATCGATATGGATAGCGCAGGGCTTGGCATAAACTAAGGTGTAAAGTATGCCACCACGATTTTCCCGTACTCCGCAGAAGCCTCTTTTTTTATCCGGGATAACACAGCGCCGCGGACATAAAAGACACTGTACGCTTTTGCCTTCCAGCTTCTGGTAAAAGTAAGCCTCTTTTAATACTTCCTGTACTCCTCGCCCCGTTCGGGGCAGATACAAACAAAGTAAAAGTAAACCCGATAGCAGCATCAGGCTTAAGATTAATCTTAAAGAATTCTTTATCATTGATTAAAAGTGATCCTTGTCGGAAATTTTTGGTGGAGCTGAGGGGATTCGAACCCCTGACCCCCTCGTTGCGAACGAGGTGCTCTCCCAGCTGAGCTACAGCCCCAAAATTTTTGCGCAGCAAAAATTTTGGTCCTGAGGACTGTATCCGAAGGACCTGGATTAATAAAATTATCTTGCTGGGCAACTGCGCGCGTAAAAGCGAGTGCGCATCACTTCTTGCGGGTTCGTGGCATCGGGCGCAGTGGCTGGCTTGTAGCGCACCAGCAAACCAATTTCGATAACTGAATCCTTGTCGGTGAAAAAGATATAAAATCCCGAGGCAGGATTAGCCGGCATCGGGATATACGAGACACCGGCAACAATATGGGTAGACAGAGTTTCATTATTATAACTGCAAGTTAAGGTATTGCCGCTTAAGGTATAACTAACCCAGGTATCATCATTTAAATTTGCCGGCGTATTATTGAAGTCAACCCTAATCTCGAATCCGGTTGGTGGCGAACCAACCAAACGCAAAGGCGGATTATTTCCATCGCAGCCTGCCCGCAATACATACTTACTCATATGCTCTAATGTATAAGATAATTCGTGTTGCAGCGTAGAGCGCATATCCGCAGTCAAGACATTGCGCCGGCTAAATAAATCAATACTGGTAAAACTCAAGACAATAATCGAGAATAATACCAGCGCAATAAGTAATTCGACGAGGCTTACGGATTTTTGGCTATTGAACAGGTTCATTCCAAGTAATATTGGCAACTACTCTACGGATATTAAGATGTGCGGCGTCGGGGGTAGTGGTATTGTACTCTACAGAATAGGTTATCGGAGCTAATGTTCTACTGGCAGCTGGCGGGCAGGCGGGACTCTGCGGATGGCTACCGTTGTCATCGCAATAGCTTACCTGCGTATTTAAGGCATTCCCTATCTGGTTCCAAGTATCTTGCCTGATGTACATCTGCAAGGGATCTAAAAAAAGCTTTCCCAATTCTACCCCGCTCATTCTGGAACGGCTATGTAAAAGATACCTTTTCCCCGAAAGAAAAATATTCGTCAAGCCAGCCATGACAATTGCCAGGAGAAGTGTAGAAACAATTATTTCGAGTAAGGTAAGGCCTTTTTTATTCATCGGGGATTTAAGGGCAAGTCGAATTACGCTGGGGATCGGTTTCACTAGTGCGCATTCTATATGTCCGGTTAGTCCCACTGGTACTGTTTGCCTGAGAACAGTTACCTGTGCTAAGATAATCCCAATTCCGAGTACTACCGTAAGGCAAATACAATAACAAATTGCTATTTAAGTCTTGGATTGCCTGGGGTTGAGTGGTGTTGTTGGAGTTAGCATAATAATGGCCCATTTCCATATTATAAATCCGCTCTGCGGCAATAATCAGCCTTAAGTTTGCCTGCGCCTCTTTGTCAAGAACTTGATCTTTAATCCCACTATAATTAGGAATGGCAATCGCTGCCAAAATACCAATAAGAACTACGACAATAATTAGTTCCAGAAGAGTAAAGCTTTTTTCCTGCATTTTCAACCCTGATTTAAATGAAATAAAGACTCCCGCAGCCCTTTTGATTAAGGACTGCGGGAAAATTAACTGAGTAATCAGATAAAATATTCTTTGCTATGATTAACGCTTTAATAATAACCTGCGTCGCCACCCCATGTACCTGCCTCATTTAGAGTGATATTGTATACTGCTGAGGCCGCGGGAGATTTACTAGTGTTTGTGGTGCATCGCGTAGCTGTAGCAGTAAAGGTAGCGGCAGCTCCGGTTACTCCATAACTGAAATAATGAGCGGCGCTATCACAAGCAGCGGGTGCTCCAACCGCCAATTGGGCCAGATCGCTCGTATAAGTATTGCGCTCTAACCTGTAAGCTGTTTCTGCAGTGCGCAGCTGACCTAAAATCGCCTTGGCTTCAGCAGTGCGGCCTTTCTCCATTACTTTAGCATACTGACTAAAACCTAAAGTCGCCAGGATACCAATGATAATAATCACGACGATTAATTCCAGTAACGTAAAACCTCTCTTCATTTTTCCTCCTTTTTAAAAATCTTTTGTGGATTGGGTTTTTTCTCTCACCTCCCTTTCCCATAACAATCCCAATAAGTTGTGAGTTTCTGACTATTTTTTCTCATAATTAGCTTTTATTTTAAGTGAAAAACTTATTTTTGTCAAGGTTTATCCCTAAAAATCACCCTCCAATCCTGGCAATTTGAAATATCGGCAGAAACATGCCAATGACCATCAAACCAATAACCACACCCATGAAGAGAAGCATGATCGGCTCAAACATCGCGGTGAAGCGGGTCAAAAATGTCTCAACGTATTCCTGATAAAATAAATTTATCTTTTTAAACATCTCCGGCAGTTCTCCGATCTCTTCTCCTACGGTTACCATCTGCACTGCCATCGGTTCAAAGAAACCGCTCTTATCCAATGGCAGGCTAAGGGACTTACCACTTCGCACATCCTCCTTAATATCCCTGATTACATCGGCAAGGGTTAAGTTATCTACGCTGTGTTCGGTGATTTCCAGAGAATAGAGAATCGGCACACCGCTCTGCAGTAGTGTCGTCATTTCCGCAGTAAATCTTTCTGCCACCAGCACGCGAAAAAATTCGCCGAATACCGGCAGGTTAAACTTAAATCTTTCATAGTACCTTCTGCCGCTTTTGGTCTTGATATATTTGCGCAATAAAAATATACCTGCGCCAACTAAAATGACAATCATCAACATTGAGTGCCTGACAAAAGTACTAATACCAACGATTACGCGGGTAAGCGTAGGCAAGGTCATATTGAAACTGGAAAAAATAGTGGCAAAGGTAGGGATAATCTTGACGGTCAAAAAGATTAGCGCTCCTGTTCCGACAACAAAAAGTATGGCCGGATAGATCAGCGCGGATATAATCTTGCGCTTAAATGCGGCGTTTCTTTCCAGGTAAGTGGCCAGGCGCCCTAAAATCATCGCCAGATTACCCGAGGCCTCGCCGCTCTCCACCAGATTAACCCATAAATCAGAAAAGGTGCTGCGGTGCCTTGCCATTGCTTCATGAAGACTAAGGCCTGCTTCCATACTTTTCTCTATATCTTTGATGATGTTTTGCAGCCTGCGGCTGGATACCTGCCGAGAAACAATCTGAAGACTTTTTAAGATAGTAACTCCTGCACCTAATAAAGTAGCTAGTTGCCGGCAAAATAAAACCAGGTCATCGCCACTGATGCGGTAATGTTTATGCCGGAATGAACCTTTAATCACCGATTCGGATTTAAGCTGCGGCTCGCCCTGTTTCTGTTCTGATGATGCGCTTACGACTACCAGCTTTCTCGCCTGTAGGCGGCTGACCGCTTCATCTTGGGTAGGAGAATCTTCATAGCCGGTTATCTTTTTCCCGGTTTGGTCTCTGGCAACATAAAAAAATCTGGGCACTAATCGGCTCCTAAGGTAGCAGAGATGGCTTCTTCAAGGGAAGTGATACCCTCTTCTACTTTTTTTATTGCGGATTCATAGAGTGTCTGCATCCCGGTTTCTCGGGCAACGTCTCTTACCTTCTGAAACGATGCCTTCTGACTGATCAGCTCCCGTAACTGGTCATTAACCACCATCACTTCGGCAATGCAGGTTCTACCGTAAAAACCAGTGTGATTGCATTTCGGGCATCCTTTGATGCGGTAGATTAAATCAGATTTTAATTTAATACCTCCTAATTGTTCACCAGTTGGCTCATAGGCTTCTTTACAATCAGGACAGAGCTTTCTCAGTAATCTCTGGGCAACTACAATCAGTAAAGAAGGAGTAATCAGATACGGTTGCACTCCAATATCCATCAGCCGGTTTATCGCTGAAGGCGCATCATTTGTATGCAAGGTAGTTAAAACAATGTGGCCGGTTAATGCTGAGCGTATACATATCTCAGCCGTCTCTAAATCTCTTACTTCTCCCACCAGGATCACGTCAGGATCCTGCCTTAAGAAACTGCGCAGTGCCGTGGCAAAGGTAAGGCCGATTTCCGGTTTTATCTGCACTTGATTTATCCCTTCTAGACGGTATTCCACCGGATCCTCAATAGTGATAATATTTTTGGTCGGACTTTTTATTTCGCTTAAAACAGCATAGAGTGTGGTTGTCTTGCCACAGCCGGTTGGACCGGTTAAAAATACCAGGCCATAGGCTGAAGTTATGGCGCGGCGGATCTGCTCTAACTGTTTAGCATCAAAACCTAATTGCTTAAGATCTAAGATCACCGAACTTCTGTCGAGAATTCTTAAAACTATTTTTTCACCGTAGATCGTCGGTACCGTGGAAACCCTTAAGTCAATGGGCCGGTTTTCTACCTTAACCAGAAAGGCTCCGTCTTGAGGAAGCCGTTTTTCGGCAATATCTAACTTGGCCAATATCTTGATGCGGGAAATAATCGGCAGATGCAGGTGTTTTGCCGGCGGGGGAATCTCGTAAAGTTTACCGTCGATTCTATACCTTAAACTAATCTTATCTTTATAGGGTTCAATATGAATATCTGAGGCGCGCTCATCGATTGCCTGTCGGATGATTAAATCCACCAATTTTACCACGGGTGCTTCTTCTGCCCGGGCAATCAGCATATCCAGGCTTAATTCTTCCTCAGCCGTAACTTCCATTTCTTCTATTGCTGCTTCACTGGGTTTTGCATCATAAGAGGCCTCTACTGCTTCTTTAAATAAAAAGGCCTTGCCATAAAATTCTTCGATTGCCTTGATGATATCCGATTTGGTGGCAATGACGGGGTTGATTTCGCAACCGCTTAGCTTCTTTAAGTTATCCATGAGAATAAGGTCAAGCGGGTCATACATGGCGCAGGTAAGGGATTTTAAAGTGCGCGAGAGCGGCAGAACTATATTCTTAACCGCAAAATCTTTGGAGATTAACTCTTCCAGGCCTTGGTCAACCGCGGGTTTTAACATACCCGTGCCTAAGTTAAAATATGGAATATTAAGTTGTTTGCCCAAAATGGTAACTACCTGCTCTTCTTTAATTAAACCCAGCTTTACCAAAATCTCTCCCAGCCGGCCACCTTCTTTGCCCTGTAGGGCAATGGCTTTTTCTAACTGCTCCTTAGTGAGCAACCCTTCCTTAACCAGCATTTCTCCTAATCTAAGATATTTTTCTCTGGCCATATCTTTATCTCTCGAATTTACTCAAAGAGGTATTGATGGATTGCTTACGCTCAATCAAAGACTCCGATGGCTGCTGTTCTCTTTCGAGTAATAAATTTCTTTCTGGTAAATTATTCGTCTTTGCCAGTTCGATGGGGCTTTCTTTGATAATATGCGGGGTGATAAAAACCAATAATTCGCGCTCTTTGTCTTTCTCTTTGTTTTTATGCCGGAAGAGTGCTCCTAATACTGGAATGTCGCCAAGGAAGGGAACCTTTGTGGTTGTCTCGGAAGAATCGTTACGGATCAAGCCGCCGATAATCACCGTCTCGCCGTCTTTAATGCGCACGGTTGTCCTGGTGGAACGTTCTTCAGGGTCTTTAAAATAGGTGGTGCCGCTATTTATAAATGAACTGGTTGAAGTATCTTTCACTGAAGGCATAATAAACATCGTAATTTCGGCTGTATCGGGATTAATCTGGGGAGTTACTCTTAAGCTGACTCCGGTTTCCACTCTATCTGCCGTATTGCCGGTTCCTGTAGTTATACCACCGGCGCCACTGCTGACGGAAGAAGTCACTCCTACGGTTTCCTGGGTAGTAATTTTTATCTCGGCGGTTTCATTGTTTAAGGTAAGGATTCTCGGCCGCGCCAGATACTTTGTATCTGAGAGGCTTTTAAAAAAATCCAATAAAACTGTATAGGTAGCAGTGCTAAAATCTATATTGCCAGCAGTAATATTGCCGGCATTACCTGCCCTCCCGGATTTATCAAAATCTCCTCCTGCCCACGCTGAAAATGGAAACATAGTCGTCCTCTTAGCTCCGGTTAAGACCATGGTCATGATACTGGGAGATGAAGAGTTGCCAAATTTCAAACCAATCTTATCTACTGCATTCTTGCTTACATCCAGCATTTCTACTTCCAGCATTACCTGAAGCTGAGGAATATCTAATGCCGCGATAGTCTTGGTAATAATCGGCATCCGGCTGGGGATATCCGTAACAACCAGGCTATTGGTGCGGGGATCCTCGATTATCTGGCCATTTTCTGAAAGTATCTTTTTTATGGCCGAAGTAATCCCTGAATCCTCTGTCCCCCCTCCTATTCCTCCTGCTGATGTTATCATCGAACTAGCTCCTGTGCCAGTAGCAGAGGTTCCCAACTGGCTAGCACTCTCTTTTTTTAAAGAGGAAGATGAAACACTGGCATATTTAAGATAGAAAACCTCGG
>Ga0315284_10003051_pt1 | contig 23838 bp, 28 predicted proteins | sample YL17G09_16_MG_FD_203696 | JGI IMG/M metagenome (GOLD analysis project Ga0315284, IMG submission 203696) | Sediment microbial communities from Yellowstone Lake, YNP, Wyoming, USA - YL17G09_16 | ecosystem: Environmental > Aquatic > Freshwater > Lake > Sediment | place: USA: Wyoming | collected...
TTCGAGAGAATTTCCGAAGGGGCAACCTTCCCTGATATTAAGAAGGTCGGACGGGCGTTTGGCGTGGATATTCGCGTCGTGCACGTCCCCCATGATGAAGTTCCACCACCGAAGGAATAGATGCGAAAAATAGGCGTCATCACCACATCACGCGCCGAGTATGGCATATTGCGTCCGGTATTGCGGCAAATAACCAAAGATGCTGACCTGTCGCTGCAACTATTCGTGTCTGGTGCGCACCTGTCCCCCGAGTTCGGCAATACCTGGAAGCAGATCGAATACCCGATAACAGAGCGCATCGAGAGCCAGATGTCCAGCGACACACCCACTGGAATATCCATGACGATGGGTAACACCATGAACGGCTTCGCACAGGCGTACGAGCGCACGCGCCCGGACATCCTGTTGATCACGGGCGACAGATACGAGGCAGCAGCGGCGGCTATGGCAGCCCTGCCATTCAAGATACCTGTCGCTCATCTGGGCGGCGGAGACATCACCATCGGCGCGTTCGACGACAGCCTGCGTCATGTAATTACAAAGTTATCACATTACCACTTTGCTTATGCAGAATGCAATGCAAAGCGCATAAGGCAAATGGGTGAACGAAACGTGTGGGTGACGGGCAACCCTGCCATAGACGGGATCCACGAAAGTTATGGAGCGCCAATCGCTACAGGCGCACTGGTGGTCATCTTTCACCCTGTCACGCTGGAGTACGAGCGCACAGATGAATATATCGACAACCTGCTGGAGGCACTCAAACAATGCACAGAGCCGATAGTGTTTATCCTACCGAATGCAGACACGGCGGGGAGGAACATAATCAAGAAGATGCGCCGCTTCTGCAACTGGCAACCAGGAGCAGGGGCACAGGCGCATGCCAATCTTGTTCCCGCGCGTTTCTACGACCTGCTCCGCTCCTCGCTCGCTATTATAGGGAATTCATCGTCTGGACTTATGGAGGCGCCGAGTTTTGGATTACCTTCGGTCAATATCGGCAGTCGCCAGGAAGGCAGGCTGCGCGGGGAGAACGTCATCGACGCAGGCTGTACCACAGACGAAATACTGGCTGGCATACGAACAGCCACAAGCCCGCAATTCAGAGAGGGCATTCAGGGTGCTCCTAACCCATACGGGGACGGGCACGCCTCCCAACTCATTGTCGAATTACTGAAGACCGTCGATCTGAACGTCATTGAGAAGGAATTCCATGAACTTTCCTGAGATCATCGCAGAGATAGGCATCAACCATAACGGCGACATGGACAAGGCGATCCGGATGATAGATGCGGTGGCAGTGACCGGCTGCAAGTGCGTTAAGTTTCAGTGCCATATTCTGGAAGACGAAATGATCCCGTTGGCACGCACCGTCATTCCAGGCAACGCAAAGGAAGACATCTATTCCATCATGGAAAAGGCAGCCTTGAACGAGGAGCAGGAACGGGAGCTCAAGGAATATGCCGAATGGCGCGGGTTGCAATATCTATGCACCCCCTTCAGTCGTGCAGCTGCGGAGCGATTAGACAGAATGGGCGTGAGTATGTTCAAGATCGGCTCGGGCGAATGCAATAACTACCCGCTCCTGAAGCACATCAACGCAATGGGTAGACCGATCATTTTATCCACTGGTATGAACGACATACAGGGTATCTATCGTGCGCTGGACTACATCACCCAGCCGGTCGCATTGATGCACTGTGTATCCATGTACCCTACCCCATACGACCAGGTACATCTGGGTGCAATGCAGGAATTACAACGAGAATTCCAGATACCGGTCGGGTTATCCGACCATTCACTAGGTATCTATACTGCACTGGCGGCTATTGCGCTGGGTGCGGATATTGTGGAAAAGCATTTCACGCTTGACCGTCAATGGGAAGGCCCAGATAACAGCATCAGCATTATCCCGTTCGAGTTACGTCAGCTGGTGGAGGGCAATAATGCCATTCGCCAGGCGAAAGGTGGAAGGAAGGAAATACAGCATGGAGAAACATCTACGATTGCGTTCGCAAGTGCTTCGGTGGTTTCAATTGCTCCTATCCGATCCGGCCAGGTATTGGACTACGACAACACGTGGGTCAAGCGACCCGGTGGAGGCATACCAGCAAGTGAGTTCTACTCCCTACTTGGTCGGACATGCAAGCGAGATATCCCCACAGACGTACAGATCGAGCGTGACTGGATTGAATAAGGTCGCAGTCGTCACGGGCGGACGCAGGGGCATCGGGCGTGCGTGCGCATTAGCATTGAAAGATGCTGGTTACAGAGTTGTAGTGGTCGCTCAAAGTCCGACCAAAGGCGATATGCCGAAGGATATCGATTATGTGCGAGCTGACCTGTCCAGCCGCGAGAACAGACGCGGGCTGATGTCCGACATTACAGAACTGGTTGGACCGCCGGACGTATTGGTAAACAATGCTGGTATTGCACATTCATACTCTGCGATGGATTACCCACTGGGTGAATGGGAAGACATATTAGAAGTCAACCTGACTGCCCCATTTGACCTGGCAAGGCAAGCGGTGCATCTGGGAGCTAAGCGCATCATCAACATTGCCAGTATCTCTGCCTTCAATGGAGCGCGTAATATCAGCGGGTATGCAGCCAGCAAACATGCGCTCATTGGTTTGACTAAGTGTTTATCCAACGAGTGGGCACCTCTGGGAGTGACAGTCAATAACATTGCTCCAGGCTTTATTCAAACTGATATGCTGACATTCAAAGACGAACAGCACATGAATAATATTATAGGGCGCATACCGGCGGGCAGAATAGGCACTCCGCAAGACGTGGTGGGTGCGCTGTTGTTCCTGGTATCGGATGCGGCGCAGTACGTGACGGGCACGACTATCGTGGTCGATGGGGGTTGGCTTGGGCGTTGACGTTACTCTGCATTTAGGCGACTGCTTAGAATACATGAAAACGATGCCGGATAAGTCGGTGGATGCCGTCATAACCGACCCGCCGTATGGGATAGGAGAGGACGGGGGAGCCTGCAGGACACGAGGAAGACCGGGATATGCCAAACACGAGGCTCGTGGATGGGACAGCGAAAGACCGTCGCAAGAGTTCTTCGACGAGATTCGGCGCGTGTCTAATAGGCAGATTATATGGGGCGGTAATTACTTTGCCGACATGCTACCCCCAAAAATGGGGTGGTTGTACTGGCAGAAGCTAATGGGCGGCGACTTCTCTGACGGGGAGCTGGCTTGGACTTCTTTCGATAGGGCATTGCGAGAGTATACGAAATGCCCGAAGGGAATGGACAAGGAGCATCCAACCCAGAAGCCCGTAGAGTTGATGAAGTGGTGCGTTGAGATGAGCAAAGCGCAGACCATCTTCGACCCGTTCATGGGCAGTGGCACTACTGGCGTTGCGTGTGTCCATTTGGGGCGCAACTTCATCGGGTGTGAGATTGACCCGAAATACTTCGCAATAGCAGAGAAGCGGATAAAGCAAGCACAATTACAGGAGCCGTTATTCACATGAAAATAGCAACCGAATGTATCTGTTGTGGAAGCAAGGAACTGGACGGTGGCTGGCTTGGGCGTTGACGTAACCTTACACTTGGGTGACTGCTTGGAATACATGAAGTCCATGCCCGATAAGTCGGTGGATGCGGTGATAACTGATCCGCCCTATGGAATAAGAATCGGCGGGAGTGGAAGAATCGGCGGGAGTGGAATGGTTTCGCCTACACAATATGATGCAGTCAAATGGGACGATGACGGACTGACTAGTGAACAATTAAGTGAGATTAAAAGAATATCAAAAATACAGGTTGTTTTTGGATTTGAGCACTTAGCAGACATACTTGGAAAAGCAGAAAGCGTAATCGTATGGGACAAGAAAATGAGGAACGGTTGGGATGATAACTTTTCGGATTGCGAAATAGCGTGGTCAAATCTAAAAAAACCAACTAAAGTGTTTCGTCATTTATGGATGGGCGCACTAAGAGAAGAGAAAATAGTCAGACAGCATCCGACACAAAAACCAGAAGAAGTAATGCGCTATATCATAGAACGTGCCACGAAGGACGGCGACACCATCTTCGACCCCTTTATGGGTTCAGGCACGACCGGCGTAGCCTGTGTTCAACTAGGGCGCAACTTCATCGGGTGCGAGATCGACCCGAAATACTTCGCAATAGCAGAGAAGCGGATAAAGCAAGCACAATTACAGGAGCCGTTATTCACATGAAAATAGCAACCGAATGTATCTGTTGTGGAAGCAAGGAACTGGACAGTTGGAAGGCAGAGGTCATGCCGTTCGTGGCTTGGCGCACGTTCGCGCAGCTATACGAATATGGTGGAGACTTCGACGAAGATAGAAAGTGTCACAGTTTGCGCTGTCGCGATTGTGGCGTGACGTTTCTGGATTGGAGATATTCGGATAATGAAATATCGCGTCTATATGACGGATACCGTAACGAAGAATATGTTGCTTCGCGCGAGATGTTCGAGCCGGGCTACCGAATGCGACAACTTGGCTTCAGCGGCAGATTGCACTACATTCCACAGGTGGAAGAATTTCTACTGCCGTTTCTTTCACCCGATAATATTGTTACCGATTGGGGAACAGATAATGGATATTACGCGCCACACTATCTCATCCTGGATTGGGGTGGGGGCAGTGGCATTAACACGCCGTTTCGCGAAACTTCGGCGGACGTGTTCGACATCAGCGGGGTACAGCCGGAATACGGAAGGCTGATTGATAAACCGGGCAAGTACGACCTGATCGTATTCGCTAACGTCATCGAACATACACCCGATCCAGCGCGTGAATTGGAACGTATTAAGAAGCATATGCGGGGCGTCCTGTACATCGAAGTTAGCCTGGATAACGCAACGGATAAAAAGCGCTGGCACGAACACATAAATTTATTCACAGAGAAGTCGTTAATTGAACTGGTAACGCGCTGTAAATTAAATATTGTGGACATGAAACTATTAAACTCACCCCCCTATCATCCCTTCTTAATGGCGGTCAAATTATGAGAATTCAAGGCTGTGATCTGCGCAATAAAGAGCGCGTCAAACTACAGGATGTAGTCCCATTGGATACGCCTATGCTGATGTACCTGGAGCCGACTAACCTGTGCAACCTGGAATGCTCATTCTGTCCAACGGCTGACAGACCGTTGCTTAGAAGCGTAGGTAGACCGGCGGGCATTATGAAGTGGGATCTATTTGCCAAGATCGTAGATGACCTGAAGCAGTTCCCGCGTCCGCTCAAGATGATAAACATTTACAAGGACGGGGAGCCGTTGCTAAATCAGAACCTGCCTGAAATGGTGCGCTATCTTAAAGAGGCGGGTGTGACCGAAAAGGTCTGGATGAAGACCAACGGATTATTATTGACGCCCGCCTTGAACGACCGACTGGCAGATTGCGGGCTGGACATGATCGGAATATCCGTCATTGCCCCACATGATACCGGCTACGAAAAGACGGCTCACAAGAAGATAAATTACAACTCTCTGGTAGCCAACGTATGGGATCTACATCGCCGCAAAACGAGACCGCAAATATATGTCAAGATGGCGGATGTCGGTTTCAATCAAGATGAGATAGATAAGTTTTACAGGAACTTCGAGCCGATCAGCGATTATATTGCCGTGGAAAACTTACACGGTTGGAGCCGCACCGACTTGAAGGATTTCACGCTCGGCAAGGCTACGGATACGTTTGACGGGTTACCGAATAAGAATAAGATCGTTTGCCCGTGGACGTTGTACCAGATGACCATCAATTGGAACGGGACGGTACAACCCTGCAATGAGGACTGGAGCTGGGCAAATATCATGGGGGACGCAAGTAAGGAAAGCCTGGTGGATATCTGGAACGGAAAGACCCTGCGTGATTTTCAGCGTATGCACCTGGAAGGCAGACGCGCCGAGAGCAAAGCGTGTGCCACGTGCTGGCAGATAATGTCGCAGGTGGATGACGTGGACGTATATCGATCACAGATATTGGAGCGATTAAATGGCACCTCCCATTCTTGAATTATTAAGACAATACCGCGTAGCGTTGGCGACACAGGACGCACAGAACATGACGCGCATCATGGCGGCATACAAAGCCATGTACGGGCGCATCACCCCGCTTATCGAGGCATTATCACAGACCGTTTCAAAAGGGACTTACACCGCCGCTCAAGTCGCAAAGCTGGCACAATACATCTCCCTGCAAAAAGCGATCAATACGGAACTATCTCAATTTGCCATATACATGAAGATGGACATTTCCCCGACGGCACTGGCAGCCGCCAAGTTGGCAGAGTTGGACGCCAATAATATCCTCAAGGTACTTGCGCTCGGGAAAGGGGCTATTTCCGTGCCATTCGACCGTATCCCAATGGAAGCGGTATTAAAGATGCTGACATTCCTTGACCCCAATGGGGCACTGTTCCAGAGATTGGAGCAACTTGCACCGTATTATGGTCAGAAAGTAGCAGATGCCATTCTAGACGCCATTGCAATGGGGGTAAACCCGAAACAGACAGCACGCATGATGCTGCTTGCGGCTGAGAACGCATTCGGGGGCGGGCTGGTGGACGCCTTGCGTACCGCGCGCACGGTGCAACTGTGGGCATACCGCGAAGCCTCACGCGCTAATTATGCCGCCAACAGTGATGTAGTCACGGGTTGGGTGTGGATGGCAGAACTCGATGACCTTACTTGTGAGGCGTGTATTGCAGAACACGGGCAGGAACACGGGTTGGATGAAAGTCTGGATGGACATTACAACTGCCGCTGTGTCGCTGTGCCAATGGTCATGGGACAAAACCCGGTTGATAATATGCAGACCGGCGAAGCCTGGTTTAATGAATTATCCGAGGAGCAACAACGTGGCATCATGGGTGATACGAAATATGACGCCTGGAAAGAAGGTAGATTCAACTTCTCCGACCTGTCCATGAATACCCCGAATGATGTATACGGAAACATGAAGACCGTCACCCCACTAAAAGACCTGATCGGGGAAGAATGATTAATGGTACTTAAATACCAATTGTCTTATTGTGTTTATACGGTTACTCTAGGAGATGAATAATGCCTGACAAACATTATCCGTACAAAATACCTGCCAAACCGCTGGTGTTTGGGCAATATCCTGAAATGCCCTGGAAAAAGAAAAAGACAATGTGGCAGAAGATCAGGTTATTACTGCGCAGGTTGTTCAAGTGACAGACAAGGAATTTTGGCAGCTCATTCGCCGGGCGATCATCATGATACTCAAGGCGATTGAGAAGAAATATCTGGATAAAACTGAATAATTAGCAAGCCCCCCGTAAATGGCGCGCTTGTGTCGAGATGACACAGGCGCGTTTTTTTTATTTCAATAAAGGAGTTTAATCATGTCTACATCAACTATCACGGAACCCACTATCGAGCCGACAGTGGCAACCACGACTGCAACCGAGCCGGTTGTGGTTAACCCCGCTAATCAACCAGCAAAGACGCTGGACGAATTAACGGCTGAAAATATGCGCCTGGAAAAAGAATTACATTCCCGCAACAAGGAAGAGGCAGGGCGGCGCAAGAAACTTGAGGAACTTGAAAAGGCAGAGCTGGAAAGGTTGCAAGCCAGTAAGACCGAATTGGAGAAGGCACAGGAGCGCGCCACGAGAGCGGAAGCGGACAAAAAGAGCCTTGAACTCTCCCTGTTGCGGCGAGACGTTGCGCAGAAAGTTGGTCTTCCGGCTGCATTAGTTGATCGTTTGAAGGGCGAGACGCTCGAAGAATTGGAAGCTGATGCCAATGCCTTAATGGAATCTTTGCCTAAAGCGGACCCGGCTAAAAAGCCAAATCCGAACATAAACCCCACTAATCCCGCCGGTGCTTCACAAGCTGAAACAGTGGCACAACAGAAAGCCCGTCTTGGCTTGACGAGAGGATTTGATCTATTCAGTCAATCCACAAACGAGGCTTTGGGAGGAGGGGTACTCCAACTTGGAGAAAAAGGAGAATAAGTCATGGCTGTAATCAACACTTCGGGAAGCATTAGTGCCTTCCTATCAAACATTTACGAAGCCGCGTTGCTGACCGCACGCGAGGCTTCCATTATGGTGCCGCTCGTCTTTTCCCGCGGCGACACGGGTATGAATCAGTACGTCTGGGCTGCTTATACAGGTGGAACATTCGGTACTGTGTCGGAGGCTACTGACACTGCCTCCAGTTCACAAGCGTTCACACCGAGCGCGGCTGGTTCGATCACCCCCGCACTCTATCAGGCGACTTACACCATCTCTGACCTGCGCATTGCCTCCGACCCGTTCAATGTCGCCGCAGATGCAGGACGCGATCTCGGGCAGTTATATGCCGTTGCGATTGACACCGCTCTTGTCACGCTATTTGCAACCGCCGCGAACTTTACCGCCGGTACACTGGCGGGAACCGTTGCCATCACCTGGGCTGGGCTCCTGAAACAAGCCTCCAACCTGCGGGTTAAATTTGCACCTCCGCCTTATAACTGTGTGCTCGCACCCCGCCAGTGGTATGACCTGTCCGCTGGCACTCCTCCGACTTTGTTCCAGAGCCAAAAGTTAATGGAACAGTTTGGGGACTTCTATCAGGCTTCCTGGGGAGGCATCAACTTCTTTGTTGATGCCAATATCACCCAGAGCATAGGTGTGGCTGGTGGTACTGCTTATGGCGCATTATTCAGCCAACAGGCAGCCATTCTGGACATCCGGCGCGCTTTCCGGATCGCACCCCAACGCGACGAGAGTATCGGTGGTGGTGTGACTGAGTTGAACGCATCCGCCGTGTTCAATGTTGGCGTGTACCGCCCGACCTTCGGCGTATCAATCGCCGGGTGCTCGGCATAACCTGATCCTAATATCAAATCGGGGGGCTGAAAAGCCCCCCGTGAAAGCGACAATTTAATGAGAATTGCTTGGACTTCCAACGCTCCCTGGTCGTGCACGGGCTATGGTTGCCAGACGCGGCATATCACACAGCGACTGATAGATAAAGGACATCCCACCGCCATCATTGCCAATTATGGTCATCAGGGCACACCGTTGATGATTAACAACCTGCTCATATATGGTCAGGCTTATCACCCGTTCTGTGCTGATGTTATGGATGCACACTGTAACGACTTCAAAGCGGATATTCTGATTTCGTTCATCGACATCTGGGTCATGCAAGGGAACGACATCAAAACGCGTTGGGCTATGTGGATACCGGTTGACCATGACCCTATTCCCCCGCCAGTCGCAGCCGTCGCACGCACCGCTTATCACCGTATCGCCTGTTCCAAGTTTGGAGCGGAGAAAATTCAAGAAGCCGGAATGGATTGTGATTACATTCCTTGCGGCGTTGAAACTGATGTGTATAAACCGTCCGAATTATCGGATGAAGAGCGCAAAATAACCGGATTGACCAAAGACCGCTTTATTGTGGGCATGGTGGCCGCCAACAAGGGTGATCCCCCACGCAAAGCGTTCTGGCAGAACATATCCGCCTTTGTCGAATTACACAAGAAACACCCGGACGCGTTACTGTACCTGCACACAATGGATGGGCACCCACAAATGGGTGAGCAGATCGACATCCTGGCTTATTGCGTCAAGGAAGGATTAAAGCCTGGCATTGACGTCATCTTTCCGAATAAATATCAACTCACCCTCGGCTATGCAGATCAATTCATGGCGAAGTTGTATAGCGCAATGGACGTGCACATGCTGGTGTCGATGGGCGAAGGATTTGGAATACCGCTCATAGAGGCACAGGCTTGCGGGACACCGGTCATTACCGGCGATTGGACGAGTACAGGAGAATTGGTCTGGTCTGGTTGGAAAGTACCGAAGTCAGAGACCGTCCCGTTCTGGGGCGCATTGCAGTCTAATTTATTTATGCCCAAAGTGGGTGCGATAGTTGACCGGCTCGAAGCTGCCTACGAAATGAAGGGTAACCAGGAATACCGTGAGCGCGCCGTCAAGGGTGCAAAAGCCTATGACCAGGATCGCATTATGGAAAAATATTGGATGCCTACCTTGAAGAAAATCGAGGACAAAATCGCTGGAGAAGGCAAAACAGAATACAGCATGAACGGGGTCAAGCAATGAGAGACGCCGTTCTAATCCAGCAAGTCTACAACTGGTTTCACAACGACGATTACCGTCCGATGTTGGAATTAGTCAAAGACCGTCACCAGGCGTATGCCGATAAGTGGCAGATGGATTATCTAACAGTGATCGGGGCTGTCAAACCAGAATGGGAAGCCTGGCACGGCGGCTGGGCGAAGGTCGAGCTGATCCGACAAATGCTGGAAAAAGATTACCAGTATGTGTGCTGGGTGGATGCCGACGCCATGATCGTGGATCTGAATACCGACTTGCGCACCGGTTGCCCAACTGGAATCGGCATGGTCAAACACGACGGGACAGGTACGCCTGGAGCGCACCTAAATGTGGGCGTCATCCTCATGCAGAACAGTGCGGATGTACGCGCTTTCGTAAACGAATGGGCTTCCCATTATCCAGGAACGACAGAATTCCCCTGGTACGAACAGGGAGAGATCCACAAAATGCGCAGCGAGGCAAAGTGGGCTGGCGCGATCGAGGAAATACCCGCCAAGTGGAATTCGTGCCTAGCAGCCGCCAACCATGTCGAAGATGCTATTATCGAGGGCTGGCACGGCATGGGGAACGGTTCCATGCGCTATTTGCAAATGAGTCAATACCTGCGAATTTTGCAGGAAAAAGAGACCGAAAGTGACAAGCGTCAACCCCCTGCCAATGGGGGTGAGGTGAATGTCAAGGAGTAAATAATGGCTAAATTTATTTATGCAACCGCAATGGATGCGGAGTTGGCTTATATCCGTGATAACACCACGAATATTGCCATCTGTAATGCGCAACCGACCACAGTATCGCAAGCTACCACGTCTGCGACTTATTCGCTTGGCACTGCCACTTATGGCACGGCGGGCTGGACGATTGCTCAGGGTGATGCTGGGGTTGGCAGCCGCAAAATTACCACCGCCGGAACTGCTGTGGTAGTGTCGACCAGTGGTACTGTGTCACACATTGCCTTTTATAACGCCGGTACTATTATCGGGGTTGGTACTTGTACCGCCACGGCTGTTACAGCGGCTGGCACAATGACCGTCAACGCCTTTGACCTGGTAGAGATCGGCATAATTTCGTAACACCCGATGGCTGATTTAACTGTTTATGCCGGCACTTACTTTGCAGATGGCACTCTAACTGCGTGGACAAATCCGCAGAATGCCTTTGCAAACGATGGGACATATTCGACCCGTGCTGGTACCACCAAAAATCTGTGGTACGGCAGCCTGTTTGGTTTCGACCTGTCCAGTCTGTCGGACGGTGCAACATTAGGAACGGTCACGCTGGCAGCGGAGTGGAAGAATGATTCTGTTGACGCCGCTGGGCCTGAATTTTTTCTAAGCGCACAAAATGCGGGCACTGCCGTTGGAACTGGAACCACAGATACCAGCGGTGGTACGGTGGAAGAAACCGTCTCGTATGTTCCAACCGGATTAACTGTTGCACAACTAAAAACTTCTGGCACAGCCGGATTTTTAGGAGTTGTCAGATTTCGACGAACTGACAATACCGCTCACGTCGCATCACTTGATTACGTCAAGGTAACCATAAATTACAGCCTGTCGTGGAGCGTAACCCCTTCAGACGGCTTCCAGGCTCAAGTTGGCGATACCGCCAGTGTATTTGCAACCTACAGCGCAAGTCCGGCGGAAGGATTACAGACACAAGTCGGAGATACTGCGGGAGTAAGCGCAGGTTATCCGGTCACGCCGGTTGACGGATTCCAAACACAAGGCGGGGACGCCGCGACCGTCAGTTACAGCGCACCATCCCTGAATGTCACCCCAGCGGACGGTTTCCAGGCGCAGGTTGGTGATGCTCCGAATGTTTACGCCACGTATTTCGTCACCCCCGTAAAAGGGGTACAGACACAGACCGGCGATGCGTCTGTTGTTTACAGTGCTTATTCACTGACCCCCAGTGATGGATTTCAGGCGCAAATCGGAGACGTACCAACTGTTCGAGCGGCTTATTTAATTACTCCAGCAGACGGCTTTCAGGCACAGACTGGTGATATTGCAACCGTCACGCTCGAAAGCGCCGGGCTGAATGTTACTCCAAGTGATGGATTTCAAACCCAGGCAGGGGACGCGGTTGCTGTATTCGCTACTTATTCGACTACTCCAATCAAGGGAACTCAAACCCAAGTTGGCGATGCGAGCGTGGTACGTGCATCTTATCCACTTACACCGGAAGACGGGTATCAGGCACAGACCGGAGATCTTCCAAATGTATTCACTGGATACCCGGTCACTCCAGAACAGGGCTACCAGGTACAGACCGGGGACATATTCAGTCTGACTTTGAATACACCCACATCACCACACGTTGGTGTGACCGGCTCCTGGTTGCGGACTGGAAATAGATCCAATTTATCTTCAAAAGATTCAGTGCTGGTAATGGCACGCGATGGAGAACTCCATGTCGGAAATATTCGGAAACCTCTCACAATCGACTAATGAGATAAAGACCCATACGGTTGACTTTACCTCCCTGCTTCCATCCGGCGGTACGGTCACGGCTGGCACTGCCACGCATACCCCGCCTGGTGGAGGTACAACTGTGGCTGTAACATGCGCCATTACCAGTCCATATGTGTATGTGACCGTCGGCCCTCTGGCAACCCTCGGTGTGAATTATGTCGATGTGCAAGCGACTTTCAACGACGGTGATATTTCAACCGCCCGATTGATCGTGGACGTGTTCTATCCATCCGTCGCGGCTCGATCCGGCATGGTGGATATTATTACAGAACTACGCGGCATGACCGAAGCCAGTGCCGATGATTATGTCGTTGTTAATCAGGGGTATTGGTCTGACAAGCAGCTGCAAGACATCCTGGACAAGCACGCGTGGTTGCTGGATAACGAGCCATTGACGCTTGTTCCAACCCGCAAGTCGGGCGGGTATGAGTACAAGGATTACTACATCGGGCGCGGTAATATTGAGAAAACCACCGGCGGGACGGCTATCTTCAAAGTGCTGGACACGACCGGCACATCCGTATCGTCCGCTCTCTATTCCGTTGATTACAACGTCGGAAAAATCACATTTGCAACCGACCAGGTTACGGCGGTTATTTACAACGTGACTTGTGCTGCTTACGATCTGAATGCCGCGGCTGCTGAAGTGTGGCGAAAAAAGGTCAGCCACTATGCCAGTGCTTATGATTTTTCGAGCGACAATCATTCCGTCAAGCGCGAACAGTTGTTCACGCACGCACGCGACCAGATGAATTATTACCTCGGCTTGAGCGGTGATGGTGTGAACTGCATATCACTGGGGAGGGCGGATGATATCTACTAAGGAATTATCCGACATGCGCTCTGTGCTGGCTGAAATAATGCCGGACACATGCACCATCCTGTCTGTCGCTCACGCAAGCGACGGGGCGGGCGGGTGGATTGAAACGTGGGGCACGGTCGCCTCCGGCGTGGTTTGCAGGTTGGATATGCTGACAGGCAGGGAAGCCATGCGTGCGGATGCATTGATACCGTATACCCGTTTTGTGCTCACTACCACTGCCAGTGAGAGCATATCCACTGCCAACCGAATTGAGATGGGTGGATACCTCTACAACGTGGTTTCCATCAACCTGGGTTCGTCCTGGAAATTGACTACGCGGGCGATATTGGAGCGGGTGACATGAGTACATTTATTTTGGATGACGCTGTATTACAGAGGTTGATAAAAGTATCGCCGGAAATGGTGGATAAGGCGATCCGTGCCACAGCGTTTGATGTTGCCGCCAATGCCATTAATCTGGCTAAAGTGGCTACAGGTGCGATGCGTGCCAGTATCTTTGTCAAAACTAGCAAAGGAAGCGATGTCAGCCAAGCAGAACAGGCGGCAAACTATATGAATCCAAATACTGAGTTTTCCGACCCAACACCAGGCAACCCGCCATTAATGACCGCTTACGTGGCGCCTGGTGTAAATTATGCTGTTTTTCAAGAGTTTGGAAAACCTTCGCAACCTAATTATCCTTACAAACCGTTTATGACGCCCGCCATTGAGAATGCCGACAGAAAGTTTGAAGAATATCTCAAGAAGGTGTTCGAATGATAAACGCATTTTGGACAGCACTCTACTCGCGGCTGGCAGGCGGAACGGCTTTGACCGCTCTGCTTGGTGGAACTTATATCTATCACGGGCAAGCGCCGGACGGGCAAACCCCGCCATACGCCGTCTACTCTATTCAGGGCGGCGGGTACACACCTACTTCAAGACACGTGGACGCCAACGCGGTAATTTACGTACGCGGCTACTCGGACGTGAGCGCACTCGCGGCTGGCTCAATATCCGAGGCGATATTTACCCTGTTGGACAGGTTGCCACTGACCGTGACTGGTTGGACAAACGCCGAGTTGATCGCAGAAGCACCGCACATTCAATTCTCGGACGTGGACGAAAGTAAAAAAATAACGTGGACAAGCGGTGATGTTTACCGTATTTTATTGGATCGAAATTAAGGAGATTAAAAAATGGCTGAATATACAGGAAAGGATCTGGTTTGCACCTGGACAACTTCCACGGGCACGACCACACTCACGGCGGATTACCAGAAATTTACCTGGGCACCGTCGATCGAGAAATATAAGACCCGCGCTTCATCCGAGGCATTTGAGAGCTACATCACGGGCGCGACGGATTTCACCGCCTCATTTGATGGATTGGCTCAAACCAGCGGCACAGCCTTGACCGCTCAATGCGCAATGGGGCAGATTGGCACGGTCGTCGTCCAACCGGAAGGAACTGCGACTGGCAAGCAGAAGATAACGCTGCCTTGCATGATCGATAAGTTTCCATTGACCGACTTTGCCTATAACGACCTGGTGCATGTCAATATCTCATGGCAGGGTAACGGCGCCTTCGCAATTGCCTCCAACTAATCAGGTTTGCTGATTGAAAGGAATAATATGACTGAAATAAAGAAGCCGGATTGCGTTCTTTCGGACGGGCGCGAGATATTTATTGACCTGTCGAAAGTGACCATCCAGGAATGGCGAGATATGTTTGACGCGAAACAAAAAGTCGAAGCGGGCGACGCGGTACAGTCGCGCGTGGCTGGATTGACACTAGAAGAACTGCATGGGCTCACCGTTAACGACTGGAAGTTGTTGAACAAGACCATGTTCGATGTGTTCCGCCAGCCACTGGAAAACCCTACCTCGCCCGGCGCATAACTATCGCGCTGGGCGGGTATGAGGCGGAAATACCGTTTGAATATTATCGCTGGCTCATGGCAGAAAGATTTGGTTGGACACTGGAATATATTGACGCTCTTTCACTGGCTGATTTTTATGAGTTTCTCCAGGTTGATGAAGGCAGGGCTAAGGCTAAAAAGGTGAGATAGTGAGTACAAAAATTGCATCATTCTACGCCGAAATATCCGCAAAAGATACCCTTACCCCCGCCTTGAGAGGTACAAAGGGTGCGCTTGATTCGGTAAAGACCATGATGGGTAGCGTGGCTATGGCGGCTGGTATCTTGGCGGGCGCATACCTGGCAGGAAAAAAGGTCGTTGATGATACGGTGGGTTCTTACGTCGACCTTGCCAACAGCGTGCGCACACTAAATCAAGTAAACGGGGATTCGTCCGAAAATAATTCGCGCCTGATCCAGACGTTGGATGATTATAAGATAAGCACTGACCAGGTACTTGTTGCACAGCGGGCAATGGCAAAAGAGGGTAAATCCATGACCATCCCGACATTAATGGAAATGTCGGACGCTTATTTGCGCTTGAATAACGGGGCGGAGAAACAACAATTTCTTACCAATAATTTTGGTAAGGCCGGAGTTGCTTTTGCCGAAGTCATGTCAAAAGGCAGCGATGCTATTTCGGCACAAGCCGATTCGATTTCCAAAAATTTGATATTGACCGACCAGGCAGTACAGAAAGCCAGAGCATATGAAACCGCTCAAGATAACCTCGCGGATGCAGCCGAAGGACTCAAGGTAGCTATCGGTCAACAGCTTGCTCCTGTCCTGACAACGGTTGCGAACAACATGGCGACCACCATCGAAGGTGCTTCGACGATGGGGAGCGCTTTTGATGGATTAAGCGTAAAAACCGCCGAGAATGCGAGAAGTTATGAGAATTACAACCGCGCCATGATGGATTTTTTCGACACATTGAGTTTTGGCGAGAAAGTAATGTCTGTCAATGCCTTCAAACAATCTTTAATGTCCGAGGCAATGTATAACGCCATAAGCGCTTCTGACCAGAATAAAGATGCAACCGGACGGGCAACTAAAGCTCAAACAGATTACGCTGCCGCCCTGGAGGCTTCAAAGCTGTCTATGGCGGGTTTGGATGAAGCTTCTGTCGCCGCAATGGCAACTAATGCATCGTTTGTAGGATTACTAGACCAGATGCAGGCGGCAGAAACATCGTTTCAAGAAACATCAATGTCTCTTGAAGAAGAACGCGCTGGGTTGATTCAAGAAAAAGAAGAATATATCTTTAACGCGCGACAATGGGGTATTGACCAAATCGAAAAATATCAAGATGCACTGAAGGATACTACCCTCACAGAAGAAGAGCGGGCTAAAATAGCGGGGAAAATTGCCTGGCTCGAAGGGGACGCGTGGCTGAACGTATCTGATACAGTAACTGGTCTTAATGACAAGATTGAAGAAAACAGCAATGCAATTGAAGAAAATGCGCGAAAACACCAAGAAGCCAACCAAAAAATAATATTCGGTTATATATCACAAGAGTTGGCAGCCGACGGCTTAACAGAGCAGGAAACTACTGGATTACTCGCTCTTGGTGTGAAGTGGGGTATTTATTCTGACACAATTATTGCAGAAGCCACCACTGCGAGAAATGAAGCCAATGCAATACTCGCTGGGATAGAAGACAAGGGTGTTAAATTAAATATAGGTGTAACTGTAGGTTTGACAGATTTTACATCCAGCGATTCAAATTTAGCCAGAAGTTTATTCGACGGTACGTTTGTGTTTCCAAAAACCGAGACCAATATAACTGCGGTAGTCGATAAGAAGCAAGTTGATGACCTAATGACAACTATGACGGACTTCGAGAAGCCTCACGAAACGGAAGCTAAAGTTATAGTCAGTTTTACAGGCGATCTTGTCCGATATGATTTCTTGATGAATAATTCCAACGGGGGTGGTAGTTGGAATGGGGATTATGATTACAAGTGGACGGGCGGCGTTATCGGTTCCGGACAAACCGCACTGGTGGGTGACATGCCGGGAGGAATACCGACGCCTTACTCGGAAATGGTTGAAGCCATTCCAGGCGGGGGCGTCAAGGTCTACAACGCCAACGAGACCCGCTCTAAGATGGGCGGGGGTATGCGCTCGTTCGCGGGCGGGGGCGAGATAGGTGGGGGCAAATCCGACCCAATAGACTATGACAGACTGGCTATCATAGTACGCGACGCAGTGTTGCAGGCGGTCAGATGACATTAAACGCAGCTGTCGCATTGTGGGTGAAGCCCGTCGCTACCTGGGTAAATATTACCAGCGACGTGGTTGACAACTACAACTTTAGCGCGGGCTTACCGGGCAGTGGGGCTACCGATCTGGTGGCACGCACCGGGCAATTATCATTCGTTCTGGATAATTCATCATCCACTTATACGCCGGGGGCGGTAAGCGCATTGAGCGGGTGGAAGTCCGGTATCCCGGCTAAACTCGTGGTCACTTACGACGGGGAGACGTTCATCCGCTTTTATGGACAGATAAGCAGTATCAATATATCCGCGGGTATATACGACGAGCGCACCGTGGAAGTGACCGTCGTGGACTGGATGGATAACGCCGCAAAGTACAACGTGAGCGGGGTGAATATCACGGCTGACCAAACGGCTGACCAGGTGATAACCACCATCAAGTCCGGCATGCCCGTCAAACCAATCTCATCCGACCTGGATACTGGTATCAATACCTTTCCACAATCATTCGATACTGTCACGACCACGACTAAAGCATTGTCTGAATTCAATAAAATAGCGAACAGTGAGTTCGGTTATGTTTATTTGAAGAAGGACGCGGCTCATGGCGAGACGCTGGTGTTCGACAACAATCAGGCGCGTAATGGGATGCGACAGTTGGATGTCCTGCCAATGGGTTCCAGTGAAACAGCCAATCTACTGGCAGAAGACAGCACGTCTCTACTGGCAGAGGACGGGGAAGCGTTAAACGTCAATACGCCGAGAAGCGCTATTTTCAACGATGGAATGTTCTCCGACCTGAAAGTCACTTATGGCAAGGGACTGGTAAATCGTTTCACCGTCAAGGTCGAACCTAAAAAGGAAGACACTACCCCGCAAATATTATTCAGCCTGCAGAAGCGGGCTAAACTCGCCTCCGGCATACTCACACACGTTACGGGTGCATTTTCCGACCCGGACGGTGGTAAGCCGATCACGGGCAAGAATATGATAACTCCCGTGGGTACCACGGACTACACCATGTACACCAATTGGGATGGGACGGGTTCGAATATCACTGGTGACCTGACCATCGTGGCTACTTATTCGGCTGAGAGTGTCACTTATGATTTGACGAATGGTAATACCGCGACGGGTTACGTCTGGGTACAGGCGCGCGGGTACGGGGTATATCCTGATTACCCGGTGGAATACGAAGCCACGGATGGAACGTCTATTGCGGCTTACGGTGACCAGAGCAAGAGCATCAACCAACCCTATCTGCAGGATATTGCTCCGGGCGCGTTGGAAGCCGAAAAGATCGTAGAGCGCGAGAAACGTCCTCACCTGGAAGCCTCCGAAGTGTCCTTTATTGCCAACAAGAGCGACGAGAATATGCAGGCGTTCCTAAATATCGATATCGGCTCGTTGGTCAATATCAGTGAGACACAAACGGGTATCAATGGTTATTTCTACGTCCAGAGCATAACCGCGACCATCATCGGCGAGGGAAGTAATTCCATCATCTGGTTCACCTGGAAATTGCGCCAACAGTACAGCTTGCGCAATGGGTTATCGCTAATTCCGCTTGTGTTCTCCGCTGCCAATGCCTACGCCATTGATTGGGGACAGATACCCTATTTGTGGAATGTCAACACGCGCACCATCAGCGTGTGGGTAAATCAGTCCAGTCGTGGGACGGTAAACAACACCATCCTGGCAATGACCAGCGGGTACGCGGGCTGGTGGTTGGGGATAACCACCGCTGGTTCTGTCCAGTTTGTCCAGTGTTCGTCTGTCACGAACGGGACATGGGTAGGTGGTTTTATTCCATTAGGTACAGTAACTAATATTGTTGTGAGTCGTAATTCGGCAAATAATGCCAATAATCCGGATTTCTATATAAATGGAGTCACGTCCTCTCCAGTTGTATTAAGCACTCCGGCGGGGACAATAGCCGAGGACGGATTATATCTGACCACCGGAAATTATAAATCCGCGACTTTTGTACTCGGTGGCGGTTTTGGCGGCACCATCAATGACGTGCGTATCTATGATTCGGTTATCGGCGCGACTGGTATTACAAGTTTATACAATGCCGGAATTGCCGGCACGCAAATTGCCTCGCTCGATAGCGTCATGCAGTTTCAAGCGCCATGCATTCGGGCGGAGTACATATCTGATTACGTCACCAACGGGATCGGGAACAGTTGGAACCTGTTGGACAACTGTTTCGGGGTGGTCGGCAAGGTCATCGGCACCGGACTACCGTCCCTGCCGGGAACGGTAACCTACACGACCCAGCCGACTGAAACGGACGGGATCGACAACTACATGAGTGATGACGCTCTGGGTGGAATTATCACCAACTATGGTACCGCGACGACCATGTATATTGGCAACAGTAGTGGCATTACTGTACGCGGGTTGTTAAAATTTGATCTGACCAAAGGCACGAACTCCCCACCGACCAACGCATCTGTCATATCCGCAACGATGTATCTCACCCCGGTTGTGGATATGAGTACCAGCGCGCGGACGCTAAATGTCTACCGCTGCTTGCGTGATTGGGGCGAATTGACCTCGACCTGGTTGACCTGGAACGGGACAAATAACTGGTCAGCATACGGGGCAAATAACACGACCAACGACCGCGAATCAACTCCGCTCGGGAGCGTGGCAGTATCAGAATCATTGACATTGAATACGCCCGTCGCAATAACCCTTAATGCTGCCAAAGTACAGGAATGGATAAACGGGGCAACATCCAACTATGGCATGGTGATTAGAACGGACGCCGAGGGTGCGGATGTGTACCAGTGGGCATCCTCCAGTCACGCAACGGCCGCGTACCGCCCTAAGTTGGTGATTATTTACGTGTAGGAGTAATTATGGCAAAGATAAGTTCATTAACTGAATTAGCTGTCGAACCCGCGACCGACGATGTGTTCGCAGTCGTGGACACAAGCGTTACCACTACCAAAAAAATACAGTGGGCAACGATAAAGGCGTTATTCCCAACCCACGATCTGGCTACCGCCGCCTCCGATTTTCTGGTTGCCTCCGGCTCGGGCGCGTGGATAAAGAAGACGCTGGCACAGACAATGGCGCTGCTCGGGATCGACCCATACGGCGCGCCAAAGTACGTGATGAGAACCGGTATCGGTACGGTGACAAATTCGACAACTTTAGCCAATGACTCAACGCTGTTATTTCCAGTCAGTGCCAATCAGTGGTACGGGTTCTTTGCCGACCTGTACTACAACTCAAAGGGGACTACAGCTGACTTCAAGTGTGGCTGGTCGGTTCCAGCCGGAGCGACCATGTACTGGAATAATTCGAACGCCTCCGAAACGCTTACCGACGTTCCATCCGTCGTACTGACCGAAGGTTCTGTCGCGGCAAGACCGGGTGCGAACTATTACACGCGGGCTAATTTCTCCGGAATAATTAACATGGGTACCACCCCTGGAACGGTCTACCTCCAGTGGGCACAGAATACGGCGGGCACAACCAACTTACTCCTATCAGTCGGCTCCAATATTTGCTACTGGCGAGGTGGATAACATGGCAACAAACACAGAGAAAATTGACGCAATACTAAAAATAGTCCAGGAGATCCAGACCCAGAACGTAGTCCAGGCGTTGGAGATAGAAGACTTGCAAGATTGCACAAAAGAACACGATGCGGATATTGACGGGAATGGTAACCCTGGACTGAAAGCCGACATGGGGATGGTCAAGGCAAATTTAAAACTGATAAATTGGATTGGGGGAATTATCACCGCCGCAGTCGTACTGGACGCGGTATCCAGGCTCATTTTATTGGTACATTAGGAAAGGATGACCATTGACTAAAATAACTGTAGTCGCAGTCTCGGATTTACATATCAACTTTACTGGTGGTTTATGTCCGCCAAGCGTGCAACTCGACGATGGTGGGACTTATCTACCCTCAAAACCACAACGGGTTTTATGGAAGGCGTGGTTGGATTTTTGCGAAAAGGCGCATTCTGTTAAAAATCCAGTGTATGTTATTTTAAACGGGGATATTGTGGAAGCGGATGGATCCAAAAGTTTACAGCATATTTCCCGTAATAAATCCACTATTCACGACATGGCAATGACCGCTCTATCTCCGCTAACAGACAGGGCGGAAAAGGTTTTTATTGTCAGAGGAACAGAGTATCATGTCGGACAGAGTTCCCCAAGCGAAGAAATGATAGCAAAGGATCTGGTTAATATTGTCCCTTACGATAAAAGGGGTGCGTTTTCCTGGTGGTATTTGAGAACAAAAATCGCGGGAGTTAGATTCGACGTTGCTCATCATATTTCGATGGGGTTCGCTCCCTGGACGGAAAAAAACGCATCAAACAAATTGGCGGTTCAACTCATGTATGAATACGCAGAATGGGAGGAACCCTATCCTCATATTGCTCTACGAGGACATATGCATCGTCTTTCGGATAGCGGTATAAATTTTCCTATCCATGCCTTGACCATGCCATGCTGGTGCATGAAATCTGCATTCACCCACAGGATCGGACGTGGAAACGATATGCCAAAAATAGGCGGGTTGATAATAACCTGTGAAGACGGTAAAGCAGATGTAGAGGCGGTGATGTATAGACCTCACAGAGACGAAATGAGGAACGAATGACAATCGTTTCTGAAAACGAGTTAGGTATAAGTAATGACGATTTTTGGAAAGAACTTTATAAAGACGTACCTATTCCGCTCAAACCTGGAGAAAAGACCGTTCCAATGATGATTGACGAAATACCGGATAGAAGTTGCGAATATCAAACCATGAGCAACATGGTCAAGAAGTGGGTCAAGGAAGGCAAGCTGGTATCTGTCGGTATGCGAATATCAAACGGGAAGCTGGCACAAGCCTATAAGGTTGTGGTATGATTTTATTAACTCTAATCCATTGAGCTACATTAGTCGGAGCGTAAAAGGCGTATCAGGTACAAGTAACCGAATCAATAGGGTGCAATTCCCTACCCGACTAAATTGGTGCATCGAGGGCAATCGTCACTAAGGCGTATTGCGGGGGTGTGGCGAGCCAGAGCGGACAACGTAATGCGTGACGGATGACCCCACCACGCAGAGCACGCAGGTAACGCCATCTTGGGAGCGGACGTCATCGCCTAAAGCTCCGACTACATCGCAATGTTGAGCGACCTGGACACCATGAATACGGGTCTTATGCTGGTGGTATGTCCCACCAACAAGACATTAAAGAGAAAGTCACCTGTCCTGCCTGATCGGCGAAGTGGTGAGACTACGAAGGCTTGTCGGATTATGTTATAGCCTTACCTACCATGAGTAGGCAAAGATCTGAAGCCCCCGCAAGGGGGCTGATGCCAGTCAGCAACTCCCGAACCGCCATGTGAGGTGGTTCGGGAGTTAGCTTATACTAATCCAGATTATTATAATCATGGTTTTCAGCGTTTGCTGAAAATTTCGTCAATTGCCGTCAAATGTCGTAAAGATTTGGTTAATCGTCAGGGAATATGGCATAATGTGGGCATTACTAAAATCGACATTTCGCTATTAACCCCCCATAAATTGCATAAAAACGCATCGGACGGCATAACTTACCTTTTCGCGAAATAAACGATTATTCGTCCCGAGTTTAAGCCCGTTTTTTGGCAAGCTAGAACGTGTTCCACCAACAGGACGGGGTCGGAATATTGTTGTCCCGCGAGATCTAATTCCAAAACGAGTTTGTAAATTGCCTATTGCATTTTATAAAATATATGATATATTGATGATATAAACTAATAGGAGTTGAATATGGCTGATAAACGATTACTAATTTCTATCGATGACGAAACCAGGCGCAAGCTGACCGCGATTGCCAAAGAGGAAAACCGGAGCATGGCGGGGGAAATCCGCAACCTAATCAACGAGCGGTACGATGCGCTATTCGTGGCCATCCCGAAGATCGAGATCCCCACCAACGGGAAGATCGTGTACCCACAAAGGCAGGAGTAGAGATGAGCCTCATAAACCCCACCTCCAGATTGGATCAACTCAAGTCTGAATATGCACACGAACGGGAAGACCGTGATGCACTGTGGCGCGACTGGCAGAACATGGTCGACGAGTGGAACCGGACACATAACTACGCCGCGAAAGAGATCGGCTATCAGATATGCCAGGAAGCCGAGAAGCGGTGTCACGAACTCTTCGGTGCCATCAACGGGTGCCAGCACAAGACCGTGAGCGATTATTGTATCCAGAGGGTCGTTGCAGGGGATCTAGTCCAAGAGGATCGGACAACCTGCTTTGACTGTGGACGTGTGTTGACCAGCCGATTGGCTGATGA
>Ga0315284_10003052_pt1 | contig 23836 bp, 34 predicted proteins | sample YL17G09_16_MG_FD_203696 | JGI IMG/M metagenome (GOLD analysis project Ga0315284, IMG submission 203696) | Sediment microbial communities from Yellowstone Lake, YNP, Wyoming, USA - YL17G09_16 | ecosystem: Environmental > Aquatic > Freshwater > Lake > Sediment | place: USA: Wyoming | collected...
TCTTTCAATCCACATTCTTTGCAAAGCTTTTCGACTTCTTCTTTAATAACACTTCTGACGCCTTCCATTAATTTTCCCATAGGTTTACCTTTCGTTGGCGGCTCAATACTAGTTTCTCTGCCCGTAACATTATCTTCCATATCCTCTGGTTCTGTCTGAACTCCCGATATCTTGTTCGCCCACATAACCGCAGTTGAAGCGTCTAATTGATTATAAACATCTTCTTCTGAGCTATCAGGTTGCACACCGCTCTCCATTGGACCCGGTTTATATATTCTGGATAATTGTGATAATGCTGCGTACTCTGGAGAGCCTTGCCCACCATGATTGTCTGCCAGCCACCAATATAAGGCTGGAATAACATCGTTCTCTTCATATTGAGCGCTCCAAGGCTTTTCATTTTCGTGGGAGGTTTCCTCAACTGGAAGCCTATCAGGATTTAGTTTATTGTCCGCCGTTCTTAAGGGAACTTTGCGTGCCACTTGAGTTGATGGGCGCTCCTCTTGTCCAAGTCGTCTTAATGGTTCAACCTTGGGTTGGGTTAAATTGGGGTTTCTTTTGAATTTATCAATCATTGTCATTATTTTCTTTATTCCTTTCGCATAGTTATTCTATAAATAGGCAGAAAGTATATCAAATAGCAGAAATTATTTCAATTCCTCGGGCAGTTAATTGCCACGATTGATCACCTGGATAACTACAGTTAAATCCTATAAGTTTTATTAATTCTTTCTTTTCGAGATAAAAGAAAACCTCTGACACGACAGCATTTGAAAACGTCGCCATCTCTGTTACATCTTTTTGATAAAAAGGCGCAGATTGGCAACCTTCGCGATTAACAAAAAACTTAATGATTGAAAGAACCTTTTTTTGATGATAGCTAAATTCCTGTTTGTTTTCCATTAGTTATAACTGTTTCTCCTTTTTCAAGCTCTAACATCTTGACAACATTGGCCAAAGTCTTTATACTATCCTCAAGTTCCACCATGGACGAGTATAAATGACCAAGAATAAAAGAAACAATTATAAGATAACTTGTCAAAAACCAGCCCAACAATGTAAAAGCACTGGGCAAATCCAACATCAACAATATTGCGAATATCCCACCAATTACCAGCCTATTCCTTTGCTTTCTTCTAATCTCTTTAATAGTAGAGTTAATGCCTTCAATTTGCCTATCCATATCGCCAGGGTCAACATCAAACATGAGAATCATCCCACCTTGCCTCTTTTTATTCCTTTTCCCCAAATAAACTTATTTTTTTGTTGATCTGTCACCAAAACCGCTGCTAAAATCATGTCGTCTGGCATTGGAGAGCAAACCACAACTTCTGATAACTTGCCAAACATTGATTCTCTTTCTGTTTTCTCAAACTTCTTCCGCTCTGGCGGTTTATTAAGGTAGTTCATGCAAGCAATCCCAATCTCTTTTAATGTTGTACCCTTCCCTAGATAGTCACTAATTTTGCCCTCCTCTAAAACAATATAACAAGAAAAAGCCCATTTAGTTTTTCCGTAACCCTCTACACGATAAATACTGTTTGAATATCTGCCAAGACGAACTTCATGGCTAGAACCACTTTTAAACTCTAGCATTGGCCGGAGAAAACAAGGGATGTTTATTTCTGCTGTCATTTGGTTACAAAGCCGTCCTCTGGCTTGGGGCAGCCCCCCTCCCCTGCTACCACGGTACTACCACCGCCCCACCCCTTCTCTATCGGTACTGCCGACCCGTCCTTGTAGGATTGATATGCCATCATCTGCACGTCGGCCTCTTCAATAAGAGCATATAATTCTTGAAGAGATCGCATCGCATCTCCGAGTTCTACATGCGCTGCTCGAATCGATGAGTCTTCACTTTCTCGATCGAACAGCGCAGAAAGAGAATTATTAACAAACTTAGAAACATCTTCAATCTTTTGACCGGAGGTTTTTGATAGATGTTCGTGAATCAAATCAAGAACATCCTCGTCGTTACAGCTCCAGCTTAATTTAATGCGTGTCATTTTGTTCCTCCATGGCACTCCTTCATTGTAATATAATCTAGCATTCTTTCAATAGCCACTTTTCGAACATCTGAATCGGGATCGTTAATAAAAGCGTCAAGTAGTTTAATAGTACATCTTTCTGCCGCAATTTTTCTAAGGCTCCATCCCATTGAGTTTTCTCCGCGATACACATAATTAGATAAAAATTCAACGGGACACTTTTTTGCAATCATCTCCCGAACATTGGGAGAGCTATCTTTGCAACATTGTTCACAAATTTCATAGGATGTCATCGCTTTGCCTTTCTCTTGGAAACGCGCTTCTTTTTTAGGGCAAGCTTTTCAAGTCCCAAAGCCTCCATAATTTGTTCAGGAGTTTGCAAAACGTCCCAATCGTTTCCATCAGACATTGTGATACAGGTGGAGCTATTCCCATGTTCTTTTGGCCAACCATGAAAAGAAACAATATTCCTTGCTGAAATATAAATTGGAATCTCTCCATCCACAAGCATCAACTTAATCATTTCCACTCCTGGTATTCTCATCTATTCCTCCCTATATTCAAATGTACCGTCTTCTTGACGGCAAAAAGAAAAAACTGATACTCTAATTGGAACGGTAGCCTCCCCATCAAAAGTGGTAATCTTTGCTGTTTTCTTTGGAACTCGATATTCAACTGGAAAGGGATATTGAACCTCGTGAAACGTGGATGTCCCATCCGAATGAACAAACTTAATTTTCATTAAAACCTCTTTATAAATTGATGATAATCACAGTTTCTTTTTTTGGGTCATCATCTTCAGGAACAGTATATTCGATTTCGTCCAAGAAGTCAAATAACGGAATAGAAGAATCTTTTTTCTTTTGATTCTCGGCGATTATATAAGCTTCGATATCAATGTTATTTTGTGGGTTCATTTTTTTGAACCTTAATCTCCCACAATTGCTTTTTAATCGTGGTTAGATCTGTTTTAATACTATCAAACTTTTCGTTAACAACCTTGTTATCCCCTTTGAATCCTTCAAGATCCAATTGAGTCTGCTTTAAACCGTCTTGAAGATTTACAACTTCTTTGGATATTACCACTTGATCCATTATAAGAAATTCAATGCTCTTGTCGGCCTTCGCCTGAGACACATAAGTAAAAAGAATGAAGCCGCCAATCAAAACGGCAATCGTTACAATCTGAGGTATCACATATTTCTTTGCTAATTCCATAACCATTATATTAATATCCCTCAAAATAAATAGTAGATTAATTTAGCATTTACATTTCTTTTCTTTTTCATCCGGAACTTCTACAATCGCCCCTGACATCATTAACAATGCACAGGCGGCGCTTGCCGCATTAACCAAAGACAATGACACAACCCTAGAAGGATCAACAATTCCGGCAACAAACATATCATCAACCCATTTCCAATTTGCAAAGTCAAATCCTCCTTTGCAATCGTTATCGTAAAACTTCTTTTGCATATCTTCTGCTTTGGCCATATCTTGTTTGGCATTTTGAACCAGCTTGTGGAAGGGCCATTCAAGTGCTTTCGCAACAATTTGCAATCCAATCTTGTCCACGTTAGAGACCGTATCGCTATTTGTCAAAGAAAGCAAATCTTTTGCGACTGCCAACTGAGTTGTTCCGCCGCCTGCAACGATTCCACCGTCGATTGCGGCCCTGACAGCTTCTAGAGCATCTTGAACTCTGTGCAGCTTTTCAATCGTTTCGGATTCTGTCTGGCCGCCAACCTTAACGATCGCTGCCCCAGAAGACAGTCTTGTAACACGATTCTGAATAACCTTTGCAAGATTTTCATCGCTCTCTTCTTTAACTTCTCGCTTTAAGATTTCAATCCTTTCATTAATCTTTTCTTTGTCTCCTGCGCCTTTGACAATAATGGTGGAATTCTTGGAAATTTCAATCTTCTCGGCTCGCCCTAAATCTTCCAATTTGATATCCTGCAAATTCATTCCGAGATCGCGTCTAAAATATTTACCGCCGAGGAATAAAGAAAGATCGTCGAGAATAGCCTTGCGATTTTCGCCCCAATCTGGGCATTCTACGCCGCTCGTTAACATCGTGCCCCTGGCAGCGTTAACAATTAAAGCTGCCAAAGCTTGATCTCTAATGTCCCCGATTACGACCAAAGGAGCGTTCTCGCGCGCTGCCAATTCTAATACTGGCATCAGGTCTTGAACCATAGTAAAAGAAATATCCGAAACTAGAACCAATGGATTTGAATAAACGACAATTCCCTTTCTTGGGTCGTTAACAAACTGATTCGAGAGATAGCCTGAATTAAATTTAAAGCCGTCGATCAGAGAGAGTGTCGTGTTAAAAGAATGTGATTCTTCTATCGAGATTGCTCCGCCAACCCCAACACTATCGACTGCCCTAACTATTAAATCGCTAATAACATCGTCTCCGTTTGAAGAAATGAGAGCAATGTTTTTAATTTCTTCGAGACTTGAAATAATCTTTGTTCTATCGTTAATGTAGGTTGCTGACCGTTGTATCGCACGTTCAATTGATTTTTTTAGAGAAGTAACGGTAATGTAATCCTTGGCAGAATTTAACATTTCGATGGCGTTCTGTAGAATGGCGTAGGTAAGAATTATTGAAGTGCTTGTTCCGTCGCCGCAAGAAATATTGGTAGCCGAAGCTGATTGTTTGGCAATAGTACATGCCGCATTTTCAAAAGGATCTTCAAGCTCAACAAATTTAGCTGCACTAATTCCATCTTTGGTTAAAATAATCCCATCTTTTGACTCTTGTAATAATACCGTTTTCCCGTTCGGTCCAAGAGTGTCTGAAACAATCGAGTACAATTTCCGAACGCCTTCAAGACATTTAGTTTGAAGCTCTTTACCTGTACATATTTTTTTCATTTATTCCTCCGGTTCTTTCCAATATCTTGCAATTTACGAAAAAAGATTAAATCTCGTTAATTCTTTTTAACATTTTTTCAAAATCAAATCCAATTGGGTCTATCTTGTTAGTTGTAATCATGTAGTGGCCGATTATGCCACGATATTTGTTTAAATCTTCTTGTTTCATGGCCGTCGAAATAATTTTTCCATCTTTGTCTCGTGGAGTCTCCAATGGAATACTACAAATATTACAAACAACTTTTACCAACTCGGCGACCGCTCGCTCTTGTACATCGTAAAACCCCAAAAATGGTCCTAATTTTTGGCCATGTACGATTTCGTCCAAAATAATCGGCCTTGGGCCTATATGCTTTGTACAGTAAGGTTGAAATTTCAAAAAATAAGGATTTACGATTTCTATACCAATCGACCGGGAATTCGCTCCAGCGCAATGTTCCGTTATTTCAGCGATGTCGGCCAACTGTAGGATAACGCCATTTTCTGAAACGATGAAATTTACTCCGAGATTTCTTTCCTTTAAAACTCTTATTGTACTTTGAGCATCTGTTGTAACCGTCCAATGTAAAACTATTAAATCATTAACCTTGTTATCTTTTTTAATTGAATTACAGCTTTTTCCATCCGGGTCGAGAAAATTAATTGTTTTCCACTGGATTGGATATTTTTGTCCTTTATAAATAATCGAATATTCTCTCTTCTCTCCAGTCGCATCAATACAGCAATCTGTTCCTAAACCTAAACGCTCTTCTGCCGCTCTTTTCCTACACACGTCATTTTCGTCGTTAAGATCAATGATATCTTTTGTTACAATTTCTACCTTGCTAGACATTGAAGCGTCTCCTACAATATATGATCTGCGATACTATACTTAATCGCCTCTTCTGCCGAAAAATAATAATTAACTTTCTTTTTTAATATCTGCTTAATCATTTTGTCATTAACGGCAGAAGTTTCTTTTAAAATATCATAATATTTTTTCTTTGCAAGTTTTATTTCTTTGATCTCGTTAGTGATGTGCTGTAAGTCCCCAATCATTGAGCCGTCCACCGATATATCGTGCAAAAGTATCCGACAATTTTTCCCAAGAAATCGATAGCCAACTGTTCCAGCAGACAATAACGGAACTCCGGCTGAAAATACCTTTCCAACCCCAACTGTTTTAATTATTACCCCTTTCGATTTTGCATGTTCGATTACATCGTAAAGAGCAAACATATCTTCTGTGTTGCCGCCAGCAGTTGAAATATAAAACGTAAATGGAATTTGTTTGTTAACGTCTTCTTCTTCAAGTTCTTCAAGTATGTGAACATATTGAAGAATTGCAAAGATTGCGCCAGCACAAGAAGATTCTTCAACCGGACCATATAAGCCAACTACCGAAATTCCTAAATTCGCGATTGAGGGAAGCGTTTCACAATCTTCACAAGATTCATCGTTATTTTCTTCGGCTTCTGCTGCTAAAATTTTAAACATTATTATTCCTCCATAGATCAAGTATATCCTATGTTTTGGATAAAATAGAAAATTTATTAATAGGAATTAATTACTTCTTGAGAGCGGAAGTCTTTTTGGCAAGCGCTTCTTTAACCAGACCAGTAAGGCGCGCATAAACACGGTTCACCAGTTCTTCCATCAACTTGTCATTCTCTAGTAAACCCTTGTCAATGGTTTGTGCCTTCGGACCTTTGGCAGCGCCTGGCTTCGGAGCATTCGGAACCTTGCCTTTGCCTTCCTCTACCGGAACTTCCTCTTCCTGCATAAGATTGGCAGGAACCTTGTTCGCGGTATTGCCAGGAACCTTGCCCGTCGAACCTACGAGACCTGGCTTAACGGCCTGTGCCTTTGGAGAAGACGGAGGAGACATTTTTTCGCCTTCTTTTAACGGCAGCTCTTCCTCTTCGCCCGGTACCGGCGGCATCGGGGGTTCGCCACCTTCTGGAGCCGGAGGAGGAACGCCTGCATCGGCCGGGGGCAGTGCTTCTTCGCCGCCCATTTCGCCACCTTCCATGCCCGCACCAGCACCAGCACCTTCAACCGAAACCGGAACGCCGGTAGTAGCCTGGATTGTATCTGCAATCGCCTGCACTAGCTCAGTTACTTGTGCCTCTGGCACGGCCCCGCCTTCCATTCCCTCTGCGCCCTCTGGGGGCATCGGGCTTTCGGCCGGCGGCATCTCACCGCTATCTTCTGCCGGGGGGAAGGCTTCTTCTTCGCCGCCCTCGTGCTCTTCCTCTTCCTCTTCCCCGCCCTCCATCTGTAGATGTCGCTGAGTTAAGGACTCATTGATCTTCGCCATTTTTCCCCATTTGCTAATAACTTCATTGGAAAGGATTGGCTTTGCTTTATTCTTTGCCATGTGTCTGATTTCTCCTTTTATTCTCACTTGCTTTAATAAATAGTTTCAATACTTACCAAAATCATGATTTTATAAATAATTTTTGTATCTTTCGATTATATCGTTATAAATAGAGCGCCGCCGAACCTTTTGACTGGCTATTTCTTCTACTTTTTTCACTTCCAGTATTGTCATCCTTAACCGTTTTCCAACTTCTTTTGGTGACATTGGGCCATTTTTTTCAATCGCGATAAGACAACAATTTAAATCTTCATCATAATTCATCCAATGGTTACAATCGTCATGAGGACATGGATAGTTATACTTTTGACACGTTTTACAACAATCTCTTTTTTCTTCATCTTTCGCCAAAACTTCTATTTGCTTATCAAGTAAATTCATCATTTTCTCCTAAGTTCATCATACCCGGCGGCAATTATATCAAAAACATTCTCAATTTCTTTCTTTTCAAGCGCGAATTGACCAATAATTTGCTCTCTTTTTTCTTTCTCCTTCTCTTCTCCCCCCTCTTGTGCCCTTACCATATCATCTTGAATCTTAATCTCTTTTTTCACTTTGTCAATAAACACTCTAAGATCTTTGTCTCCGGCTATGTAACCCCTTACAAATGCTCTAAAAATCGTTAGAGGGTTCAGCTTGTCTCGAAAAACACAAAGATAGAACTGCTCTAGGATGTATCGATTATCTATATAAGAATACTTTCCCGTTGGCTTAGGAACGCCTTTACTTTCTTTATCGAGATACAAATAATAATTTATTGCTCGATCATACACGTTTCTACACTTCGGGTTTAGAAGCGTGAAAAGATCCCAATACTTCTTGGAAGTTTTGAGGTTGTAATATTCCTTGCGAGACTTTTGTTTCACGGTCTTTTACCTTTTATCACTTTATAATTTCTTTCCAAAGTTTCAGAATTGATAGTTACCACTCCGAGAACATCTGACCATATTCGATAAATGTCAAGAATTCTTTTGTTGTGCTCCTGCCCTTGGTCATCCACCTCTGCCAACTCAAGACAGCTTTCTGTCCCTCTTAAAATTAAAATCACTTTTTCTGTATAATTCCAAATTGACGGATTTCTCCAAAACAAGGTTCCTTTGGGATAGAGCGTCATTTTCTCTCCAACAACACAAAATTCTTCTTTATATTCCTTGCACTATATCCCCATTGTTCACTAAAGTCAATTTTCTTGGCGTAATATGCTCGATGAATAAGAAAGTTGTTTACACTTGGATCGGTTCCCCAACACTTGATGCTGTTAATCTGACCCGTGCTATCAACAACATCAAGAATACAGTAATATTTATTTTCTTTTGTCTTCCGCCAATTAAATTCCTTCACGATAAACCAACAGGTTTCCAGTATCTCATCATGAACCGACAAAGGACAGACAAAGTTATCAGAAAGGGTTTTCAAGGTTCTTTTCCCAACCGCCAATTCAACTGGATATATCCCGAGCAATTCAGTCTTAAACTCAATTACTTCTTCTAAAGTAAATTCGCCTTCTGGTTTATATGTTTCAATATTTTCCAATAATTTCTTTTTTGTCTTCGGCCGATCCACTGCAACGCAAGACCAAAAGTGCTTTGCTCCAACGAATCTATCATCCATTAAGCCTGAAAGCGTGCTAGACCTAATCAAAACGTCGAGCGCTTTCTTGTTTAATTTCTGATAAGAAATCTCTTCGTGAAATATAAGCTCTTCAACAGTATTAAAAGGACGATGAGCAATTATTTCTTCTATCGCCTTTCCTCCAAGACCCTTGATAATAACCAAAGGTTGAATCAAAGTCTTTGGCTTGGCGGGCGAAACTGCCCAGTGATAGCCATCAGAGTTGTTTAAATCTGCCTCTTCAATTGTATAGCCTAGCGCCATGGCGGCCCCGATAGCTTGCGACTTATTATCTTCAGGCTCGTTATCAAGAAACGCAACAATCCATTCATCCGGATAGTAGTGCATCAGATGAGCGCAGATATAGGAAATGATTGTGTAGCTCGTGGAATGTCCGGCGCAAAATCCGTATTTATTGAATGATTCCATAGACTTCCACATGTCATCGCTTTGTTCTTTTGTAATTCCCTTTTCGGCACATCCCTCTATAAATCTATTGTAAATTGATTCTTTCTTTTCAATTCCCTTATCGGTTCCCTTCTTAATCAACAATTTGCGAAGTTGGTTTCCCTCGTTAAGAGAAATGTTTTTTCCCAAAGCGCACGTTAAAGCTGCAATATTTTCTTGGTAAATACACATCCCATAAGTTTTTTCAAGAGTCTGCTTTATGATAGGATGCAGATACTGTACTCTTTCTGGCTCTTTCTTAGCTTCCAAATAAGAAATGTCGACGCCACTAGACAGTGGGCCTGGCCGATAAATCGCCGAAATATTCGATAATTCTTCTATCGTTGTCGGATTTACATTCCTACAAAACGCTTGCGCACCCTGAGATGAAAACTGAAATATCCCCGCCGCCATCTTTCGAGGGTTAACAAATACATCCGTCCAAACAGCTTTATCGTTAAAATCAATAACGTCAGGGTCAAGGTTCTCGTTATAAAATTTTCTTATCTCGTCAAAGGTTGGATCAATCCCTCGTTGCTTTTTTAAGATCAAATGTATCGTTCTTTCGAACATCGCCAATGTCGCAAGACCAAGAAGATCGAACTTAATAAATCCGAACGGCTCAAGATGTCTTACGTTCAAACCCTCGGCCCAGGGAGTTTGAACTTCTCCCCGCGCCACAATAAGCGGCATATTTTCGTCTGCATTGTCGGTAATGATAACGCCCGCCGCATGTTTAGCAACCGTTCTAATCTGTCCAATTAGTTGCTCAACATGATCTTTGAGTAACGGGTAAGATTTGAAATATCTCTGTAAAGACGGGCTATATTCTAATACTTCTTGATATGTCGGATCATATACCCCGCTCTTAATTCCATGTACTTCTTTAGCTTTCGGAGTTGCTTCCAACATCATTTGACTTGTTACTGCGTTCGTTTCAGAAAAGTCAATATGATAAAACTTAGAAATATCTTTAACAAGAGATTTTAATTTCAAAGTATTAAAATTGGAAATAGAAATAACAGAATTAGAGCCCCATTTTTCTCGGCACATCTCTTTTAATAGAGAGTTGTTCGAACTGTCAAAGTCAATATCGGGATAACCAAGATACTCGTCTGGATTGTCAGGCAATGTCAGAAATCGTTCAAACATTAATCCCCAACGAATGGGGTCAACAGAGGTAATGCCAAGAACGTAGGACAACAACGACCCTGCTGCCGAACCTCTTCCTGGCCCAACCAGCATTCGTTCTTTGGCGAGATCCACAATGGTTTTCATTGTAAGAAAATAATTGCTGAACCCTCGCTTTTGAATGATGAGAAGTTCGTGCATCAATCGCTTAACATACTCAGGTTTTTTATTTAGTTTCTTCGCTTTTAAACCAGCAACAGCCATTTCAGAAAGAACTGTTTCAGCGCTCTTGCCCGCAGGGAGTTGTACCTTCGGGAGTTTGGTAGAAGTGTCCGGAAGAAAGCTTTCAATCTTCGAAATCCCGATGTCATAAGCTGTCTTGATGCTTTCGAAGATAACAGTATCATCATAAACGATACCAGCACGAGCTGAGTATGACTTATATGCTTCCCACAATTCGTCACCGCTTCTTGGATACAACTCGCATTCCAATTCATCAACTCCGCTAGGCAATGAAAAATCAGCTTTTTCACTTAAAAACCCCAATTTCTTATAAAGTAATCTATCTTTCCACAGTTCTTTTCTGGCATAATGCGCGTCACAAGTTGAAACCAACTTCAATCCTGTTTCTTTTGAAAGTTGAATTAGCTTCTGATTAATGGTGTGCTGCTCTGGAAAGGCGTTCCATTGTAACTCGCCATACCAACGATCTTTCCCAAAGATAGCAAACATTTTATTTGTTGTTTCTCGCATCGCATTCATTACCGCTTCATCGCCATCATCACGATTCCTGAAGTAGTCCTTTGCATAAATTCCAGATAAGCAAGCGCCAAGTCCGATAAGACCTTCGCTATTGTTTTTAATCAATTCATAATCAATTCTGGGAAAACGATAGAAATTTCCTGGCCGATAGCTAGAAGAAATAATCTTAAAGAGATTTTTCAGCCCTTTCGGGGATTGAGCAAGTAATACGATATGCGCTCTCCAATTGATTTTATTCTTGAACATAGACCCCGCTTTGCCCATATCGTCAGTATTAACAATCGTACCGGCCAATTCATCTTTATCATCTTTATGTCCTTTTTCTTCTAGGTATTCTTGATAAAGCTTTTGCCACTCAGTAAAAGAATCGATGTAATAAGCTTCTACTCCAAAGATTGGTTTAACGTTTATATTTTCCTTCTTCAGCTTTAAATGTGCCTCCACTTGATACGAAAGAGAATTTTGATTACCATGGTTGGTAATGGCAATCGCTTCTTGCCCGTTCGCGTGAGCCGCTTTCATAAAGTCCATTGGAAAACCAAATCCATCGTTCACGCTAAAGGTATCGTGGCAATGAAGATTGATAAATGGAATCTTAGATTCAGTCATTGTTGTCTCCAACTACTTTATAATCGTTCTCATCTAGCATTCTTGGATGATAATTAATTTTGCTAATATGTCTTGCAGCGCTTGAACGACAAAATTCTAAATAACTATTCCAACTATCAATATAATAATAAAAAGGAGTTACCTGAGATGCCACTTTGTCTCCGTCTAATGGCTTAAAAATATCTTTTAGCTTGTAAATAGGTTTTCCTGCCTTTTCGCGAAGATCATAATTCTCCTGAATCCATTGCAAACTTTCTCTACAGAACGAAAAGTTAACCGGAGCATCCTCCAACACCGAAACCTTCTCGGGAGAATAAAGAATAATATTTTTATTTGTTGTCCCGCTGTTTCTAAACGCCTCTCCAATCGTTCTCGCTTTGGAAATAGAATGAATCGCAAGAGGAAAAGAAACATAATATCTTCGTGGAACTATGTTGTGAGCAAACATCCTTGCTATATGATTAACAACTGTCGCGCCGTATAAAATGCTCCATCCAACAGAACAATTTCTAGTTTTCACATCTTCTTGATTTAACGAAAGATAATAAATATTCTTTTTTGTCTTATTCTTTACTTCGTAATATTCTCCCACACAAGATCTTAAAAGCGGTTCCATCGGATTCGTGCAAACAATCCAAACAGCCGAGCATCCTGCTCCGATGCACTCTAGCACCGCATGTTCAATTAAATTCAAATGTCTCCCAATCGGTAGCAAACAAGGGCCAACCGGAAGATGCAATCCCCCTTTAAAAATAGACCCGGCAACTGGAACAATGCCAGCCATATCAAAGGGATAGCCGTTTTCTTTCTTTTTAAGGATGGGAAACTTCTTCATCAATCTCACCGTGATTCAAAAAGATTATATTACTTGTGTTCTTATAGTAATTTATACTGCGACTAATTCTTTCTCTTTCTAAGAACGTAGCCTTCACACGATCGTAACCTTCTTTAACCGTTCCGTCAAGTAATCTGTATTTTCTTTTCCTTCCAAATACTTCCATGTGCTCCAAAATCTTTTTAAGTTTAATTGAAACAATTGAAGTGCTGAACTCAATGTCCTCCAGCATATCATTGCTAAAATAAGATATAACCGCAATCTTGTCAACAATTCCCTTTTTATCCGAGGGCAACAATAAAACTTTTGAAATAAATCTTCTTTCTTCTTCCGGGCTCCAGGTTTTAAGAGTAGAGTGTACGGGCCGACCGGCTCTTTCTTTTAATTCAAAGTAATCTATGATAATGTATTCGCCACCATTATCTGTATGCGCTGGAAAGTCTATACCGACTGACCAACATTTATCATCGAAAACATAAAGCTTGTCAAATTTAATTTTAATCGGACGATAAACATTGTTGTCAACTTCTTCTGAAAATTGAACATTTACCGTGTTCTTTTCATGAGAAAACGTTGTTATTGTTTTGTTTACAATGCCAAAGGGAAGAAGTCCCTGAAAAGACATCATAAACAATATTTCGTCCATCTCCTCTGAGCGCTCTTTGACGCTCGCTTCCAATATCGAATGAGGATAGCGAAGTTCCCCAATTAATAATGGGATACCGAGGCTGAAAGCAGATTTAACCGAACGATAGTCAGAGCCTATCGCCAGTTGAGGAATGTATATTTCTTTGCCGGCCATTATTTTTTCGTTTCTCGAATTAATTCACCACTTTCCCCAAGCCAACATTGGATTTGCAATCCACTTGACCGCTTCTTGATCTTGTTTAACCGCTGCAACCATGACAGCTCCAGAAGGCCAAATGCGCTTGCTCAAGAGCCAATGGATTGCATCTCCATCTTGCTTTACGGCTTCAAGCTGGACAGCCTCTGATGGGTTGTTGATATACTGGATTGCATCTCCATCTTGCTTTACGGCTTCAAGCTGGACAGCCTCTGATGGGTTGTTGATATACTTGATTGCATTTCCATCTTGCTTTACGGCTGCAAGCTGGACAGCCTCTGATGGGTTGCGGATATGCTGGATTGCATATCCATCTTGCTTTACGGCTTCAAGCTGGACAGCCTTTGATGGGTTGCGGATATAATGGATTGCATCTCCATATTGCTTTACGGCTTCAAGCTGGACAGCCTCTGATGGGTTGTTGATATGCTGGATTGCATTTCCATATTTCTTTACGGCGTCAAGCTGAACAGCCTCTGATGGGTTGTTGACATACCGGATTGCATCTCCATTTTTCTTTACGGCTTCAAGTTGGACAGCCTCTGATGGGTTGTTGATATAATAGATTGCATATCCATCTTGCTTTACGGCTGCAAGCTGAACAGCCTCTGATGGGTTGTTGATATACCGGATTGCATCTCCATCTTGCTTTACGGCTTCAAGCTGGACAGCCTCTGATGGGTTGCTGATATGCTGGATTGCATCTCCATATTTCTTTACGGCTTCAAGCTGCTCCTGTCCGGAAAGATGATCGTACAATTTCTTTGATTTTGATTTCATGGATCGATTTTAGCCGAAAAAAAAGAAAAAGTAAAGAAAAAAAGGAGATTAAAAATCCTCCTCTTCTGCCGCGATTACAGAAGAATAAGGAACGAAGTAAAGAATCTTGCCATCCAATTTAACTTCTTCAATGCCTGAAGAATGAACGATCAATCGCTTTCCGTTGTAATAATCGTTTGACGGGCCAGAGCCAGAAATTTGCTTGACAACCCAATGGGCCTTTGAAGGTGCAGGCGCCATGTTGGCAAGACAAAAATCTTGATGCTTCTTTTCATCTTCCGTCTCAATCTTCTCGACAAGAAGATAACTATTCATTGGGTGAAACATTTTTACTTATCCTTTGCGGACTTATCAACCAACGACTCAATCAAGCCAACCTTATCATTGATCGTGTTATAAAAATCTGCCAACTGTTCAAGTTGCTCCTGATTCTTTAGCATCTTGTACGCCTTAACCGCCAGCTTCTGTTGGTCGGCGTCCAGCCACTTGTTTTCCTTGTAACGCTTCTTTACATCCTTCCAGTGCTCACGAAGAGGTTGAATCTCATAGTCAACCGTTGCCAACGTCTTGATAAAATCAATGATGTGCTCTTGCAAACTCTTGGGCTTCTCGATGTTGTCATTGTCAGTCATTTTAGATCTCCTTTTGTTGGTGCAAAGTCTATCACATTTTGCCGAGAAACAAAAAAATATTACTTGCCCGTGCTACCAAATCCGCCATCCCCGCGATCTGTATCAGAAAGTTTGTCAACAACTTCTAAACTTGTACGCAGAACAGGCTGGATTACCATTTGGGCAATGCGGTCGCCTTTGCAAATAGAAAACGTTTCACAATCAAGGTTAATTAAAATAACCTGGACAAGACCTCTGTAGTCGGCGTCAATCGTTCCAGGGTTGTTTAAGACTGTAATCCCTTGTTTAATTGCCAGACCGGATCTTGGACGAATTTGGGCTTCGTACCCCTCTGGCAATTCCATTGAAAATCCACAAGGAATAAGCTTCCGATCTCCGCTCTCGATCTCAATTAAGCTATCATAAGGGTAAACCAAATCATATGCTGCGTCGTTCTCGTGCGCCTTTTTTGGCAAAGGAAAATTAGGATTAGCCAACTTAATTTTAATCTTCACGTTTCCATTGATTGTCATTTGCGCTCTCCTTTGATTAATTTAAAATCATTTTTATTTTTAGCCCATAAACCGGTTATATGCCCCACCTTATGTATTTGAAAAGAGTCCCTCAAATACATCGCTCTTCCTCTTTCCTGATTTTCATTAGCCCATAAATCCTCAAGACATAAAAAAATAGAACCTGCGTAAGAAGAATTTCGTATAGAAACAAGCTCTATAATATCGCCTTTAAAGAAACAAGGCTTACGTTTGGTTTTTTTCATTATCTCTTGCCAACTATTTTTTTTGTATCACGGCCATCGTTATAAACATATCCTATTTCACTTATAATATCTATCTTTTTAAGCCAAACTACTTTGACAAAACCACCTTCCTCAGATCCAACGACCAAGCCAATAGAACCCGCTCCCCAATCATAAGATCCGATATTATTAAAGATTTTACTCTTTCCGGGTACAACCATAATAATTTCTCCAACTTTGAGACTCATCGTTTGCCTTTAATCAAATTATAAGAAATGTCTATCACGTCCTCTCTCTCTGCCGTCGCTACACAGCCTTTCCCAACATATGCTCCGGGAAGAGAGAATAAACATAATAGAAAATATATCCCATCGTGACAATCTGTAACTTGCATAAACCACCGTTCACTTCTTATTATATCTCCAGGTTTAAATTTCATCTTTTCCCAACCACTTTTTCCCAATCAGCAATAACATCGCCCAAATAATATCTTTTAATTTCCAATTCTCGTTCAATAGAAAGTAACATTAATTTTCTATAGTTGTTTTTGTGATATCGACATATGTTTTCTAAACATAGAAACATCTCGCCTCCAAAATAATTATTATTTTTGGTAGATCTTATTATGCTTCCCTTTTTAAAAATAATTGGAGACATTATCTTTCACCGATTATCTTTTTATAATATTTTTTGTTATTTAAGTTCTCAACCGAGTCCCAGATTAAAGGTATTTTTTTTAATTCCATTACAATTGGCTTGTTGGGCCAAAAGGTCGGAATACTGTATGTGGTGTTTACTATCGGCAACATTTGAAATCCTAAAGTTGAAGGATTCCCATATCTTCCCTTCTTTAAAATAAGATAATAACGATCGTTCTCGTCTAAAACTATATCTCCAGGTTTAATCACACCCAAAACTCCCCGCACTCATAATCAACTTCGCCTTTAACAAGCGGATTGCAGCGCCATTCACAAATTCTGTACCTGCCATCCTTGCCCGCTTGATCGTCAAAGATGACCTCCAAACAAGTAAAAATCATTGGGCCAGAAGACCAGGGCTCTGCTTGAACGACCTCTTCAACCGTATATTCCTTTTCATCTTCTGGGTGGAATTTGATCTTCCAACAATAAAGAGGGTTCTTTTCCTCAAACATTCCTTCAACAGTGCTATACATTCTTCGGTTATTTTCATTGTCTATCGCGCACTCCATGATAAACCGTTGAGCGCACTTGTTTAGGCCAATGAATTGAGTTGAGCGAGACATTTAATCCTCCTGTTTTAGCAACGAGACCAGCCGCAAGTGCAGGCCAAACACCCCTCGCGATACATCAAAGGCAGGCTGCATTCTGGGCACACTCTTTCATTTCCACTCGCCATTGTACCATCGGGAACATATTTTTTCAAGGTTCTTGCCATAACTTTGCAGAAGCTATTGAAATCACTATCATCTTCTCTCAACATCTGCTCGATAATAAAATTTGGAGCAGCGCCATGACGAAGCCCCAAAGACACCATCCTTGTCAAGATCCCATGGTTCGGATTATCAAACATCTTCAGAATATCTTTAATCTTTATTTCGCTTTCGTTGCCAAAGCACAAATCATATCGATTTAACTTCGTCTTCCATTTGCGCTTCTCAATAAAACCTTTATTATATTTCTCTGAAATTTCAAAGTTCTCCGCCAGTCCTGCAAACACTTCATATGGCTTGTTGTCAAGTTTACCAACAAGAATCATATAATCTTCGCCTTTGACCTTCGCTCGATGAATATCACATTCCAATCGCTCTGGTCGCTTAACCGGCCGAGTCTCAATAAATGGATTCTTTTTATGTTTCTCTTCGTCCGAAATCAACACGCCATCGCGGGAACCTTCAACGTAAATTGTAACGCCTTTTAATCCTTCTTCCCAAGCCATCATATAGATTTGACCAACTGTTTCTTCTGTTGTGCCGGCCGGAAGATTAATCGTCGAAGAAATAGAATGATCAATATATTTCTGTATAGTCCCTTGTAACTTAACACGATTTTCCCACTTGATCGTATTTGCTTCAACAAAATAGCTTGGAAGTTTTTCCTTTCCTGAAATATTTATGTACTCCTGCACGTTATGATGATATACTGCATATTCCTTCCACTTGTCGCCAAGTGCGTCCGTAAAATCTGGTGCATCGTCCGTGCCCGACTCCAACTTGCGGCGACGAGTATATTTGTTTCTGAAAACTGGCTCAATTCCAGAGCTTACTTGGGCAACAATTGAAACTGTTCCTGTAGGGGCATTTGTCAATAGACAAATATTGCGTCTACCGTGCATCGCCATAAAATCCCGAATTGATTGAGGAAGCTTCTTAATAAATTCATTATCCTTCTCTTTCTCCCAATCAAATGCCAGGAAGGCTCCTCTTTCGGCAGCAAGAATGGCACTTGTTTCATAAGCAGTGTTACGAAGCAGTTTGTAAATCTTATCAACGACTTTGAGAGCCTCTTCAGAATCATATGCCAGGCCAAGACAGGCCAGGGCGTCTGCAAGACCAGTTGTGCCGAGGCCAAATCGTCGTCCTCTTTTGCCAGAATCATAAAACTCCTGCCACATTTCTTTTTCTTCTTTATTATCCGTTGTATCAATAATTTTTTGTTCTTTTTCCAATTCTAAATCAACTAAATCGTCGGCCAAACGACTTGCAATTTTAACTGATTCGCAATAAGAAGCAAAATCAAATTCCGCCTTATCCGTAAAAGAATTTTTTACATAATTTTTAAGACAAATACAAATAAGCCTGCAATTCTCGACACTTAGCGGGACTTCTCCACAGGGGTTTACACTGTAAGGTTGAAATTCTTTATATGAGCCATGAGGAGAATAGTCGACAATTCTATCCCAAAATAGAATCCCAGGTTCCGCAGTTGTAGTGGCAAGATGAACAATTTTTTCCCACAGTTCTTTAGCTCTAATTTTACGAACAATCAAACATTCTTCTTCTTTTTTATCAACTGGAAATTTTAAAGTAAATTCTTTATCTCCCACAACAGCTTTCATAAATTCATCTGTAATCTTAACAGAGATGTTTGCTCCGGTAATCTTCTTTAAATCCTGTTTTGCGGAAATAAACTTTTCAACATCTTCGTGTGCAATATCGAGTGTTACAATTAGTGCCCCGCGACGCCCGCTTTGCCCAATTGAGCGAACAACAAGAGAATAAAAATCTGCAAAAGACCAAGCTCCGCTCGAAGTTTTAGCAGCGTTACTAACCGATGATCCCTCCGGTCTTAATGTCGAAATATCGACCCCGACCCCACAACGTCTTTTACTCAAATTGGCAATCTTTTTAGCTGTCTCAAAAATACCTGAGATTGTGTCAGAAGGGGATTCAACAACGACACAATTTGAAAGGCTCATTAGTCCAAAATCATTTCCAATCCCTGCCATTGGAGAACCTTGGGGAATAACCTTTTTAAACCCTTTTAACTGTTCGTAAATATCCTCTTCTGACAATGGATTCTTATAGTTCTTCTCTATCCTCGCAAATTCTTTTGCAAGTCGCTTGTGCATATCATCAGGTGTAAGTTCATAATAATTTCCTTCTTTGTCCTGCAAACAATACTTTTTGACAAACACGTCAGCGGCTAAAGAGTCCCCTTTAAAATATTCCAAGCTCGCTTTTGCAACGTCGTCTTTATTATATTTCGTCATTTTTAATTTGGTCTTTCCTTGTCAGTCTTGGTTAATTGATATGCCCTGAAAAGCGCTTCTTTCTGTAACTTTGCAACATTGGCCTTTTTTTCTTTCTCTGCCTTCGGAGCGTCTTCAATCTTAATTGGAAACACTTCAATCTTTACAGCGTCAGGATCAAATTTACAAGGAAATATCTGCCCATCATACCCAAATCGATTTTTGGCAATATAAAATCTGCCAACTTTTGCCAACTTTTCCTCTTTGGTTCGAGTACAAGTAAAAATAAAATCGCAAGGAAACACCTTATTATAGGCTTCGCTAATTGCTTCCTGGGTAATAAGTTCCGCCTGAGCCCCAGACCTATTGCATTGACTTGCCGTAAAAAGTGGAACATTATATCCTTCTGCAATCCCTCTCAGATCTTCATAAATCTCTTCTAACTCAAAGCGCTTGGCCTCTTTGCTAACAGTGATTGGCTTCATTCTATCAGCATAATCGATAAGAATAATGTCAACGCCAACGCCACGCTTTTTAATCTTCTCAAGATGATTTTTAAGAGTTTGAGACGATGCCGTCTTTGCCGGGTATTTCTTGATAATCAACTGTCCCAGATTCATTTCATTTAATTTTTTGTATACTTCTTCTTTGTGCGACGCTAACTCGTTGATAGGGATACCAGTAATGCAAGAATCAAAGCGCTTGCCAATTGCTCTGTCAGATAGTTCCAAAGTATAAAAGATTACATTCTTTCCCTCTCTCAGCGCAGCGGCTCCAAGGTGAACAAGAATCATACTCTTGCCGCCACCACTAGAACCGATTACAACTCCAAGCTCTCCACCTGCAAGACCGCCTTGAGTAATCCTGTCAACCTCAGTCCACCCGGTCGATACTGGGTTGCGAGACTTCACCTCATAGCGCATTTCAAAATCTCTCAAATAGTCATATCCAAAGTTGGTGTCCAGCCCGAGAGACAAAGACGCATTAAGAATTTTGGAAATCTCATCAAATGACGATGTGCCGATCAAAGGTACACACTTCAACATTGCCTTTTTTAAATCTTGTTTCTTGGCAAAGTCCAACGAAGCGTCTTTAATGAAATCGCGGTCAATGATTTGACGCGAAGAGAAAGAAAAAAAATAATCTGAAAGTTGCTTATTAACAGCTTCGTTCCCTTCCGAACATTCTGATAGCAAAATCGAGTGCATTGTTTCAATGGTTGGATGCGACTTATATTTTTGTCGATACTCTTCCAGCTTAATTAAAAAGACTCGTAAATATTCTAGCTCAAAAAACTTAACGTCCATCACTTCCATGATTTGATCGCAGAAAGAACGTTCCTCAAAAATTATCTGTACCAATTTTTCCTGAAAATCCACGCCAAACTTAGAGTAAGTCTCTCGATCAATTATTCTAGGAGTCATTCGGCACGCCTTTCAGGGTTTATTTCTTCTGATCTTGGTATTGTGCCACGATTTTAGACATTTGTCGAAATAATGGCTCAAAATTTATCTCCGCAAAACCATCTGTGACACTGTACTGAATAAAATAAGTACGATTTAAAGTTGGTTCAAAGCTCTCTAATACATAGTTAAGTTTTTCTTTTACATCGTAACTGACTGTTGGAGCGGCGAGCTGCATCAAACTATAGTTCTCTTTAATTACATCCGAACTAGAGGCAACTTTAGCATAAATTAGAGGCGCCTTTTTATTTTCTTCTATCTGTTTTTGAGCGTGTTGAACAACGTCGTTGATTGTATAAGATTTTTCCTCTACCAAAAAAGGAAAACGTTTGGCAATTGTTGGCAAACCAGCGCCCTCAACCCCTTTTAAGTTGTCGCTTTTGTCGCCTGAAAGAGACCTCGCAAGACAAAAGTTATTAGGATGAATATTAAACTTTTCTATTACAGTTTTTGTGGTTAATATTTCACTTTGAGTGGGGCGATATAAGATCGTTTTGCTATCACATAATTGAATGAAATCTTTGTCGGAAGAAACAATAACTTTCTGGTCATTTTGATATGCTGGATGGTGAGCCAGAATTGCAATAATATCATCGGCTTCGACGGAATCGTACATAAATTGGATGATGGGAAGATTGTTTAAATAATTGAGAAGTCTTGATTGTTGCCACAATTCATTCTCAATATTTTCAGCGTCTTCCATTAATTTATATGCACGGTTCAATCTAGCAACTTTTCTACCATTTTTATAATCTTTATTTTGCCTCTTGCGCTTCAAACTTCCGCCACCGCCATCCCAAACGCAAAATATGGCCCCAGGGTTTATTTCTCGACAAAGCTTTTGAAGAGACTGAAGAAAGCCCACGACCCCTCCAACGGGAATTCCGTTATTTGACAGGGTTGGATTCACGATAAAATTCTTTATGAAAAGGTTAAGTGCGTCTATGATTAAGATACGTTTCAAAGCCTCATTTCTCCAAACCCTTCATTAGTCGAATAAATAAATTTCTTTATCCCACAATATCGGGCCACTGCCTGACAGAGCGAGCACGGAGAAGAATTTTTTAGCTCTCCTCGATGATTAGTCCTTACAACATAAATTATTCCACCTTCTGTCAACTGTCTTGGCATATTAAGACAAGCTCCAATTTCGGAATGCTTCGTGCCATACGAATAATTACCCCCCTTCTTCAAAAAACGAGTACCAAATGCACAAAACTCATTTTTATTGCAAGAAAGATTAACAACGGTCCCTCCAGGACCAATCAAAACCGCGCCATGTTTGTGCAAACAATCGCTTGTTGCAGCAGTCTTTGCTGCGATTTCAATAATTCTTCGCTGACGATTAGAAAGAATATAATTATCGTTAATCCTCTCCTCCTTTATCATCTTCCGCCTCTTCTTTAAGACTATTTCCTTTTATCAACATCTCTTCTCTAATTATAAAAACCACTCTATCACGGAATTTCTGATTTTGCAATTTCTGTTTCCAATCTCCAGATTGGAACTTTTCTATTTCTCCATTTTCATATTTAAGAGTTCTCCAAACTCCTCCCGTATAATGTGGAGATTTTTCAACAATTTGAAGCCAAGAATCCTCATCTTGAATAGACGGAGGATCTTCTCCCCAAAGAATTTTGAACTCACAAACTTTTCCTTCATTTCCAAATCGATCTTTTACCATTTTTGCTTTAACAGTAGAACCAATTTTATTTCCCTTGTCGTTATAAATAAAAGAATCTTTAGATTTTGGCTTTGTTAACCATACCCGGAGAGAGTACGCATATAGTAAACTTTTTCCACCTGGGGTGAAGAACTTTTGTTCATCGGTGGCGTATTTCATGTTGATTGATGAATCAATAACGGTTTTAAGCTGATTAAGAATTAAAACGCCGCCAGACGTAGCCACGGGCATAATAAGCTTTTTGAGCCCTAATGACATAATTCTTGCTTTCTCTGAAACCGCAGCAGTAGGATCGATCTTTTCTAATTCTGACTCTGCCTTTGTTGGGGTGTTTGCCAAAGAGTCCCAAACAAAAAACAACTTTGCCGCCTCTTCCTTCGAAACCGCTCCAAGCAAGCTTTCAATATGTTCCAAAACGTTTTCACAGGTGATTGTAGGAACATAAGTCAACTCTTGTAAATTAATTCCTGCTTTTTCGAGGAATTGGGCGCTTGAGCCAAATTCCGACTCAAAGAAAATTACATTATATCCCTTTTTCTGGGCGTTGGCCATAATCTGTGCGGACATATAGCTCTTGCCCGTTCCTTCAAGCCCGGCCAGCTCCGTAAATCTTCCAGCCGGAATGCCAGCTTCTTGTCCATTAACAATTGAAAGATCCAATAAAAACGATCCCGTACTAATCCAATCCCTAATCTTTGTTACATCCTCTTCTGCAAGATTAAAAGCAATCTTGTTTCCTTCTTTTTTATTGATAATCGCCCGAATGTCGTCCGCCGATAATTTACCAGCTTTTGTTTCTTCATCTTTTCTTGGTCGACCCATTTATATTCTCCTTAAAAAAAAGACGGGGGCTGTTAACCCCCGTCCTGTTCCCGCCAGTCGCCTACTTACTGCTTATCAGCATCTTCTTCAACGCTGGCAAACGCCGCATCAATATCGGGGTTGCCAGTCTTCTCTACTGCCGGTGCTGCGCCATACTGTGCAGTCTCGCTCGACCCTGCGGGCTCTGCGCCAGGAACGTCTTCAGGCGCGTTATCACTCTTCGACATGAACTTATCAACGATCGACTGGATTTCCTCAGTGCTCTTGCGAGGAAACACTTGATGAAAATCTGGGACAGAATCAAGAAGCTTCTTAACCGCCTCGTCGGACTCTGCTAACTTGCTAACCGCTCGATCCCATTCCTTGTTAATCTTGCCAAACTCAGTACCAGTTTCTTTTGGAGTCTTCTTCGTCACGATAATGTCAGTTCCTTCGTCTACATCGGTAACGTCGCCATACTGAGGATTTACCAGCTTCGCCCGAAGATCTGTATGAAACTCAAAATTGTATGACCACCACTTTGGCGGATCTTCTGGGCGTTCACGAACCACAACAGGAGAAAAATAATACTCTTTTGA
>Ga0315284_10003053_pt1 | contig 23835 bp, 19 predicted proteins | sample YL17G09_16_MG_FD_203696 | JGI IMG/M metagenome (GOLD analysis project Ga0315284, IMG submission 203696) | Sediment microbial communities from Yellowstone Lake, YNP, Wyoming, USA - YL17G09_16 | ecosystem: Environmental > Aquatic > Freshwater > Lake > Sediment | place: USA: Wyoming | collected...
AGGGCATAGTGAGCCACGGCAAGACGTGGGGGGGCACACGCAGTTCAACGTCCAGCACATCTCCATCCCGCCTCACGCGATGGTCCAACCCACCGCCGAAGGCGCCGGTCACCAGTTCGCCCGGGCCGGCGCTACTGTCTATGCGGAGGCGTCCTGCCCCGTGACGGACGTGGAGGCGGGCCTGCCCGGCCCCCTCGAGCGGGATCGTCACCTGGGTGGTCTCCATGGACTCCATGGAGGGCCGGCCGAACAAGATGCCCCACAGGATCCACCCGCCCAGCGCGATCAGGAACAGCGGCCAGATCAGGTCCCAGGCGTTCACCTTGAAGAGGTTACCCACCAGGAGCAAGAGGCCGACCAGGATGAGGACAATCGCCCAGAAAACAGTACTTTTGCGCATATCGCTTACCTCCTGCCTAGCGGCGGCGCACCAGGCGCTCGACGAGGATGAACAAGCCGAGCACGATGAGGAGCACCGGCCAGTAGGGCCCCAACAGGTTCAGCCCGCCCAGGAAGGAGCCGAAGATGGCGAACAGCACCAGGCTGATCAGGATCAGCCAGCCGCCGCCGCCCAGCGCCTTGCGGAGCCCGCCACCCAGGATGCCCGCCAGAATGATACCCACGCCGACGAAGCCGGGGATCAGCGCCCAGGCGTAGGCCCAACTCTCCCAGCGACCGGTGGCGTTTTGCCAGTACAGCAGCCCCCCGATGCCACCGACGATGCAGGCCGGGACAGCCATGTCCGGCGTTCCGGCCAGGAGGCCGATGATCAACAGGGCCAGTCCCACCCCGACGATGATCAGCGGCCAGTCAAACCACACCTTGAGCCCCGGCACCCATTGGGTGACCAGGAACACGACGCCGAGCAGGATCAACACCAACCCGCCGGCCAGACTTGACCTGCGCCTACGGTTCATAATGCCCTCCTCTCGCGAAAGTGGTTGACGAACGACAATGGAACACTACTTGCTTGCGGCGGGCCACCGTCCGCCGCACCGCTGGACTGTGGTCCAGCGGAAGCATTGGCCGAGTTTTTACTTGCCCAGCAGGTTGTGCTGCAGCGCCAGCGCTACCGCCTCGGTGCGGCTGGCGACCCCCAGTTTGGAAAGGATGCTACTGACGTGAAACTTGACCGTCGAGCGGCTCACCACCAGCCGCTCGGCGATCCCAACGTTGCTCAATCCTTCGACCATCAACTCCAGCACTTCCCGCTCGCGGTCGGTCAGGTCGTACCCGGGTGCGGGCGGCTCGGTGGCGGCGCGGATGAGGGCTTGGGCGGCCTCCGGGGCGAGCGTCGGCTTCCCCGCGTAGGCGGCCCGGATCGCGTCGGCCAGTTCGTCCGCCGAGACGTTCTTGATCAGGTAGCCAATGGCGCCGGCCTCCAGCGCCCCCTGCACCAGTTCCTTCTCCTTGAAACTGGTCAGGGCGATGACCTGGATGCGGGGGCAGCGCTGCCGGATGGCGCGGGTGGCGGCGGCGCCGTCCATGCCAGGCATGACCAGGTCCATCAGCACTACGTCGGGGCGGACCTGGGGGCACAACCGCACGGCTTCCTCGCCGCCAGAGGCTTCGCCGACCAGTTCCAGGTCATCGAAGGCGAGCAGGAATGCGCCCAGCCCGCTGCGTACCACCGCGTGGTCATCTACGAGCAGCACTCGGATGCGTTTTGTCTCGACCATGGGGCCTCCAATCCTGTGTATGTCAGCGCACCTGCTGTTGTGTTCTATCAGCCAACAGGCCAAGCGCCGGGATGCAGGTGGGTATCAAATTGATACTGCGCACATAGATGGGTTTCTCCCACGCTGCATCATCATCGGCCTGTGCTACCACAGCCTGATCAATTTCCTCTTCGGAAAGATTCTCTCTCATCTTGCTTTCTGTACTCATATTCTACACCAGACTGGTTTCCGGCGCAATTATGGATCAGGGATCGGGAAACAGGAAGCACGCACCACGCAACACGGAGCACGCCCTACATTGCCCTCGCCAGCACCTCCTCCATCTCCTCCGCCGTCAGTTTCACCGGATTCCCCTTCGTGCTGCTGGCGACCGACGTTTTTTCGACCAGGACCGGGAAATCCTCCGGCGTCACCCCGTAGGCGGCCAAGGGTGGCACCTGCAGCGCGTCGCATAGTCCCTGGATCCACGCCACGCCGTCGGCGGCGCTCGCCTCCGCCCGGCCGGTCAGCACCTGCGCCACCTGGTCGAAGCGGCGCAACGCCTCACTCCCCGGCTGCCGCTCCTGCAAGGCTCGCACGTTGATCGCGATCACGTGCGGGAGGAGCAGCCCGCAGATTGCCCCGTGTGGCGCGTGGAACATCCCGCCCAAGGGGCCGGCGAAGCCGTGCACCGCGCCCAGCGTGCCGTTGGCCAGCGCCAGCCCTCCACACAGGCTGGCCAGCGCCATGTCCTGGCGGGCCGCGGCGTCGTCGCCGTGCTCGCAGGCCCGCCTGAGCGAGCGGGCGGCGCAGCCCATCCCCTCTCGGCACACTGCGTCCACCAATGGATTGGGCCGGAGTGAGACGAAGGGCTCGATCACCTGCGTGAGCGCGTCCAGTCCGGTGCTGGCGGTGACCTCGGGCGGCAGCGTGTAGGTCAGTTCGGGGTCCACCAGCGCCAGGCGCGGCAGCATCAAGGGGCTGCGCAGGCTGACCTTGACCCGCTGCTCGGGCGAGGCCAGCACTGCGTTGCGCGTCACCTCGGCCCCGGTGCCGGCCGTGGTGGGGATGGCGATGCAGGGGGCGGCCGGGCGGGTGAGCGGCTGCCCGCGCCCGATGACCTCCATGTAGTCGAGCGGGTCGCCGCCGTTGGTCAGCAGGATGGCAACTGCCTTGGCACCGTCGAGCGCGCTCCCGCCGCCAAAGCCAATCACCAGGTCGCATCCCGCTTCCTGGGCGCACTGGAGCCCGGCGCGGACCACCTCGACGGTCGGCTCCCCCTCTATGGAGTAGACGACGGCCTCGACCCCCTGGGCGGCCAGTCGTTCCAGGAGCACCGCAGCGCGGGCAGGGCTACGGCCGGTGACCACCAGGGCGCGACGTCCCATCTCGGCCGCGAGTGGCCCGATCTCCTGGAGTGTCCCCGGCCCGAAGATGATGCGCGTGGCGGTGGCGAACTCGAAGCGCATCAACAGCCTCTCACCATTCACTGTCATAGCGTGATGAGTGCGTAGAAGTAGTCGCGCTCCAGCCAGGCCAGTTCAAAGTCGCCAGCGGGCACAGAAGTGGGTCCCGCAGGTTGGGCGGGGTCATTGACGTAGAACAGGTGACGTTGATGGGGCACTGAAAGCAAGATTTTCGGCACGGGTGTTTATCTCCGCTATCAATTGGGGGGTAACGTGCATCTGGCCGGTTTCTACGTCCACGTCAATCGTGCCTACCTCGCCCACATCACCTCGAGAAGTGAGTGAAAGGATCACCGGTACGCGCCAGCAGATACGCCTGGCCAGGAGGAGCGTTGGCTCACCCGCATGCATCATATAACTGATGTCGCTCAGCACGAAGGTGTTGACTTTCTGCCTGGCGGCATAGGCGGAGACATTCACGTCTGCCGACACTCTGATATCCACTTCCAGTCGCCCTGTTTGGGGCAGGGACTCCACCAGTGAAGTCATTGGAATGCCTTTCCTGAGTTGGCTGTCACATACATATTATAGCATAAACAAGTGGGTAATGCGACTGTATGGAGTTGAGGGTTCTATCACCACCCTGGGTCATCCGGGAAAACGTTGGCGAACCTGACGCTGGTGCGCGGCTCGGCCATCATGTCGGCCACTGCGTCGCGCCAGGCTCGGTAATGTGCCGTTTCCTTGTGGCGGGCCGGGTCATCAGGTGTGCGATAGACCTCGACCAGGATGAAGCCGGTAGGGTCATCCTGTTGCTGGAGCACGTCGAAGCGGGCGATGCCCGGCTCCTGCACGCTGTGGCGGGCGTTCTCGATCGTCGCCTGCCGAAAGGCCTCGACGAACTCGGGTTTGACGTGGGCGTGTACGTGAACGATCAACATTGGAGACCCTCCTTCCTGTGGTTGCCAGAAGACAAGCGGAACCATTCTGTGGGCCTGTACGACACACAACTGAAGGTATTTTACTCAAAGTGGCGAGGTTGCCAAGTGAGGAGTAAAACCAGATCGCCGGGCTCCTGGAAACCCAAGAGCGTTGGGCCACCCTAGAATGGATGGCCCAACGGTCCACAGTAAGCGAAATAGGATTGCAGCTTATAACCCGGAGGTCGCAGGTTCGAGTTTTACCCCCGCTACCTGAAGGCACCCGCCAGGGTGCCTCATTCTCTTATTCGACCGGCGTCTGGATGCGTTGGCCCGTCTCGAACGATTCGACCGCCGCCAACGCCAGTTGCAGGGCGCGCCGGCCGCGGCGGGCGGGCGCGGGCGGCTCGTCGCCGCGCTTGAACGCCTCCAGGGTCACGTCCATATAGGCGTCGAGCGACTGGAAGAACGAGCGGTCGCGGTCGTTGAAGTAACCGGCTTCCCAGACGGTGCGCGTCTCCTGGCCCGCCGCCTGGAAGGTGAAGCGCTGCACCGTGTCTTCCACCAGCACCCGCCCCGCCGTGCCGTTGATTTCCAGCAGGTGCGTTGGCCGGTATGAAAACGACGAATCGTAGCCGCCAACCATGCTGCCCACCGCGCCGCTGGCAAAACGCAGGGCCAGAGCAATGGAGCGGAAACCGTGGCCGGTCTTGTCGGCCATCTCGCAGAACAGCGATTCGACCGACCCGCACAGGTATTCGAGCATGTCGAAGCCGTGGCAGTGGCTCTCAACGAGCGTCATGTAGGGGTGATTGGGCTCCCAATCGCCGCCGAAGCGCCACAGAGCGAATGTCACCTCGCCCACGCGCCCGTCGGCGATAGCCTGCCGCGCCATTTGCACCGGGCGGGCGTAGCGATGGTTGAAGACGATCGCGAAGAACAGGCTGCGTTTGGCGGCAGCCTCCAGCAGCCGGTCGGCCTCGCCCAGGTCGAACACCAGCGGTTTTTCGACGATCAACGGGAAACCGGCCTCGATGACTTGCAGCGTCGGTGCAAAGTGGTCCAGGTTGGGCAGGGCCAGGCTGACCAGGTCTGGCTTTTCCTGCGCCAGCATCTCCGCGATGTCCACGTAGGCCCGCGCGCCGAACCGCCTGGCGCGGGCCTGGGTCTTGGCGGGGTCGCGGCCCACAATGGCGCACAAGTCCACGTCCGGGCGGGTGGCAAAGACGCGGGCATGTTCTACACCCCATCCGCCCGCGCCGATTAAGGCAATGCGAATCAGTTCGTTCATCAAGGTAATTCTCTGCCGTCCTACAGGTAATAGCGAACCAGATCACGCATTGACATCAATCACCACCTTGAGACCGGCGCGGTTCACGGCGACGTCGAAGGCCCGCGCGTACTCGCTTAACGGGAAGCGGTGGCTGACCAGCGAGCGCAGGTCAACCTTACCGCTGGCGGCCAAAGCGATGGCCCGGGGGTAGATGTGGTTCATGCGATGAGCGATTCTGACAGTCAACTCCTTGCTGCGTGCCGCTGACGCGGGCAGGACGATTTCGTCTTCCCTGGCAATACCCACCACCACGACCGTGCCGCACGGTTGGCACGTTTGCACGGCGGTAGCGACGGCGGCATTGTCCCCGGCGGCCTCAAAGGCCACGTCCACGCCCCGCTGCCGGGTGGCGGACAGGATGGCCTGGTGTTCCCGGTTGTCGGCCAGCAAGAGGTCCGTCGCGCCGTAGCCCCGGGCGGCTTCCAGGCGATGGCCGAGTTTGTCCGTGGCAAAAATGCGTGTCGCCCCCGCCATGCGAGCCAATTGCACCAGCAGCAGGCCAATCGGGCCGCAGCCGTAAATGCCGACCGTCACGCCGGGCTGAATATGACACAGTTCGAGAATGTGCAGGGCCACACCCAGCGGCTCCAACATCGCCCCGTCGGCGTCGGTCAACTCGTCCGGCAGGGGGTAGTAGTAATGCTCCGGCCAGCAAACGTGCTCAGACAACGCACCAAAGTCGGCCCCCCCGGCGAAACGCACCTGGGGACACACGTATTGCAGCCCGCGCTCGCAAAACTCGCACGCCTCACAGGGGATGGCCGGGTCCACGGTGACACGCTTGCCGGTCAGGGGACCGTTTTCCACCACCGCCGCAAATTCGTGGCCCAGGATGATGGGGGCGCCCAGTTTCCATATCCCAATTTGGCCGGCGGCGTACCAGTGCAAGTCAGAGCCACACAGGCCGACGGCAGTCACTGTCAACAGCGCCTCGCCTGGCCCGGGCGTGGGTTTCGCTCTTTCCACCAGTCGCAAATCGCGGGCGGCATAAAGGTACAACGTTTTCACAAAACACCTCCCCCTGGGATAGTCGCTGCGCCCCGACCATGGCCGCCGTCAACTCTGGCCAATGCAGCACCCAGGCAATTGCCAGTCGCCTCTCACGCCGTCTCACCCAATTTGATCGCCTGGAAGATCCTGATGCGCAGGAGCAGAGCCGTCAACCCTCCCAACGCGGCCACGAACAACAACCCAAACAGGGCATAGATGTGGAAGATGGACGGCCAGGCGATCTCTACCACGAGAGGCGGAATGTGCGCCGAGGGGCCAGCGCCCACCTGCAGATAGGGGATGAACGACCGGCTGATCCACACACCCAGGCCGGTGCCGGCGGCTAATCCTACTGCAATGAGAAAGGCCAGTTCCCACGCCAGGAAGGCCGCCATGTGCCTGGCCGAGAGGCCGATGGCCCGCAGCACTCCCAACTCGACGAAGCGACGGCGGAAGGAGAAGAAGGCATAGAGTAGAAAGCCCAGCACTGTCAGAAGGGCGGCGGCCACAAAGCCCACGGAGAGCAGGCCGAACAACCCCTGGCGTTCCGGGCGCTCTTGCTCTTTGGAAATCTTGAGGCGCGAGGTGTCCCACTCTTCCACTCTCACCCCTAGAGCACGCACCCCCCTCACGAGTTCCTCATAGTCTCCCTGTGGATCAGTCTTTAGCCACACGTCGTAGGGAAACTGCCCCCCCGCTTCATCAAAGAGGTAGTCAAGGTTGCCCACGAAGAGCGGGCCTCCTGGCTGCTTTTCTTGCGCTCCGCTCCGTGCGGCACCCGGCGACTGCTCCTGTTCTGGATACCAGCCTGGAAACAGATCGAATGCTCCCACGATTTGCACGTCCAATTCATTGCGCTGCGCATAGGTATCCACCGCTATGCGGAAGGCGTCGCCCATGCTCAGGGCATGCTCGCGGAGAAAATTGCGGGATACCAGCACCCCATACGGGGTAGTGGCCAGCGCATTCATCAGTTCACCCAGGCTAACCGGGGCAAAATCTCGTCGCCAGAACGCCACCTGGGCAAAGTCCACCCGGTCAATGCCCATGAATGTACCAACCTGCGGAGTTCCACTCAGTTGGGTGATCGCCTTGTAATGCCCGACGCGGGCGGCTGCTCGAACTCCTGGCACCTTGAGATGCTCAGATACCGGAAGAAAGAGCCAACGCGGGCCTTCCTCCTGGCCAACAGGACTTACACCGCCGCCGGGCAGGCCGCCCCTCGCTTCTGTCTCCACGTTCTCCCCCATTTCTACCAGGCTTACGTCTGCGCCCACCTGATAATACACCTGGTCGTACAGATGATGGTCCAACGTCTGTGCCAGCGAAGCAGTGAACGCCGACAGGCTGAGAGTCAGTACCAGGAGCACCACCGGGGCAGCGTAGAGGCCCGGGGTGCGTGCAAGATGACGCGCAGCCAACAGAACGCCCACACCACTTGTGCGCGATGACAGCCAAGCAATGCAACCCATAACCGATGGCAGGACACGTAGGACAAACAGGGTCAGCGCAAAGATACCCAATGCCGGCACTAGAAAGAGCAGCGGATTTTGGAAAGGATCGCCAGGCATCTCCTGGCCGGCTACTGGCAAGGCGATGCTGCCCTGTTGCCTCAATAGAAAAGTGCCATAGGCCGCAGGAATGAACAATAGTACGTCCAACCAGGCACGCTGCCACCAGGGTCGCTGCAGCGTGCGCGCCTGTTCCCGCTTGTAGGTGACGATCGTATGGCGGGCGGCGCCGATGGTGGGCAACAACTGCGCCAGCAGTGCCAGACCCACCGAGGCGATGCCAAAGCACAACGTCGTCACCGTCACGCCTACTCGCAGGTTGGCCTGCAACGTAAAGTCCAGGAAACTGCGCGCTCTGCCGATCACGCGAGCCATCATCGTACCGACAGGCGTACCCACGATCAAGGCAATCATCCCCAGCAGCAGGCCCTCCAGCGCCGCAATCCCCACGACCTGGGCGGCTGTAGCCCCCCGGCTGCGCAAGACGGCCATCTCATTGCGCTGCCGTCCCACGGACAGCCCCACCACCAAACTGATGAATGCCAGGAGCAGGCCGACGATCGGCACGCTAAAGGCATAGAACAGGATGGTGAGCAACCCAGCCGCGCGTTGGTAGCGCAGGAGGGCTTCTACCAGTAACATGTCCAGTTCAGTGTAGGGTCGGAGAGCACTCACGCGCTGCTGTACCGCGGCAATCCGCTTGAGGAGCGGCGCGACGTCGCTCGCGTGAACGTCGGAGCCATCCATGACCAGATACCACAGCCCCAGGTAAACCTCGTTGTTCACGTAGGGACTGATACGGCTGCGGAAAGTCTCCTCCGGCACAAAGAACAGGTCCTCGAGCGCCGTCGGGTCGTAAAACCAGGAATCTTCTTCTGGGTTTGTGGCCCTCCACACACCGGCAATGCGCACCGGGATTGGTGTAGCAGGCAGGTTCTGCGTCAGGCTACGAGGTAGAACCGCGTACGTCTCGCCAACCTGCAGGCCCAGCCCCGTAGCAAGAGGCTCGCTCACCATCACCTCGACAGTACTGTCTGGCGTGGGAGTCGCTACGGCCGGTAAGTGGCCCTCAAGGATGGTGACGTGGTTTTCCAGGTCACTGACGAAGGAAAAAGCAACCAAATCCAGAGGCCGGCCAGCGTCCTCGTAGGCGCTACTATCTTCCCAGGGGAAGAGCCGGAGGTTTTCGGTTTTGCAGTGTCGTACCAGGAGTTGCCGGGGCAGTCCCAGGGCGGCCCCGGCCGGCCCCGACAGGTATGCGTCAACCGCCTGTACATCCTCCCACTCCAGTGAACCATGCAGAGTGCCCATATAGCGGAACATGAAAGCGAACGGGGGGCGCTGCCTCAATCGCGCGGCCGCCGCTGGCGAGCCGCCGACCGTTTCATATCTGGCCGAGAGTTCGTCACGCAAGATGCGATAGTAGACTGCATCGGCATATAGGGGGATGCTCATGATGAGCGCGACAGAGATCGCCAGCCCTAACAGGGTCGCCAACGCCAGCCAACGCTGAGAGAGGAGGCGTTTGGCGGCCACGACGAGGATGGCCCACATACGCAAGAACACGCTCAAAAGGACAACTCTCCTTCTAGGCCAGTTGCAGAAGGGGATCGAAAACGTAGACGTCGCCTCCGGTGATGCCCAGGTATTCTTTGAGCCGGGCGTAGGCCAGGGCCATGATCGTCGAAGAGCGCATGCCGCCCAGGTCTATCGGGACCCGGTCAGGCTCTCGATGGCGGATAGATGCCACTATGCGCTCGCGGTGGTTCAACTTGCTGTCCCATAAAGTTCAACTCGCATGGACAGGGTGTTGCCGCTGAAGGCGGTCTCGACTTCTCGGCCGGGTAGCCGTACCCTCACGGGCGTACCGGCTTCGATGCCCGACACTGTGACAGTAGCCGACTGCCCTTGCGCATCCACGACGAGTTCGGCGCTGGCGTTGCCGTACCAGGTTGGAAAGTTCCGAAATGCTACGCGCGCTCCCGGTGCCAGCCACTCGGAAGGCACACCCGCAAAGAGCAGCAATCCACCCTGCCACTCTTCGACCAGGATGGCCCGTTGCAGTAGCCACATCTCGGCCTGCGACCAGCCGTGGGGCGTGATGCTTTCGAACTTGTGACAGCCGCGCAGTTGGTTGATCAGCGTGACGCCGTGAGTCGCGTTCTCGGTCCCTACGCCCTGCCCGCCTTCGCGCCAGCCGTACAGCCCCGGCAAGTCCTGGTGCTGCAGGCGGTACTGGACCACCCGCCAGGCGCGCTCGTGCTGGCCCAACAAGAGTGCATTGTGCGCCTGGGCGAACTCAAAGTAGAGCCAATACGGTTCCGCACGATAATCGTCGGCGTCGCCGCGGTACTTGAGCCACCAGGCGTCGAAACCCGCCTTGATCTGCTCTGGCGACGTTTCCCAGGCCCGCGTGGGCCACAGCAAACTATTCACCGTGCGCTCCCACTCGAAATACTCCGGAGTACGGGCGATGAATGCCTCCAGTGCGGTTTTGAGTTCTGCGGCCTCTGTCTCGTAAGCCTCCGCATCACGCGCCAGACCCAACTCGCGAGCGGCGTAAGCGGCTTCTCGTAGGCCACACAGCGCCCAGTGATTGACCCAACTGATCGCGACGTGATGGTCCATCGTGCCCATGATGACGCCATCCTGGGCTGGCATGCAGATGACGCCGGCAGCGCGTTCGGCGTGGGTGAAAGCCAGTACGGGTGTATCGCCTACAATCTGAATGGGCTTGTCTGCGCGGCGCATACGGAACAACCACTCGCACTTGCGCCGAATGGCCGGGTAAGCCCGCTCCAACCAGGTTTTGTCGCGCGTGATGCGGTAGTGCTGCACCAAGGCCCAGAGCCCCTCGCCGGGGGCGTCGCCTTCGGCTCCGAAACCACCGAAGAAGTCGTTGCGGGCACAGTACTCGGTCGCCGCCTGGGCCACGTCGTGGAAGCCGGCCAGGTCGAAACAGCGGATGATGTAGACGCTGTCGCGCAGCCAGGGGAGTGGGTAAGAGAGCGTACTGATGCGGGCCTGGTCGCCCACGGTGGCCGTGAGCATGTGCTGCAAACCCGCAAAGAAGGCGTTGCGAAAGTTCCCATCCGGTACCTGGAGGCCAATGTGAGACAGCCGCTCCTGCCAATGTGAAAGATGGGTTTCGGCACGGGTCAGGTACTGAGCCGGGCGCGGAGTGGCCGTGCCAGGCAAGTCATTCTGCATGTTGCCATGGGTCTGCTGGGGGCAATCCAGAACCACCTGCCACGTGTCGCCAGAGCAGAGATGCACGTCAAAACGGGCCAGGCCGAAGCACCAGCCGTCGGGATCGCTTGCTGCCTGGTCTGTTGGCACCTGCCCCACTTGTGCCAGGGGAGAGGGATCGCCCACGCCGCAGCCGATGGCGCCTGGCGACCGGTCAACGCCTAGCAGGGGCAGGTCCCGCTCGGCCAACCAGAAACTCTGCCCGTCGGAGCCCACGGCCAGGTCACGGACAGGGCCACCGGCCGGACCCAGCGAGCGCAGAGCAACGAACACCTGCACGTGGATCGTCTGCACACGCATGTTGGTGAGTTGCAACTGACCACAGACCGCCTCCGAACGCTCGGCCGCCGTGCCGTCCTGGAACAGGCTGTGGCGAATGTTGAGCCCATCCACTTGTGTCTCGCAGTGGATCAATGGCAGGTAGCCGCCCTCGTAATACCACTTTAGGGATTCCAGGGGTACGACCTCGCTGGCGAAGAATGCGCCATCGTCTGGAAAGCGCAGCCACCACGTCACGCCGAACGTCTTCATGCCGGGTGAAAAGGCGTTGCCCGGCTCGACCGTCGTCTTGGTCGCTTCGGGAGCGCCCGGCTCACCCAGGAAGGCCCGCACGTCGGAACGGGGAGCAATCCATTCTGGATGTTCGGCTAACTTTTGGAGCGTATCGAAAGAGGCCATAGTGCGACCCTCCGTCTACAGTATCGGTCTTCTCAGGTGTGGCGAGTGTAGAAATCTATCGTTCTGCGGACCAGCTCGGAAATCTTGCCCTCCCCAAAACCCGCCACAACGGTCTTGACTGTATCATTCAGTGGGGTGACCCACCTGGGCTCTATCTCGTCGTAGCCTATGGCTGCCCCGACGATGCTGCCGGCGGTGGCGCTGTTGCAGTCGGTATCCGTACCGCACATCACGGCCGTCGTAATGGTCTTAGTGAAATCGAGTTGGCCCTCCAGTAGCGCCAGGGTAACAAAAGACAAGTTGTTAATCGTGGCCGCAAAATACCAATGTCCGTACTTGGCGTAAATCCTATCGCACACGGGGATCCAGGCCGGTTCCTCGGAATACCACTTGACGACTTCCTTCACGGCGTGCGCCAGGCGGGAGTTCTTGGGAATGACAGAGAGCCCCCCCTGCAAGATGGTGTCCACCGCAGGATTCTGGCTGAGAGCGGCGCTAAGACAACCTGCGACGAACATACCCCCGTATATCCCGTTCTTGACGAGACTCAGGGCGCTTTGTCGGCAAGCGTACATGGCCCCCTCTCGGGGAGCGCCGGGAGTGATATAGCCCCAGAAATCTGCCTTCAAGTATCCGTCCATGCACTCGCGCCAGGGGTTGATCTTGAGCGCAATCTCGTCAACCTGTTCTTCCTTGCTTCTATCATCCGTCATGTTGACCAGGTGATAATAGGCCTGGTTGTCGGCCACCCACAGCCATTTGTAGGGCACATTCTCCAGCAAGTTCATACCCACGTCGAGCCTGGTAAAATCCAGGCCCTTCTGTTCAGCCAGCAGCACAGACATCACCGTGTAGTGGATGTCATCGTCTGACTGAACATACCTGACGTTGCCTTTGGTGGATGGGATACAATCCTGACGCAGGGTGATGTCCAGTTTCTCGGAACGGGCGGGTACCCAGTCGTTCAAGGGATAGGCATCCACACTCTCCAGGTATGCTTTAACCTTGAGCCGGTCGAACCCCATTTCCAGCGGCTTGCCTAATAGCACAGCGGCGCATCTTCCATACCAGGCCCCTTTTATCCTTTCGGCGTATTCGTCCATATCCAGGGGTACCAGGGGCGGCAGGTCGCCTGCTGCTCTGATTGTCCCTTCGTAGTCTTCAGGCTCTGTATATGGAAAATCAGGCCGAATCCCTTTCTCCCGCACCTTCCACAGATCCCAGTACGCCCTTTCCCACTCCGCTTCAGGCATGGGGTCTTCCTGATCTGGATTGGGCGCCGGATGGCCTTCGACCGGATAGCCCTCTTCTCGAAGTTGGAAATGCTCGTCCTTGTACAACGTCCTCCAGTTTGCATATCCTGGCATCGCAGTTCCCTCCTCGGGTGTACTCATCCACCTCATCCGCGTCGTCCGACGGATGAAGATAAGGCGGGGGCCGGCTCAGAGCCAGCCCCCGCTAGGTGTTCACCCTGACCGACCAGATTCAGTGTCAGCCAAGTTTCCAGGGGTGCTCTTACCCCGTCGGGGTATTTTACACCCGATCGCCCCACACCGGTATCACTGGCTGTAGAGCTGGGTCAGCACGTCGCTCATCTCGGCCTGCGCATCCGCGCCGCCTGAGTTCAGCCAATCCTGCGCGAACTGGTCGAAGCGCGCAGAGGCCTCTTCATCCGAAGCAGCCTGGACGATCTCCAGGAAAGCGAGGTTGATCAGATCGTTGCTGGTGGCCTGGAAACCATTCCACTTGGGGCTGGCGGTCAGCAGTCCGTAGGTTTGAATCTGGTACTGGCCCTGATTCTCCCACATCTGATCGAACCAGTCCTTGTAGGCCTGATCCTTGCCGTAGAGGAGCGCCCAGTTCTGCCACTCCTGCGGCTGCCAACTGACGATGCAAGCGGCCAGCGGGTGAGCGCCTGTGTCGCCGGCCTCGGTGGGGAAGCCATCCTTGGTGCGCTGCGGCAACATCACAATCTCGCCGTTGACCACTTCGTGGTCGCGGCCTTCGACGCCCACCGTGGTCAGCTTGTAGCCTTCCTCGCTGATGAGGTAGTTGATCACGCGCGCGGCCGCGACCGGGTTGTTGCCCTCCATGCCGCCGAGTTGCGACGTGCCCCAGAACATCTCCTCGGACGTGTAGCCCCGGGAGCCAGCGCCGGCATCCAATGCCGGGAGCATCCACTCCTGGAACGCTTCGTTGACCAGGGCCATGTCATTCTGGATGCGGCCGGTGTGCCCACCGCCGTTGAAGATTAACGAGCAGGCGCTGCCTGAAACGTACGCGGCACGAGTCTGGTCGCCATCCATTTCCCACACTCCGGGGTCAACCAGGCCCTCGGCCACCATCTTGCGGAACAGCAGCAACCCCTGCTTCACGCCTGGCTGGATGGCCCAGTACTCGTAGCCGTCGCCCATCTTCACCCAACCACGCATAGGGGCGCCATAGGCGCCGACGAAGGCGTTGATGGCCGGCCCGACTCCTCCGGAGCCGCCAAACACTGCTCCTGTTCCATCCCCGTTTTCCTGGCAGGTCCTCAAGTATTCAAAGTACTGGTCGAAAGTGTCCGGCGGCTGCATGCCGTACCTGTCCAGCAGGTCCTTGCGCACGTGGAACAGCCCCATGTTGGGATAGTACCCATCGCCCCAGCCAACGGGCTGGAAGTAGATCTTGCCGTCTACCTTGATCTCGGCGAGGGCGGAGTTGGTCTCGTACTCAGCCAGCACGTTGGGTGCTGCCTCGGCGACCTCTCCCTCGAAAGGCGCGATGACCCCATCGGCCGCCCACTGTTCGAGCGTGCCGCGCTGGTCGGGGCCGATGATGCCAATGATGTCCGGCACCTCGCCGCTGGCTGCGCCCGCGTTGACCTGGTCCACGAAAGCACCCCAGTCTACGTTGACTATCTCAATGTCGGTGTTGGTAGCCTGCTCGACCGCCTGCAGAATCGGGTCATAGTTCCAGTCGGCTACGGTTTCCGCGCCGCAAGGGGACCAGATGGCCACTTTGTCCGACTCGACCACCGGTTTGGGTGTCGCCGTCACGACAACGGTTTCGGGCGTGCCCGCCACGATCCTGGTTACCTCAACCTCGACTTGCTCGGCGGTGGGTGTCGCCTTAGGCCCGCAACCCGCCAACACCAGCCCGACAAACACAACAATCGCCATTACCTTCCTGAGCGTGCTCATTTGTCTTTCCTCCTTCAATTGTGACTCACTGGTCAGTATGCTAACGCACATCTCAATCACTGATCTGACTCTCTTGCCTGTCTATCTGATCTCCTCCTTTCTCCCCGTTCCTGCATGTGCCCACGGCCGACTTGCCGGGCCGGTTCCTGCGGGGCTAGCCCTTGAGCGAACCGATCATGATACCCTTCACGACGTATCGCTGAAGGAACGGGTACACGAGCAACACCGGTATGATCAGAACGGCTGCCACAGCCGAAACGAACGATTGGGGTATGATCCGTACGCCGAGCCCCAACCCGACCATCACAGTGCGGCTGGCCACGATGCGGTTCAGCATCACGGTGGCGGGTTGCCATTCAGGCGGGACCAAAATGCTCGGCCAGAAAAAGTCGTTCCAGTGTCCCGTGCCGATCAACAAGGCCAGGGTAGCGATCAGCGGCTGCGAGGTCGGCCACACAATGCGCCAGAAAATGCTTAACTGCCCGGCGCCATCCACGACCGCAGCCTCGATCACTTCTTGTGGATAGTCCATAAAGTAGGCTCGCGCCATGAACATGGTGAACGAGCCTACCAGGCCAGGAATGATCATCACCCAGAAGGTTTGCAGTAGCCCCACTGCCCGAATCGTCAGGTAATAGGGGATCAGCCCGCCATAGATCCACATCGGAACGATGAACAACAGGTTGAGGAAACGGCGGAACTTGAGGCCACGACGAGACAAGGCATAGCCGGTCATCGCTGTCGCCACGACGCTCAGGGCAGTGCCGAGCACAGTTCTCAGAACAGAGTTCCCGAACGCGCGAGCAAGTTGAGGGTTCTTGAGAACCTCGCCAAAGTAGTACAAGGTGAACCCGGCCGGCAAGAGGTGGACACGCCGTTTGACAAACTCACTGTAGGGCATGACGGCCAGGAACAAGGTATAGAAGAACGGGTAAAACGCGATGCCGAAAACCACAATCAGGATCAGGTAAATCACCGCCTGCCAGAACGAAAACTTGCGTACCCAAGACTTGGTCCGTCGGCTAGTCACGTTCACCTCCCCGGTTCACAATAGCCCTTCCTGACCAAAGCGCTTCATCAACTGATTCGTGAACATCACCAGCCCAAAAGCGATGATACCCTGGGCGAGACCCACAGCGGTGGCCAGGCTATATTGAGTTTGGCCCAACCCCAGGCGATACGTGAGCGTTTCGATGATGTCGGCTGTCGAGTACACCGACACGTTGTACATAACCCAGATCTGCTCGAAACTTCCGCGGACAAGCCAGCCCGTCAGAATGATCAGCAAGGTAATCATGGTTGACCTGATGCCTGGAAGTGTGATGTGCCAGGCCTGCTGCCAGCGGTTGGCCCCGTCTACCATCGCCGCCTCGTAGAGTGCCGGATCAATGGCCGCGATGGCCGCCAGGTACAACACCGCAAAATAGCCACAGAACTTCCAGGTATCCTGGAGCACCACGACCCAACGAAAAACCTGGGGGTCGCTGAGAAAGCGCACCTCCCGCATGCCGAAAACGTTGACCAGGACTTCGTTGACCACACCCGAAGTGCCGAGCAGGTTTTTGAACATGCTACCGACGATGACCCACGAGATAAAGTAGGGTAAAATCGTGGCGGTCTGTACTACGCTCTTGAACCATCTGAGGCGCACTTCGTTCAGCAGCAAGGCCAGGATGATGGCGGCCGGAAACCCGAAGAGCGTCTGGAGGCCCTTGATCACAACCGTGTTGCGCACCGCCGGCCAGAACATTGGATACTGAAAGGCCTTCCTGAACCATTCCAACCCAACCCATTGGCTGTGCAGAATGCCACGGACCGGCGAGTAATCAATGAAGGCGATGGCAATACCAAACATAGGCCCATAACTGAATATGATCAGGGCAATCACGCCAGGTAGAGTCATCGCATATATTGGCCAGTGCTTTTTCAGGTCCTCACGCCAGGTGGTCTTGGCCTCCGAAGCGGCAAGCCGTACCCCTGGCACACGAGCAAGCTCTTGGGCCATATCTCACTCCTTGATAGAGGTCCAGCATCTTCATTATACGAGAAACTCTGGCTGCGAGGCTGACCTTTTATGGGAAGGGTATTGACTTTTTTTGCGACGTTGCGCAGAATTGGGCAATCGGTTTATCTTGGGCCGGAGGTTGGTTAGCGTTTGAGGATGCCTTACGAGGAGGTGATGACAGATTCAGCAAGCAAGATGTTCCCATCTGGAACGCGTGCGCCGGGCATATTCCCCTGGTGTACAACCCACACGATGTTTGAAGAGGCGTGAGAAATAACCTGGACTATATCCCAGCGCCACACACACGTCCATGACGGACATTGACGTGTGAGCGAGGTACTCTTTAGCACGTTCGATGCGCAGGTCAATCAGAAAATCGCTAGGGTTGCGGCCCGTCTGTGCAGTGAACAGGGTACAAAAGTGGGATGGGCTCAGGGCGACCGCCCGTGCGACGCCGGCAACGGTGATCGAGTTTTCCAGGTTCTTCTCCATAACGTCAATCGCCTGCCGGACTGTTTCCTTTCGCCGTGGGGAGCGCTGATTGGCTGTTTCACGCGCTGCGTTCAACTCGCGCTCCAGGTACAGGTTGCGATGTGCCAGACTGGCAATCACGTTTGCAATCATCTCCAAGAGCTCGGCGGCCCCTTCCAGTTGCTCCCGCGTCATGCGGGGTGAGCGCTCAATCGCAGCCAGGTACTCGGACCAGGGAATGCCATGTTCCTCCGCGAAATACTGATGCCACGCCCAATCAATCTCTCCCTCCAAGATGACCGGGTGTGTCGTCATTTCACCGAGAGTCTGATCTTCCACCCTGATAGGCGCTACAGCAGTTGCCACAGTGTCGTGAAAACTCAAGCGAATGTAGGGCCTTGAGATGTCCCCGGAACGAGTCCCGGAGACCGCAGAACCGGCCCGTTCCCAAATATCCCACCCCATTGTCTCGCCCACCAGGAACCAAAGTTCTGGCTCTCCCTCATAGTTCTTACGAATCCTCTGCCACAGCCGCTTCTGACGGTCCTGGTCCAGATAGTATTCCATGAAAGGGAACCGTATCCTCAGCCCCGTCAATCGGACCAGGCTTTCGGACATGTCGAAGATAGTACGTGGGAAAATCAAGTGGAAGATGTAGGGTAGCGGGGGATCGGGCAGGCACGCCGGATTCCAACGCGACAGATCCCGATGATAGACGGCCAGCCGCCCCAACGAGGTAAACTGCGCCAGCCCACCAGGACGCCCGATCACGCGCACAGCCGGTGCGGTGACTGCGCTAAAGGTCAGCGCATAGGTCTCATAGGGGCGGCGGCCGTACCGCGTGTCATCCAAGGTATAGGGCGGTGCGATTTCAAGGTTCTCGACACGCTGCCACGTTTCACCGTCCTCGGCGCGAGTCTCAGCATGCAGAGAGGTCCACCAGCCTCCATCCCGGTAGGGAAATCCCATAGTCACTTCAATACAGTTGAAGGTGACTGGCTGCGGGAATTCGATGGCGTACCAATCCGGGCCTGCCGCTTGATTCTGACCGTCATAAGTATCGTGAGTCCTGCTTTGGGCGAACTCTGCCAAGGGTCGCCCATTCAGCCGATGGGCTGTCTCATTCAGCAAAACGCGGGGGTCTCGCGCACAACAGCCAATCGAGTTCGGCACCGACACGGTGATCTCCACGTTGGGCCGCAGTGCCAGGTTCTCTTCGTCCTGGCAGGGAGAGTCTGTGTACCTGTCCATTGCCGTATCTCTCCTGGTAGAAAGAGGAACACGCGGAGTAGCAGCTCCGCCATCATCTCGCCCATTGTCACTATATCATGCCATGGCGACGAGTGCAAGTTCGAAGCCACAGATGGCATCTGCTCGGCCGAGCAGTGGCTGATCGCTGGCTAGACGCGCCTGGCGGCGCTGGAAGCGAAAGCCGACCGCAGCGGTGCATCGTGAGGGCTGTCGTTTGCCCGGCACCACGAAGGCGGTATTGCGGGCTTCTGCGAGCCCCTGGACGTCTACGCACGTGTGTATCTCCGCAGGAACTCGATCGTCTTCTGAGCGGCAGTGTCAGGATCGGGGAGGGGGAGCAGTTCGGCCGAGACGTAGCCCTGGTATCCCATCTCTTCGAGCGTCGCGAAGACGCTATCGAAATCCAGGTGCCCGCTGCCTGGATAGCGGCGATTGGAGTCGGCGACGTGCACGTGCCACAGCCGGTCTCCCGCCAGGCGCAGCCCCTCCTCAATCGAGGCGTCCTCGATGTTCATGTGGAACAGGTCGAGCATCAGGCCCAGGTTCTCGCACCCCAGGTCCTCGACCACCCGCACGCCGTCGGCGGCGCTCAAGATAAAGTCGGTCTCGTAGCGGTTGATCGGCTCCAGGGTGATCTTGACCCCCTGCCCGGCGGCGTAGGCCACGACCTCGCGCAGCCGCTCCACCGCCACGGCCCAGGCGTTGGGCACGCTTCCCAGGAATTTCAGTTGGCCGCGCAGCCGCCCCACGTTGACCATCGCCCCCAGGTAGGCAGCCAGGTCAATCACCGTGCGGGTACGCTCGACGGCGCGGCGGTACAGGTCTTCGTCGGCGGTCACCAGGCACAGCCCATCCGCCCCGTAGAGTTCCCCCGTCACGATCTGCGGCACCTCCAACCCTGCCGCTGTCAGGGTGCTCTTGACCGCCGGCCAGTCCAGCCAGGCCGGGTCGCGCACCATCAGTTCGATGCCGTCGTAGCCCAATTGGGCCGCTTTGGCCGCCTTTTCCTCGAACGTGCCGCTCAACAGGGCCAACGGCCCGTAGGCCACGTCCGGCCCGCACATCACGAGTCCTGCTTTCATCGGATCGTCTCCTTGCGTAGGGCGAGTTGCCAACTTGCCCAAGAGTTCCTACGAGACCCACTGCGTTGCCATTCAACGCCCCAACAACCGCTTCACCTGCCTCAGCGCCAGGTGTGGGCTGAAGAGGATCGGTACCCGCCGCTCGGCCTGCGGGAGCACGTCCAGCACGCGCGCCATAGAGACCTGGGCCAGCACGACCACGTCCGCCCGTTGGGCCATCTCCAGCGTGGCCTGCTTGATCAGGGCGTCGTGTGTCGTGCCGTCGCCACTCAGGAGCGCCGACAGTGCGCCCTCCACCAGCACCAGTTCGGTTTCGATCTGCTTGCCAGACCCATGGGCCTGCGCCTCCAGCAGGCGGCGCGTCGGCTCCAGGGTGGTCGCGTTGGTAGCGACCACGCCGATGCGGGTGCCTGTGCTCACCGCCTCGGCGATCATGGCCTCGTCAATCTTGACCACCGGGATGCGGGCCTGGGGGCGCACGTCGTCCACGCAGGGGGAGATGGTCGAGCAGGTGACCAGCACCGCGCTCGCCCCGATCTGCTCGGCCATGGCGACGTGGGTTTGCAGCCGCGCCGCGTCCTCGGGGGCCAGACCGCCGCGCTGGCGCACCCGCTCCAGCAGCGGCTCGTCCAGGATGTGCTTGAGCGGCACGCCCGGCAGCAGTTCGCCGCACAGGCGGGTGAATACGTCAATCAGCGGTGTGACGGTGTGGATCAGCGCCAGATGTTTCACGTTTCACGTCCCCACATTCCTGATGCCCCCCAAATCCCCCGTCTTGGCCGCCTGGAGCACCGGCCCCATGTATTCGTCCACCATCTCGGCAGTCAGGGGCACCGGCATGTTTTCCAACTTCATCTTGAGTTGGGGGTCCCTGGCCGCGGTCAGGGCGCGCTCGACGTGAGCGTCGCTAAAGCCCGGCACTTGCTCCAGCGTGGTTGGGAAGCCGATGCGCTTCTCGAAGGCGACCATCGCTTCGGCCACCGCCAGGCCCAGCGCGCGCCCGCTCAAGGAGTGCACGTTCTCTTCCGTGTACCCTGCTTCCTCGAATACGTGGCCGACCAATCTGAGCGGTTCTTCGATGGCCGGGGCAAAGAAGACGGTGTAATATGGGTTCATGATCGCGCAGGCCCGTCCGTGGCTGAGGATGTCCACCAGCGAGAAACTGGTCAGGTGCCCGCCGTTGGTGCCGCCCATCATGATGGCATAGCCACCCAGGTCGGTCGCCAGGCCCAACGCCTCTCGCCCTTGTGCGTCGTGGGGACTCTCCAGCACGCGCGGCAGGTACTCTACCACCAGGCCGATGCTCTGGCGGGCTACCTGCTCCATCTTCGCATAGTACGGTTTGCCGGCCGCGCCGTACAGCACCTCCAGCGCGTGGGCGATGCCGTCCAGCGCCCCGTCGGCGGTCAACGAGGCCGGCGCTCCGAGCGTCACCGCGTAGTCGAAGACCGGCTGGAACGGGACGATGGCCTCGTCCACGATCAGTTTCTTCTGCCCGGTGGCCACGTCGGTGATGTTGGAGTACTTGGTCAGGTGAGCGCCGGAACTGGCCGCCGTCTGGATCGCCACGTGCGGCGTCAACTTGCCAGGCTCGCAGCCCCCGTCCCGGGGGCGTGGCTCGCAGCCCCCGTCCCGGGGGCGTCCCCTGTTCTTCCCGCTGCCGGCCAGGGCGCGCGTGACCAGGCCGGTGCCAAAGTAATCCTCGACGTCACCGCCCAGGGTGCGCAATACCTCGGCTGCCTTGGTCGCATCAATGGTGCTCCCTCCGCCGAAACTGACGAGCACCTGTGGCTCGAGTTCCGCTAACCCGGCCGTGATGCGGGCCAGGTCCTCGCGGGGAGCGTTGGGCCGCGCCCCGGCGATCTCCCCCACCAGTGCCAGCCCGGCGGCCGCCAGAGATTTCTGAATCATCTTCATGAATGGGTCGGAGCCCGGAAAAGCGTCGCGCACCAGGACCACCCGTTTCCCCAGCGTCGCCGCCGCTGCTCCTACACGGGGCAACACCCCCATCCCGTAGAGATACCGCTCTCCCTTGAACTCGTACAGCAACGCCCGCGCCCGCTCAAAACTCGCCATCTTTACTCCTTCCTCATCTGCTTACTTACGGCTTCAGCAGGACCTTCATCACGTCGTGGCCCTTGACCAGGTCGAAGCCCCTGGCGTACTCCTCCAGGGGCAGGACGTACGAAACCAGGGGGCTCAGGTTCACCTGGCCGGCTTCGATCAGTTGGTTCATGCGCCGCCAGGTCTCCCACGTGCGGCCCATCGTGCTCAGCAGCCGGACCTCGCGTCGCGTCATCTTGAAGAACGGGTTGAACTGGATCGGCTCGTCGAAGGTGCCGATGGTGACCACCGTGCCGCGCAACCGCACCATGTCGAACGCCTGGTCCATAACGGCCTGGTTGGCGGCCATTTCGATCACGAAATCCGCCCCCCGGCCCTCCGTCAGTGCCAGGACCTTCTCGACCGGGTCCTCCCGTTTGACGTCCACCACGATGGCACCGCTGTACTGGCGGGCGAACTCCAGGCGCGCATCCGCCAGGTCGGTGATGACGGTGTTGACGCCCCACGCCACCAGCGTCTGGGCGGCCAGGACGCCGATGGGGCCGGCCCCCAAGATGACGGCCCAATCGCCGGGGTCGTGGGGTTCCACCTCCACTGCGTGGACGGCGACGCCCAGGTTCTCCAGCACCGCCCCCTCCTCCAGGCTGAGCCTGTCGTGGAGCGGGCAGATGACCCGTTCGGGCAGCACGGCGTACCCGGCATAGGCCCCCCGGCGCTTGCCGTAGATCTCGCGGTTTTCGCACATGTTGGTGTAGCCGCTGCGGCACTGGCGACAATGCCCGCAGAAGATGAGCGGGTCGTTGACGACGCGGTCGCCGGGCTTGAAGCGGGTGACCCCGCTGCCCACCTCGACCACCACGCCGGACGCCTCGTGCCCTAGCACGGTGGGCAGTTGCAGCGTCTTGTCGTTGGCCGCCCACTCGTCCCAGTCGTACACCTTCGTCTCGCCCACGCAGATAGCGCAGTATTCGACTTTGAACAGCACGTCGTCGGGGTTCTGGAGCGTGGGCTGTGCGACGTCCAGCAACGACAGCCCAGGTTCCGGGCGCTCTTTGACCAGGGCTTTCATGAGTTCTCCTTGATAATTGGATCGGACAACGTCAAGGCCCCCACCGGGCAGACCTCGACACACAAGGGGCCTTCCGCTCGCCCGTCGCACAAGTCGCACTTGAGATAGCGGTCCTGGGCCTCGTGGTAGAAGATGGCTTGGTATGGACAGGCCTCGGCGCAAGCGCCGCATTGGATGCAGTCCTCTTCGACGAGCACCACCACCCCCCGGCCATCGCGCCGCATCGCTCCGCTTGGACAGGCCGGGATGCAGGCAGGCTCGTCGCACTGCCGGCAGACGGTGATCTTGAACGTATAGCGGGCCATGTCCTTGTCCACCACCAGGCGGGCCAGGCTCAGGCTGCATTCCCCTTCGTGGTAGAGCGAACAGGCCAGGGTACAGGCCTGGCAATCGCGGCAGAGGTCAGCCTGTGCGTGGACTCTCCTGGGTTCGACCATCAGCCCTTCCCCTGGCCCTGCTGCGTGAGCACCTCTTCCTGGACCTGCCGGGCGTGCTCCAGGTGTTCCTGCATGGCGAGGCGTGCCCCTTCTGCGTCTTTGGCAATCACCCGTTCCAGGATGCGGCGATGGTCGGGCATCACGATCCGGTAGAGATGAGGGTGCCGGTGCGCCAGGAGGCGCACTTGCTCCATCAGGTCCCGGATCGAGTCCAGCAGGACGACGAGGAGCGGGTTGCGCGCGGTCCTGGCCAGCATGCGGTGGAACTCGGTGTCCGCGGCCACGAAAGATTCGGCGTCGTCCCTGGCGGCCTCCATGCCTGCCGTGATGCGCTCCAGTTCCGCGACGTCCGCTTCTGCGGCGTGCAGGGCGGCCAGGCGGGCGATCTCTACCTCCAAGATGGACCGCACCTGGTGCAGGTTGTCTATGGACACGTCGTGGGCCTGCAAGAGCAGGCCGAGCGGCTCGACGACCTGTTCCCTGGTCACCTGGCGCACGGTCGTCCCCACGCCCGGCCTGGTCTCCAGCA
>Ga0315284_10003054_pt1 | contig 23832 bp, 31 predicted proteins | sample YL17G09_16_MG_FD_203696 | JGI IMG/M metagenome (GOLD analysis project Ga0315284, IMG submission 203696) | Sediment microbial communities from Yellowstone Lake, YNP, Wyoming, USA - YL17G09_16 | ecosystem: Environmental > Aquatic > Freshwater > Lake > Sediment | place: USA: Wyoming | collected...
GTCGAATAAAGCTTTAAGGGCTGATTTTCGAAGATAACAATAACCACATCGTTATTCTGATTGGCGCAGATAATTTCTTGGCTGATTGGCGCATTCAATCGCAGGCCCTTTCCAACGACGTTTTGGTAAAACGATGTTGCATCGGCCGTCTGATTCGGCGGCAGCCCAGTATTGGCATAGAAAACGGTTCCGTTTTGACAGGCGACAAGCTGGTTCGGATTATAGATCGCGGCGCCAGTCGATGTTTGAGTCCATGTAGCAAAGAAGAGAAGTCGATTCTTAAAGGGAATGATTAGCTTTGCCCCGACGAGATAAGATGGAGCCGCTGCATTACTAAGTGGGGGGGCAAAATTAACCCAGCCTTTGGTAGTTGCGCCACTAGATGGGTCGCCGATAAAGTACTTAATCCCGTCTTGGTTTGCAACACCATTTGACCTTGTTAACAATTGCACAATACCAGAAGGACTAGTAATCACTTTAGCTGTAGTGTTGATAGGAATTGTAAAAGTTCCAGCTCCTGTTCGTGTTGCTTGTACTGTTTGATTATTTAAGAGAGCTTTATCCGTACCTAAAACTTCATTGATAAATATCCAATCACCTGTCTGAATAATGTCTGCGGCCGTTGTGAATGTTGTAGGATTTCCAACAGTAATGCTTGTGATGGTTAGAAAATTAAAACCTGGGACATTGTTTGTTGCAAACATTGCCCCCTGGTAATTAGCCGTCCAAAATTGCTGATAATCTTTGCCAGACCAAGTGAAACGAGCGCCAGTGCCAAAAAACAGATTAACATCTTTAAAAATGTTAGAAACACCACTAAAAATATAGCTGTATTTAGTATCGAAGAATACATAGAGAGGGAAGTTTATCTTATCTGGTGTTGAGGCACCAGTAAAGTTTTGGTTGAATTGTCGAATTCCCATGACAGGCAATCGAGGATAATAACTCAATGTCACAGTGACTGTTGCAGGGCCAACAGGAGCGTTTGATATAATCGTAATTATTCCGGTGGAAAAATTAATTTGAGCACTTAGAATCGGTCCAACTCCTACAACTATCATGAATCGAGTATTCGTAGCATTTGTAAGCGATTGACTGATTGGCGCCCCAAATGTAATCGTGATATTTGATAAATCTCCTGGCACTAGGGAGGCGCCCGGCTCTGATGAACTCAAAAGAAGAGCAGAGAACAGATTTAAGGTATTTATCCCATTTATAGTGCTATATTCGAAATCAGTTCCATTGGCTTTGAGAATTTTAAAAGCCGTATAAGAACGTTCCAACTGTCCGAGTTGAGAAACTCCCCTTTTCTTCTTAAGCCTATCTCTCCATACAAAAGCATTGTTAATTTCGGGAAAAGCATCGTTATTGATAAGAAAAGGGGCCTTATCTGTCTCGAAGCCGGTTTGGAAATTAGCAATGACGATGTTTGACATTAGACTCCTATCGCCCACCATGCTATGGTGCTCGTTTCACTGCTCCCGGATCCGTCAAGTTGGCTTGTAGTGAAAGAAGTTAATCCAGGGATACGCGAATAAGCATTGTGGCGATTTCCAGTATTTTGATTTGGAGTTACTTGAACAGAATAAACGGCCATTGTGAATGTCACAGGAAAAGGTACAACAGTACCGCTTGGACAAGTTACAGTGCCATATTGCAATAGTAAATTTCCTGGAAGAAATGTCCATCCTCCAAAAAAATCAATTCCCGCAATTGTGTCGTATTTTGTATTGGTTGAAAATAAAGAAAATTTTGAGTGAATGCCACGAGTAAGTTGATATATTTCTGTTGGATTATTATCACTAACATAAGCAAGTTGACTTTGAGCAGCAAAAGGGGCACTTGTCACGGATAGGGTATATAAAGTACCTTCTCCGGAAACTGTGGTTGGAGTAGCCAATTGATTAGGCATCTCTACGAAATTATGCTTCCCAGCTGCCGCGCCAGTTCCTAAAGATACGTGATTTAAGGCGAATGCAGTATTTATGGCTTGAAAATTGCCCTGAATCTGCCCCTGCGATGTCGAGGGCTTATCAGTTGCGGCGGGAATGTTCGGAAGATAAGTCATATTATTTGTTCTTTTTAGCAGGTTTTTTCATGGACTTTTTCACCGCATCTACTACTTCTTTAGGCATCTTTCCAGAATGTTGCCCATGAAGCATTGGGTGTGGTCTATCTTTTTTAGAATCGGGTGCTTTTTTCATTTGATCTCCTAATATTGGGTATAAATGTAAGGATTTTGTCCTGTAACGCCACTGAAAATAGTGGGAGTACGCATATTACTATTCTGGCGATTGGTGCGACGTAGAACAAGCGCCTCTTGCTCACGAAATATAGGCTCATAAAAGTTGAACTGTTCTGTATCAGCGTTATCGCTAAGAATTTTTCTAGCAGCTCCCCGAGCAATCCATTCCGCCATATAGGCAAATTGTAATGCGCTATTTGTCGCGAGAAATTGAGCTGGCGTTACGTAGCTATCAATCTGAACTTTATAGGTCTTATCGGGCACTGGATAAAGTTTGATAACGTTATTGAAGAATAGACAAATCCGAGGTGTTCCTGAAGAATAGGGAGAAGATTGAGTATTGATATTTGTGCCTGTTTTGACCCCTGAAACTGTAGTGAAAGTACAAACGCCAGTTGTATAATTTACCGTTCCATTTCCACCTGAAGCCGTATTATTGTTAATAGCCAATGGCGTTCCGATGTTTTTCTGGAAAGTTGCATCGGTTTCTATAAGAATTCCTAGATTCGCATTGGTGGAACTTACATAACCGCTATCTACCATGTAGTGCGTGAATCCATTTATGTCGGTGTAAGTGATATAGACATAGGGAAGTAAGTTCCCTAAATCGTCGACGAAAGCACGAAGAATGGGACTCTTAGCAACGGTCAAAGTGTAAGGTCCAGTGCTGCCATCTCCTTGAATAGGCTGTTCATTCAACACCAATTCAGGGTACATTTTGTAGAACTGATCGTTGGACTGAAAAAAGCCAATCTGGACGCCATCCACATAAATGGGAGGCAGTAACATCTGATAGTTTTGATACGGGAATTTGTATTCAAAGATGTTAGGTGCCGTCGAAAAAGTATATTGGCGCTTTAATTCAAACAGCTGAAGGCGTTCGGGGACTTCGTAAACATAAAAACGATTGACATAATCGCCAATCGTTTTTGATGTAATAGATTGTGTCGATGGCGCTTTAATGATGCGTCGTACCCACTGCTCAATGTCAGAAAATACTCCGCCGGGAACAGTTGGGTTTAATGCGCTCATGTAAATGCACCTAATGCTCTAAATTTACCGCGGGAGAATGTTCCCGTTACTGAAAATTGGTGAGTAAAGTCGTCTTTTTGCCAAATCTGTGATTGCTTTTGGATGTGATCAAAGGAATGGTATTCCATCGCCTTCATGCCTGTCGATTCGTCTTGCTCGCCACTGAGATGCTTTGCAATCATTCGTGGAAGGTAAACAGGGCGATTGGAAGGAACTTCCCAGATGCAATCGTGATCACCGGGCCATTTGGAAAAAGAGAAGCGAATAGGCTCGCCGCGACAGACTTCGTTTTCAAAGATCCCTTTAACGTATTCCCAATCTTTCGCATGTTCTTTTTTCCATTTTTCGGGCAGCACGCCAATAGGGGGTAACTTGCGGATAGGTTCAAGATAGGAAACTCCTTCCATCTTTGCGATTTCACGAGCAGATAATTTAACTTCGGGCTCTAGTTCTATTTTTGCAGGAGCGGCATCATTGATTTTATCAACGGTCAATTCATTCATGTCTTTTTGAAGACCGATGACGTCTTTAACTAGGTCTTCTTGGACTTTTTTCATATATTCCTCAAGGAAAGGTATTTCTATAAGTTCCTGGGATCTTCAACGCAGGAGATTGGCCGCCAGCAGTCAAGTATCCAGTGTTTCCATCTCCAACCGGCAAAACTTGCGCCGGATCTAGGACGATGATTACAGAAGATGGAATCGGTATCACAAACGGATCGAAAAGAGCGCTATCGATATTTACTTCTATGGTATCTGAAGTAACCGCTAGCACAAGTCCGCCGCGCTTATTGAGTTGCCGCATGCCATATTCTTTTGGAATGACAAACTGAACAGTATTTCCCACGATAAATCCGTGATCTACGTCAGTGGTAACAATGGTTGTAGCCCCTTGCGTTATCGATATGATATTGCAAGTGAAGGGAATGTATGTTCCCGAATTCCACAATCCAAAGTTACTTACTACTGTCATAAGACCTATTCATTCATTAAGGGAGAGAGGCTTGGCTCCTCTCTCCTATATAACGCAACTATTTTTTGAAAACTAAGTAAATTCTCAAAAAATTACTGATTTAGCATCAATGCATCTGGAAACATAGCTCTCCAAGCAATAACATCATTGTTTGCATGGATAATGGTTGTCCCATCTCCCGTACCAACAATGACGCCTTGTCTTGTATTTGTTGCGAAAGAACCAGGAATCCCGATTATTCCATTTGTAACTCCGAGATAAGGCACTTGACCGCTCGAATTTAATGAGTAGCCGGTGTTCTGATCTCCAATTGCATAGACTTGTGGGAATGTTAATCCCAAACCTGCCGTAGCGCTTGTTGGATAAGCAAATGTGGTAAACGCAGTGCTATCAATGTTTACAGTGATAGTGCTTGCAGTTACCGCTGTCACATAAGCTTGCTGAGGAATTCCATTGCTTGATTGGACGTAGACGGAAGAATCCATCTGCGTCATACCCCAAGCGGATGGAACAGTGAAACCAACTTGTTGACCAACGACAAAATTGTGGTTGAAACTAGTTGTAATCACTGCCTTCGCAGCTTTTGTGATAGATGTGATGTAGCAAAGTTCTGGAATATAAAGATCAGGATAAAGCACTTGCTTTACAAAACCAGCAGTAGCCGCGGCAGCAAAGCCGGAACTATCTACAGGGATTGTAAAGGTGTCTGCACCTGTCTTTGTGATGGTATAGGGAATACCAGCTACTTGAAGCATGCCAGTTGTTCCATAAAGCAATACAACGTCGCCAGTTTGATAACCATGCGCTGTGCTGGTTACGACGGCTGGGTTGGCTTGCGTTACAAAAGTTGTGGCAAGAGCCTTAGTAGCACCAAAAGCTGGGCTTCCAGCACTGAAGAAAGTAAAAGCGCCTGTAGTAAGCGTTTTACCAAGCCATGTTGTGCCATTGCTAGCAGTAACATATCCTGCTCCTGCTGCATCTTCCGCAAATCCAATAGCAGAAACGCCAGTGTTATTTGTGGTGTTATTCCATTTGGTCTTATTCCAGATCTGAATCGAATCTGGTTTCATGGGCAAATAAAGTGGTTTATTCACGCCGGTAGAGGTAAAAGTCCCTCTTAAAATTTTACTATAAGACATGGGTTACCTCCTTATGTTACCAAAGTGCATCGAACGTTTCTGAGCCATGTCTCTTGGAGAATCGCTTGCGCTTGCGCAAACTTAACGCCGAGAGTTCCATTTAACGCCAACGGGCCGCTGAAAATGGGTGGTCGATATAGCAATTGGCTTGAGTAGCCATCTTGGTCAATGTGTGCATACGATTCTCTAGCAACGGCCATGTTGTTATACACGTCGTTACCGTTCATTGATGCAGCACGTTGAACCGCTGATTCTGACGATGTAAGGATTCGGAAATTAAGGACAGCGCCATATTCCGAAGGCATTACGTCGCTTTGATTCGGATAATTCCACGATGAAGTGAACTTGTCCAAACCATCAAAAGCAGGCTGTAGCTCAGTTGAGCACAGAAGAAAGTACGCAGAACGAATTGGGCTTGAGCCAAAACGATCTTCGCCAATCTTACCGCTCAAAAACTTGAACGCGTTGTTTGTGTCCAATGAGGACGCAACATTGCTCAAGTCGCGAACTGTGATTTCTGTGGGGTTGTCCGATCATCTATTACTTATTGACTTAAACACTTTCCGAAGGTATCAATAATGTTTAAGCGGGCTGATCATCTCTGCCAGCCTCTCTATGTTTCCATAGAGTCTAGAGCACCGCATCATCCTTTCGGATGTCTTTTCGCTTGCTACGTTCACGCTGCAAGAGCATATTGCTCAGCTTGCGCCTTGTTGTCTTCGCCATTATGCGTTAAGAGTTTCAAGTCCATTAGAAAAGATTTAACGACGGCAATAAACCCATTTTGTCTACCGTCGACTCCGCCCTTACAATTGTATATAGAAGCGGTTGAGAGCAAAAAGTCCCTCAAGATTATATCCTCGGCCTGGCGCATCGCCACACCTAGCCTCTCAGTTACCCATGAGAGGACCGGATCCTGATCTTGAATGACAACTTGTTCATTTAAAATTACGCTCGTTCCATAAAACGCCATGGCTGCGTCTATGATCTCACGTGTAGCCACTTGTGAAGCTGGCTCAATGCCAGTGTTGCCCAACTGCACCACAGGTGCAACTAGGGGAACTGGTCTTAGGAAGCGCATTGTCGTTCCGCCCTGTCTTGGCATGCTATATTTTTCCGCAGGGATAATATAGTTGAAGTTAGGTGTCGGAACAGACAACATGCCCGGCGCCAAACTTTGAAGAATTGGAGCCGGTAAGTTACCGGTTGTTGTTATTGACATTTGTTCCTCATTACGGTTTAGATCATTTTGTTGACTTCAACAAAATGATTTTCAACGGCCTAAGGAAGCTACTACCTTTGGGCAGCATGACCGCTGGACCCACCTAGCGGATTTCTTTGAGCAGCCTTGAGTTTTGCATATGCCGCTTGACGTGCTTGAGGAGACTTTAGATCGTAATCCACGGCTGTTGGCGTACCTGAGCCTGATGGAATCATGTAGGGGTTAGTTCTATTTTCCTCTACTTTCTCTTTAATCGATGGCTTTGGAGCTTCCGGTTGCGCATTGCGCTTGAAGAAGTTATAAGCCAGCTTTTTCCTCTCATAATCATCCGTAACATGCAAAAGAGACTGAACAAATTCCGGGTGGGATTGTTCGAAGCGCACCACATTGTCTTGATTCACAACACTTCCGAAATCGGGGTATTCTGACTTCAAGCGATTCATGTGATTGCTCTTCTCTTCTTGTTGCTTCCATTCCTTCAACTTTTTATCTGCGATATCCTCAGCTTCCTTTTTGAGGTGCCGTCTTTCTTGAGCGAAAGCAGCTTTTAGGCTCGTTGGATCTACGAAATCCTGGACATCCGCGAGTGGATCCTTTTCTTGCGGTCTGTTTTGCATTTCAAGCATTTCCAAACGCTGTTTCATCAAAGCATTTTCCATTTCTGCTTTGACTCTCCTTTCACGCTCGTCTTCTTTCGATTGTTCTAATCGTCGAAAGTGCTCACGAGAGTTATCGCTTGTAAGTTGAGGCTTTTCATTCTGTACAGGTTCGGCGAGAGGGCCCTGTTCTTTAACGCCTTCAGTCATCGAGTCTCCGTTGCTGTGGTGAGTAGCATGTTCCACCAAGGTGCCGTGGTGAGTGGCTTTACACCGAATTGACGCTTAACATTTGTATTGTTAAGTTCAATATTTAAATTACCTAAGTTAGGGATTACATGCAAAATTTCAATTTGACAACGAGCAAGATTCACGAGTTTACCGAATATTTGGGTGAGACAAGTGGCGAAAGTTTTATGAAGATTGTACGGGATTTAATACGCTTAGACCCATTTTCAGGGCATAAGTTTTATATTTTTTCATTCATTAAGCTTCAGAATAAAGAGCGCTTTCATCAGCCAAGGCTCACAAAGCCCGAGCCACTACCCGGCACAACTCTTGTGCGAGTAGATCCAAAAAATCCCGATATGATGACGGTTTGTTGGACACTTCCAGGCCAAGAGGCCTTTAATCTCTATAAGCATAGAAAGATATTCTCAGAGCAATTTGTCTATGAATGCATAGAAACATATTTGAAGAATCCGCGCCATTTAATGAAAAAAGAAAAGGATGATGTATCGGACGAGGACGCAAAGCGTCTATATACAGAATTCCGAAAAAAGATTGCAGCGATGGACAGATCACAAAAAGAGCGCGCAGAGGAGCTTAAAAGTGCCTTAGAAAGGCTTAATTCATCTTGCGTGGGGGCTTCGAAAGAGACGGATTAGATTTAGGCCCCTCGGTATAGGTGCCGCGTTTAACGCCAACCTTACCGGGGAGTCCTGGGAGATGCTTAGTTCCGACATTATCAGAGCTTTTAGTGGCCTTATAGGGATTGATAAAATTACCTTTAGTGGTCACGAGGTACCTTTTGATTCTTTGGAGAAGATGGCATAGCCTCCATTCCTTCAGAATTAAAGTGGCCTACTTTTCCACGAGTACCTACGCCTCGATGTTGGCCCCCTGTTTCAAGATTACGATAATCATACCAAGGCTTGCCTGGCTTTGAAAATTCGGGTTTTTTTACTGTTGGGTATTCCATTAGTGCCTAAAATCAGCTTTAGGTTTATTCTTATTGGCTTCTGATATGTGTTTATTTGTATCAGCATGCACCATCTCTTGAGTATCAGGATATTTATGTCCTGAAATCTCACCGGCTTTTGCTAGCTTTTTGCGATGAGGAGATTCTGGGAAAAATCCATCAGAATCAGGCTCACCGCGGCTCATATCCATTTTTCTATCAGACATTGGTTTCATAAAAGTGCGCTCCTTATATCGGGCTTCTCTTCGCCCATCTTATTTTTAAAAGAATTATTTTGCATCAACTTTACTAAGAATTCATTAGCTTCGGAGTCTTTCTTAGCTTCCATCCTTTCGCGGTCCTCTTCATCCATCTGCATAAGATTTTCAGCTTGTAGTTTTGCAGCCTCGTCGGAGGTAGCGCCTTCGCCATATTGGTGAATAATTGAAAGCATTTTTTCGAGCGCGTCCACTTTATGCTTAAGAGCGAGTGACCTGTTTTGAGTGATTTCGGATAGCCGTTCTTCAAAAAGACCGATATTGGCTTCTGCCCGACCATGTCGCTCTCTCGCAATCGAAAGCTCATTGACAGAGCGGGCTTGGAGAAGCTGAAGTTCGGCTTCAAGTTTGGCTTGTTCAATAAGCATCTGCTGCTTCTGCATTTCTGCTTGCTGTTGCTCTTGTGCATCGATTGCCTTAATGATTTCATTTTTACCTTGAATTGTAGCATTCTCAAGGATAAATCTCTTCGGAATCATGCCTCCAAGCGCTTCATTAAGCTGCATAATCTGGATGAACTGTTGTTGTCGCTGGATTGTCGTATCAAGACCTTCAGATACTAGAACTCCATATTTACCAAAGGCCTTTGTTTGAAATTCGGCCGTCGGCTCTCTTCCAATGATACGAGCTATTTTTGCAGGTGACCATCGCTGGACAATTTGCATTTCCAGTTTGCCAAGCAACTTTAAAGCCACATCCCATTGATCAAAATACTTCTGAAGCACCATAAGTCCAGCGCCTTGCTTAAGCATGATAGCGAGGCCTGACTGTAATTTGTCTGCAGACTCTCCGGCGCCAAAATTCTCCATGCTTACGCCCGACGTTTTAAATATGAAGTCGGCCAATTGATTTGACAGTTCCATATCAGAGGGCGGGACAGCATTCGGTATGATTTTTTGGATGCATTCCTGAAGAGGCTGTCCATTATCTTTGACAATGATGTCTTTGCCCTGACCGGAGTAACGTAAGTCTTCTTCATTAGAAATCGAATTCTCTCGACGTAACCATCCCGAATTGATGGATGACTCGCTTATATCGTGATTCAAGATAATACGACGATTCATAAGGAATTGCGCATCTCGCATAGAACGGGTCAGAGATCGCACCCTAAGGTCGTATTGAGCTATGTGTGGCTCATAATTCCAAAATATCGGGATGAGCGGGCACTCATCGAAGCCAAGCGGATTGAAATTCTGGAACATCAATTGTTCATTGAGAATTACGGCAAGTTTCCATGTTGGAACATCGACTTCAATGACTTCAAAAAAGTCCGTATTTTTGACCAAATCCATAAGATATTGATCTTTATCTGTGAATTCATATGTCTGCCCATCGTTATGGTTATAGAGAAGCTTTTTTCGCCTTTTTGACTTGTACCAAACATTGCTTAAAACAAGGAGATCGTTTCGTGCAAGGTTATGGTTCTCAGGCAAAAAGTAAAACTTACCATTTCTGTTTCCCATACCAGACATTGTCTGAATTAATTCCTTCTTCTCAGGAAAATAATTGATCGCTTCTGCCTTTGAGACATATTGTTGGCACCAAACGAAGTTGGCGTCCGACATATCGGGCTCACGAAAATATGGATCTACCATAAAGCTATTGTAGCTCCATAGCTTCAAGTCTAATGTGCCATTGACTGGATCATCGGTATAATCCAAATAGGGCTGGATCATTACCATGCCGGCGACAGCCGACTGCTCATACGCCTGCGATAATTTCTCTAAAATGTTTTTGTAGTTATTCGCATAGGTGATGACTTTTGTCATATCGTCAGCGGACTCTTGGTGTGATCCTTCAATGGGTGTGTAATTTATCGATTTACGATGTTGTCTCTGATATCCAGTTACCATATTGATCGGCTGTTGGATCAAATTGAAATGAAATGTCTGAAAATTTTGCGTCGGGTAAAAGTTGAAATACGAATTGATAAAGCGCTGTTCTCCCGAGTAAAAAAGCGTATCGATATTCGATTGATTCCATCTTGCCTGTTCTAAGGGTTCCGACTTAGCATATAGATTGTCGAGCCAAGACTTGATGTTGGAATCATTTGGCTCTTCGTCTGTATTCCAAGGCGGATAATTCATCGGCATAAGAAAATCCTGTCAAATTATTTTTGTAGGCATTACCTCTTTATATAATTTTTTTGGCATACAATCTAGTAAATTGATATTTTAAACTTTACTGGAGGCTTATGTCTTTCGATGCTTATACAACCTCAGGCCAAGGCCAAAACGTATTTCAGCAGCTCCCAATTCAGTCGACACGGAATCCAGTAAATCAAGTAGATTATAATGACCCGACCGGTGGCCCCTATCAGATTGGGCGCCGATGGTTCAATAAAGTTAGCGAGGATTACTGGAGATATGCAGGTCAGGGAACATGGATTTTGGATTCTGGCAACCCCGGACCTATGCTCGAAATTGGAGTACCTGCAGGAACCTCGCCCATTACTCCCGACGTTAACGGCCTTGTTAATTTCACTTCTAATGCTGGCACTATTACTATATCTGGATCAGCCGGAGGAGTAGGACTACAAAATATCAATTTTGATCTGTCTGGTGGCGGAGTAAGTGTTGATTCCTTCCAAGTTGATGCTTCCACGGCCCCTGGAACTAATCCAGTCGTGCCAACAGTAGCCGGGCTCGTTACCATCGAAGGGGGCGTAACATACGCAACGGGCACTCGCTCCCGCCCAATTCGCAGCAATTCTCTTGCAGTAAATACGATAGATTTAGAAGTACAACTTGCCGGAAGCAATGCCGCCGTTTCAACGGCGAATAATTTTGGCGTCTCGCAATTCGATTCCAATCAATTCACTGTCGCTTCTGGATTTGTGCAATTGAAAGGGGGGGGCGTCAATCCTTCACTTACAAAATTAGGCGTTGATTATGGCGCAAACAATCCAGTTGTCCCTGATTCGACGGGAAAATTAAACATACTTGGCGGTACTGTTGTAGCTGGAACAAATCCAATACGTACAAACGGAACTGGAGTAAATACATCAACAATTGAAGTACAGCTCTCTCAAGCAATTGTAGCACAAGACACCACAAAAGTTGGTTTATCCAATTTTGATAGTGCTTCATTCTCTGTCACAAATGGTTTTGTCAAACTTGTTTCTTTTGGCACTTTTAATAAAGTGGTTCGTCAAGTATTTACCTCTAATGGCACTTATACCCCTACTTCTGGGATGAAATATGCTGATGTTGAAATTATCGGTGGAGGCGGCGGCGGAGGAGGTTCTGGAGCAACTGCTGCAGGTACCGCTTCTGGAGGAGCTGGAGGCGCAGGTGGTGGCTATTCAAGAAAGATGATTTCAGCAGCAACAATTGGTGTTTCTCAGACCGTAACTATTGGAGGCGCCGGTACAGCTGGAACAGCTGGAGGCGCTAGTGGAGGAAACGGAGGTACTGGAGGCACTTCTTCTTTAGGAGCGCTAATCTCTGCTACTGGTGGATCCGGAGGAACTGGAGGTGCTGTTTCGGCTAACATTGCTCCCACAGCCGTTCATGTTGTTGGAGGAGTCGGTTCTGGTGGAGATTTCAATGTTTATGGATCAATTGGAGAAGGTGGATTTAGTTTTCAAACTATGGGATATGGCGGAAATGGTGGGGATACATTTTATGGGTCAGGTGGAGCTGTATCCGGATCCAATCCAGGAAATGCATCTCGAAGTTATGGAGCTGGAGGCGGCGCCGGAAGCGGCGGAAATGGAAGTGGAGGAAATGTAGGTACCGTCGGAACTTCGGGAATTATTGTTATTACTGAATATTGTGGTTAAACACTCATTCCATTCATTTCATTAAATCTCAGATGTTAAATTGCCATTAAATTTGAACTTGAGGTGTCCATATCTTCCTTATTTAATTATTTCAGTATGGATTTTATTTTAGTGACCAAGCATAAGGAAAAATATGAAAAAATCGCAGACAAAAAAAGTTCTTAGTCATCTTAAAAAAGACACCAAAGAATTTAGAGATCAGATTAGAGAAGACAAAAAGCTTAAAAAAGAACTCACCAAAAAAAGTATCAAAAAGTAACAGGCACTTCGGGTTCTCTCGTTGCAAATTTAAACTTTAATTGATACGTTTAGCTTTAATTTGAACCAGAGGTCTACATGTCTTCCTATATGGATTATTCCACAGCAGGTCAAACGCCCAATAACCCGCTTCCAGTCCAATCTTCACGAGATCCCACCACGTCGGATGTCATTTCGTCAGATGGAGCGCCTTACAACGTCGGAAGAGTTTGGGTAAATACCACATCAAGATCCTTGTTTATCTATTCAGGCAGTGGCATTTGGACCAATGTAGCCGGTGGTGCTGAGACATTAACCTCTCTTACAGTAACTCCGGGACCGACGGCTATTACCGGCACCACTTCAATTAACAGCTCAGGTTCAGGCGTAACTACAATTGGAACCGGTGGTACGGGGGCGACAAACATTGGAAATGCGACAGGAAACACATCCGTTACAGGCTCTTTGACCTCATCCACATCATTAACGGCCACTCTGGGAAATATTACAGCTACAAACGGAAACCTAGTTTTGGGTACGGCTGGAAATAAAATTTCATCAACCAGCGTAGCTAGTACAACAGCAGCCGGCGCAAACTCCTTTGGTAAGGTAACTCTTGTTGGAGGTACAGCTACCATTTCGACAACAGCCGTGACCGCAAACTCAATCATTATTCTGACAAGACTATCAGTGGGCGCTACCGGTGCCGCTGCCTTGGGGTTATTGAGCGTTGGAACAATAGTTGCAGGAACTTCATTTGTAATCAATGCATGGTCGGGTTCAGATGCTACTACCCTTGCGGCTACTGACGTTTCTTCCATTGGCTGGATGATTATTAACTAAGAGGAAATATGGTCGCACTAAAAGCCACTTTAGATACCATCAGAAGCGTAGCTTTTGGTTCTATCACAAATTCTTATACAGCTTTGGGAACGCCACTTACTCATGTGACGCGTCTAATTCGTTTTATTAACGATACAGATACCGCCATGTTCATAAGTACAGATGCCGTAAACAATATGCTTTATTTGCCCGCAGGCAGCTTTATTCTCTTTGACTTAACGACCAATAGAGAAGCAAGTGGAGATATTTTTGCCTTTGCTAAGGGCACTCAATTCTATATCAAATACAACACGGCTCCCGGCGCTCGTGCGGTTTACATTGAATGTGTCTATGGAGATGGTCAATGACAGAAGAGCTTCAGCGATCAATTTACGATCTTCAAGCGCGTTGTTCCCGTCTTGAGACTATGCTTAGGGATTATGAAGCGCAAGTGCAGGTTGTAAGTAAAGCCGCTTTACATCGAGATGATGTAAATCCACGACTTGATCACATCGAGCAATGTTTAGCGAATGGCACAGAAGAAGAAAAAAAAAGTCTTCAAGCGCTCAAAACCGATGTTTCTAACTCCTTTAATTTAGCAGACCAAAATTTTAGCCTGATTGCGAAGGCAATAGACAATCAATTGAATGAAATCCAGCGCATCCAAAAAGAAATCGATTCTTGCAAAGAAAAGAATGAAATCTGCTTTAACACAGCCAACGTCAATCTCGCGACTCTTCGAGAAGAAGTCAAAAGAGAGACAGAAGAAAAGATCGGCTCTATCCCTACGCCCCGAATTCCCTCGCAAGACGATATCTACCAAGCGATAGCATTCAAAGTAGAGCCTATCGCCTTAGATGCAAAAAATGGCGTCTTACGGTCGGCCAATTGCGAAATGAAGATTATGATTATGGAGAAAAAGATCGATCAAATCTTCTTACTTTTGCAGAAGCACTCTCTAACTACGTGAGGCACCCTTGAGTCAGTCAGGCGTAATCGACATTGTACAAAATACCCCGTCAATACCTACGACTTTCGTCACTGACTCTGGAATTGCTGTTCCAGTTGCAAATACATTAAATGTTTTAGGTGGGGCTGGGATAGCTACATCCGGCTCTGGATCAACTCTTACAATAAGTTTGTCTGGAGGAGCCACTGCAATTGATTCAATTGCTGTTCAAACGGGAACTTCTCCTGTTGTTGCAACTGTTGCAGGCTTAGTAACAATAAACGGTGCAACAGTAGCTGCTGGCACAAATCCCGTAAGAACCGACGGTACAGGAGCCAATACACTAGCTGTTGAAGTTCAAATTTCTCAAGCCTTAGCTGCAACAGATGCGACCAAAATAGGATTATGCAACTTCAACAGCGCTCAGTTTACAGTTGATGCAAATGGCTTTGTCAGCACAGCTGGGGCTGGAATACCCAGTACGATTACTGGACAAAGTGGAGGGGCATTATCCCCAACTGCCGGTAATTGGAATATTTATGGCACAACTGTTGTTGCGGGGACTACTCCGGTTTCAACTTCGGGGGCCGTCAGTACTTTAACGACTAATATACAATTATCACAGGCTATAGTCGCAACTGACGCAACAAAGGTGGGTCTGTCAAATTACGATAGTGCCGCTTTTGATGTGGATGCCAATGGATTTGTTCAGCTGAACGGTGGCGGAATCGCTGCAACAAGTTTTGACGTACAAGCTAATACCGCTCCAGGAACTGATCCGGTTGTTCCTTCTGCGACAGGCTCAGTTGTTGTAAATGGTGCAGCAGTTGCAAACCACTCGGTTGTGCTTGAGACACGTTCAAGAGCAGCTAATGCATATAATCTAGAAATACAATATGCCACTACGTCGGCAGCGACTGATGCAACAAAGTCCGGAGTTGCCCATTTTGACTTAGCACAATTTACAGTTGATGCAAATGGCTTTGTAACGATACTGAACTCACCCGCTCTTTTAGATTATAAATTGGTATTCATGTTCGGAGGAATGTAATGGCTAATGTGATTAAGGTCTTAGGTCAATTAAATCCAGGAGCTGCATCACTTTCAACTCTATACACTGTACCGGCCTTAACAAGCACAGCAGTTTCCAGTATAGTGGTATGCAATAGATCAGGAACTGCAACAAGTTTTAGAATAGCCATAAGACCTGCCGGAGGTGCAATTTCAAACGAAATGTACTTATATTATGATGTAACGATAGCAGGCAATGATACATTTATTGCAACAATTGGTGTCACCCTAGCAACCACAGATATTGTTAGTGTCTATGCAACACTGGCGACACTTTCATTTCAAATTTTTGGACAAGAGGGAACATAATGGCACAAGGTCCGATCGGAGTAAATATTTTATCCAAGGTTGTGGAAATAGGTGGATCAAATGTCTCAGCTTTTGGGGATATAAATGTAGCAGCATTTACTCCGGTAATACAATTAGATTTTATCTACGGAATCAACACACAAACCGGAAGCTCTAGTATTGTCACAACAGGAGTTGTTGATACATCATCTTCTAGACTTAGACTACAAACAGGAGTTGGAGCAGCAGGATCAGCAACTTTTCAATCGAAAAGAATAGCAAGATATCGTGCAGGCCAAGGTATGATGGCGCGGTTTGCTGCAATATGGACAAATAATGCGGCTAATTCAACTCAAGTTGTCGGTGTAGGAAATGCCCAAGTCGGATACTTTTTTGGATATAACGGAACTGCATTTGGTATTTCTCTTCGCAACGGAGGATCTGATAGTTGGGTCCCTCAGTCAACATGGAATCAAGATAAATGCGACGGAACAGGAGCGTCAGGTTTCAATTGGAATACTGCATTAGGAAATGTAATGATGATCCAATATCCATATCTAGGATTTGGAGATATAAAATTTTGGGTACAAAATAATGCTACAGGTGCTTGGATTTTATGTCACATTATACAGTATGCAAACTCAAGTCAGTCCGTACAAGTTTCAAACGCTTCTTTTCCTTTTTTTGCAAGTGCTACAAATACAGGTAGCACAACCAATCTATTGATGTATGTTGGATCAATTGGCGTTTTCATATCTGGAGAAAGGCAATTTTTGGGTCCACAATGGGCGACAGATTCTCTAAAAAATACAATAACAACAGAAGCAAACCTTTTAAATTTAAGAAACTCTACAACATATAACACGGTAACAAATACAGGTTTAATCAGATTGAGATCCATTTCAGGATCTACAGATAACGGTAACGGTATCGCAACAATAAGACTAAAAACTGGAGTCACAATTGGTGGAGTGCCTGTTTTTACACCCATAAACGGTGCGACAGCAGATAATGGAGTAACAATAACTTCAGGAAATTCTCTTGCTTCTGTAGATGTTGCTGGAACAGGAACATCCGGTGTAACATTATTCAATTTTTCTTTATCTAGAAACAGTAACTTTTCGATTGATTTAACATCTTTTAATATTTTTATTGCTCCTGCAGAAACCTTAACAGTAACGGCTTTTTCTGCGGCTTCTGCAAGTATTCAAGTTTGTATTAATTGGAACGAGGATACCTAAAAATGACTCAAGGTTTTACAAAAGGCGTTCCCATCGATACAGATGGAACAATGGCGCTTAATTCCAATCAAGTTGTTCCATCACAAGCCGCTGTTGTGACATATGTAACCACAAAAACATGCCAAACAGTCACAGGAAATAGTGGAGGTTCACTTCTTCCATCCGTGGGAAATTTTAATATCCTCGGAGCTTCTACGGCCGCGGGCACCTCTCCTGTTTCCACAGCGGGATCGGGAAGCACTCTCACCGTCAACGTACAGAGAGCACAAGCAATAGCTGCGACAGATGCTACAAAGGTTGGGTTGGCCAATTTTGATTCAGCAAGCTTTTCCGTTGACGCAAATGGATTCGTGCAATCTTTGGGCGGTGGTTTTACTTGGAGCGATGTATCAGGAGCTTTTTCTCCGCTAAAAAATAATGGTTATTTTGTCACAGCAACGGCAACTGGAACATTACCAGCCGTTCCTGCACAAGGTGATACAATTAAATTCTTCGTTGATCATGCTTCGCAATTGTTAACGATCGATGCTCCTGGAACGCAATTGATAAGAATAGGATCACTTGTAACATCTGCTGGTGGGACCGCGGTAAGCACGCTTCAAGGAGACTCAGTAGAGCTTGTTTATCGTGCGAGCAATACATGTTGGTGTGCAATTGCAGGTCTAACGGGAACATGGACGATTTCATAAAGGGACACATAGATGACATTCACAAGAGCATTATCAACTAATAATTATGGCCCAGCAAAATTTATTGTCGATGGCACAACTCCAGCAAATGGAACGCACACAACAATTGCAGCAGCACTAACAAGCGCTTCGTCTGGTGATACGATTTTTATTAGACCTGGTACATATACCGAGAATTTAACGCTTAAAGCAGGTGTAAATCTAACATCATTTGGTTCAGATGGATACTCTCAAAATACCGCGAATGCTAGCAATGTGACAATTCTTGGAAAGGCTACAGCTACCTTTGTAGGATCTTGCTCAATTTATGGGATATGCTTAAAAACAAATGCTGATTTTGTGCTTGTTGTTTCGGGATCTAGTGCTACAAACGTAAACTTGATTAATTGCTATATTTTCCTAAATAATAATACTGGGATAAGCTATACCTCTTCTAGCGCATCGTCAAAAATTCAGTTGTTTTATTGCAAAACAGATACCGCTACAACTGGTATCACATTATTCGCAAGCTCTTCAGCTGGTGTGCTAAAGATTTTTCAATCCATCATTGAAAATAACGGCGCTTCAGTCACAGTTTCGACATGTAGCGCAGGCGCTATCAACATATATAACTCATTTTTTGCTCATCCTATTACGACAAGTAGTACTGGAGCATTGTTAGGCAATAATACAGATTTTATTCAAGCTCTTATATTTAATGGTACAGGCACAAATTCAATTTCAAACTGCTCGATAGCAGGTGGCACTAGCAGTGCAGTATCAGTCGGAACAGGAGTCAGTTTGAATATAAGCTCTACTTCGATTGACTCTACGAATACTAATGCGATTAGTGGAGCTGGAACTCTCAGATATTCTGGGATTTCATTCACTAACACTTCATCTATTATAAACACTACGACTCAAACCGCAAATTACATGAATTTGGGTAAATCGAATGCCTCTGGACAGCCGGCTTTTTTAGCTTATTTAGCGTCTGATCAACTCACCAAAACGGGGAATGGCGCTTCATATGCTTTAGGAACAAATGCATTGACAGAAGTTTATGATCAAGATAATAATTTTGTCACAAGCGGCACATTCACAGCTCCAGTGACAGGAAGATATCATTTAGGTGCTAACATTTTTTGTACAAATCAGAGTACTGCTGCTTTTTGGCAATTATATCTTGTTACTTCAAATAGAACTTATATAACTCAAGATGGTTTTAATGCTACAGCTCAAAATTTTTCATGCAATGGATCTATATTTGCGGATATGGATGCTGCGGATACTTTTACGGTTACAATAACTGGTGGTGGAGAAGCTTCGAATAGATGGACCATGTCTTCTCAGACTAATGGTGGAACAAATATGTATGGATACATGGAGTGTTAAATGAAAATTTCAGTAAATGACAAGCATCTTTTCTCACTAAGTGAGACACAAAAAAAAGTAATTAAAAACGACATTTCAGAGGATATATTTGATCAAGATATGGAAAGACGTCTTGAATATATTCTTATGCATAAATATGAAAAATGTCATGAAAGACTTAAAAATGAATGGGAACCTAAATTGCGTGCAAATGGCGTAGCTATGATCCCTACAGATCCCGAAGCTTTTGCAGAGTTGGTATTCAGCCAACCGGATTACAAGAGTCGGTCACAGAGAGATCGGGAAAGTATCAGCTAAAACCCGTAATTCTCTTCTGTAAACACCCAAAGAGGAAACCCCTTCTTCGCTTCTTCAAGCGTTGCAGGCGTCAAATTAAGGACTATCTGATCGGCATTCTTATATCTTAATGCTTCAGAGCAATAGTCAATGACGTATAAGTTGAATTTTCGTGTCTCTGGATCTCGTATAATCACAACGCGAATCTCGATAAGATAAGACATGTACATATCCAAGACGATCCGATAATATGAAGAGTTTGCGTAATACTCTTCCATTGTGCATTTCGAAAACTCAATTGGAAAATCAATCATTTGGCTTCCTGCATAAGGTGGCTTTAAATTCTTCGTGCTCGCGCTTTATCTCTTCATACATTTTCGTAAGTTTGCCAAGCTTTGCGTATTGGCTCTTTCGCATCTTATCGACATGTTCTTTGAGAGAGTTGATTTCGCGTTGCATACGAATTTCGGGGGGATCTTCAATAAATGCAAGTTGAATCATCTCTTTCATTCTTTCCATTTAAAGGTCTGTTGTCCCCTCCGCTGCAAAAAGTCTATGTGCATGTTGTATAGGCCGTCAATACGTTTGTTTTGTTCTACTTTTTGGCGTTCATTTTTCCAGTCGGTATAGAGATAAAGCAATAAAATAATTACGAGTAAAAACATAGCATCCAGGTGTGATGTGAGCTGATCGGGAATAGTTTCCATAGTGGAAGGCCAAGATTGTGGGTTTTGAATGTTAAAATTGCATAAAGACTGGAAATAGGGGTCCCAAACCTTTGAGACTGAGACCCCTATTATTTATTCGAGAGTGATTTTCCACGACTCGATGGAGATTTTGCGGAATGGCTCTAAGTCAATCCCTTCGAGTTGAGGCACTTTTGAGTAATCAATAGATCCTTTTCTCACGACCTTTGTTACACGCACACCGGCACCTGACGTGGTGAATTCGCCAGCCATTTCGGATAAGGACTGCCTTAATGAAGCTTCGCGCTTTTCTAAGGCATCCAATTGCGTTTTAACAGCACTCCAGTCTTTGGCGACGGTATTCCAGATGTCATCATTGCGAATGACAGCATTATCGGAGCACTTTGGCGCTACAAATGATTGTAGGCATTCGTAGAATTCAGCCTCTTTCTCCATCATCTTCTTTATGTATTTGTCGTCTCTTTTTACCTCAATTAAATGCTGGGAGGATTTATTGAACGAGAAATAGTATATCTTATCGAGTCCGCATACCTCAAGTTGATGTTGCAATTGTGGGTAATATTTCTCAGGCACAATGCCTTGAGCCGCTAGTGTGTGATCTTTATCGCCCGGGCATTTGATCTCAACGGCTACTTTTCCATCGTCAGAAATGCCGTCCATTGACGCCATCATATAAGGACATGTGGGGTGAAGTATCACTTTCGGCGCAACTTGCACGCCAACTGACAAGGAAAAATTTAAAAGCGCTTCACTTTCAAGTTGTATTCCTCGACGCATTGCGTTAGATTGATAACCGGATGGAATAAGATCTAATTTTTCAAGCCAAAGTTGATATGACGTTTTCCAAGGCGAAACATCCATGATGGTCGGGGCATCAGACCCCCCGATCATCTTCTTTCTAAAATCAAGCCATTCTTGAGTTTGCTGTATTAATGCTGACATTTGAGTACCTTTTCGTAATATTCGTTTTTTTCTCTTTCTTTGATGAGCATCCTTGCGAGTATTGAGATCATAAGCAGGGGAGCATCCTCCCCCGCCATCTCTAAATGCTCGCCGAAGCGCTCTTCTACTTCTCGCAAAATCACCGATTCGTCTATTTGATCCAAGAAACGGCCTCTTTTTGTGTCGATTGATACTCTTCCACCTTTTTTAGCGCTGCTGTTTTGATCTTGTCAAAATAACTCGCTGGAATGGATGGAATATCTTTCACATGTAGAGGCGCTTGGGCCAATGTCTTCATCACAGATTTCTTGTATTCGGGATCGCATGCGTCCAAAAGCTCAGTGAGCAATTTGGCTTGATCCGCACTGATTTTATCAGATACTGGTTCCGGTGTTTTCATTGGCTCCGCATCGCCTTTTGTAAATATACCGGGAGTTTTCTTGCCCCAATGTGTGGCAAATGGATCTTCGTTTTGATATAGCGCCTCCAAATAACAGGGCCTTGCGTTAAAGGATTCAATTATATGTAGCGCCGTTGGCTTATGGGGCAATGGGTTGACCATGTACTTGGTTTTCATCTCTTCGCCCTCTTTAATGATCTTGATATCATAGAAGAATGGCGCGCCCCAATCCGCATCCTTAGAAAGGGCTTCTAGGCCCTTACGCACTCCCGCTTGAGTTACTTGTAGGATTTGGATCTGCTCGTCCTTGTAGTTCCATACAATGAAGGCCCAGAAGTGTTTTACTGGTTTGGCCGGATTTATCGCCTTCTCGGGTTTTTTATCATAAGCAAAACGGATTGGCTTGCCTTCTGCGCTCCAATCTTCCCATCCGAGTATCGGTTGGCTTAAGATGCGGATGCGATTTTCTCCTTGCTGTAGCTTCATGTAATAACCGCCAACTCGTGGGGCTTCGTAGTCTTCGGGCAGAAATTTAAATGCGTTCATGGGTTTCTCCTTAATTAAGCACATTTTACTAAATGTATTCTTGGTTGATTTTGTTTCTTATTTTCTATCTGCAATGGTCCATATATAGATTTCACATTGAGCACATGACATAGGTCATCGAGTATTTGCTCAAAAGATTGATCGTCAAATTGGCGCTCAATGTAAACCTGCTTTACAAGAGACTCGACCAATTCCTTGGCGGAATAGATCGCGTTTCTCTTGTGTTCGCAGCCTTGGCACTCGGAGTAAAAGCACTCCATCTCTTCGTCATGTGATATCATGTGGTCCTCTATAAACTTAAAATTTAATGTGTTTTAGTGATTTGATACAAACTTAGTTGTTGTTTTATGTTTTATGTCTACATGATGCAGGAATAAGATTATTTAGTCAAGATACAATAAGAATGAGAAAGATAGGTGTTCACTTAATTTCTGTTGATTTATACTCCTACATAGAGTAAAATCGCCCGATAAATTAATATGGAGACCCCTCTTGAAATTAACTGAAACCCTTAGAAAGTATAAGATATATCTACTGCAAGAAAGAATGACGGTCAAAGAATTGGCCAAGAAATTAGATGTTGTGCCCAATCATCTTTATCTGATTTTTTCGGGGAAAAAGAAGACTAGCCGCGGGCTTGCAGAGAAGATTGAAGAGCTGACAAAGGGAGCTATAAAGGTGACTGACTTACATATAGGCGACAACCGCTATAAGCATTGTCCCAGATGCCCGACATGCGGAACTAAGTTGAAATCTCCCCCCAAATCCCTATAAAAAAACAAACCCCCGGCCAATTTTCTTTTGACCGAGGGTCCATCTATTTTCTGAAAAACCCGTATGAAATACGTCTACATATCATACGTGCATTTATTGTATTCACGACAATGAATTCAACAGGAGTTCTGCGTCTTAAGATTAGATGCAAAATGAAATTTGGTCAAGAAATTGGGCAGGTGCGTTAATCCCACCCGAGGATTATAACGCCCTCTTCGAAAGTATCTCTTTGTTAAAAGTTTTTTTCACGCGCCGTCATGATATGGCTTATGTAGCTAACAGTCAAAGAGAAATGGTTGGGAAAATTATTCACGAAGTATTAGGCTACAAAACAAAAATGGGATAAAGGCCTTGACTCCTTTATCCCTGTACTAACCAACCTTGTCGAAAAGGCGTCCTATGGACATATCATATCTTACTCTATGTTGTCGAATAGGTCAACAAACAAAACTCCTCAATATTTTCATATATATCATTTGCAAAAAAGCGGAATTTTTACTAAAAATTTTACTTGATCATCCGTTAGTCATCCAAGCATCTAGCCACGATTTCTTTCGATCAAGAAAGGTAAAGTCATATGGCTAATCCTAGATTTATTAAGTTCATTGATTCAGAAGAATCACATTATCTACTCAAACATCATCCGAATGCTTTTTTATTGCTTTCATTGATTGCATTAAGAGCAAGACGAACTTCGGGCGCTCCCGATGGTTGCGAAATTGGAGAAGCTCACATAGGTGACTATCAAGAATGTGGCATTGAAACGAGGGATAAATACCGTCATGCCTTAAAGGTTTTAACAGCTCGCGCGCACATCGATATTACCGAAACTTGCCGAAATCGCAAAAAAGCCCCCACCGGAACCCCCACCGGAACCCCCACCGTAATTAATACTTTAGGAACTAAGGTAAAGCTCTTAAAATCAAGCGTTTGGGACATAAATTTACAACCCGATTTTTCGACCAACCCCCGCCAGGTGGGGCGGGTGGTGGCCCCGGGGGGGCGGGGGGCGGGGCCCCGCGGGGCGCGCGGGGGAGGGGGGGGGGGGTTGGGGGGGGGGGGGGGGGG